>Ga0070681_10003143_pt1 | contig 15340 bp, 15 predicted proteins | sample KBSC83BmetaG_FD_65650 | JGI IMG/M metagenome (GOLD analysis project Ga0070681, IMG submission 65650) | Corn rhizosphere microbial communities from Kellogg Biological Station, Michigan, USA - KBS C8-3B metaG | ecosystem: Host-associated > Plants > Roots > Rhizosphere | place: USA: Michigan...
CAGCGCAGACGTCCACGAAAAGTGTCGTGGTATAGGTTCATCCGGCGGTCCTCGGGCGCGCGAGTAGGCCGGCGTTTGGCTTCAAGCATTGGCTGTCTCCGTGGACCAATGCTCGGAGTCTAACGATGCGGCGACTCCGCATCAATTGCGTTAGGTGCGTTTCACCCGCTTTCGGTGCGTTTCAGGAAACGCTGCAACGCTTCTGATGGCGTCCATTCTTCGTCAAGTCTATTTGAGGCGTCGGTTGGCAATGAATTTGCCGTCAGGGCGATCCGAATGACGCCTTCACCATCGACCGTGACCGCGTTCGCGCCGGCTGCCTTTGCAGCGCGGATCGCGCGGGCAATGTCTGCTTGCGTGACCTTAGCTGGACGCCGTGGCATGACCTTTTCTCCGATAGCCAAGTTGGTTCGGGCTCGCTTCTGAAGCGAAGCCCGAGATGGCGGCGGACAAAAAGGATGAAATTGCCTGCGTCGGGAATTTGGCTAGATTGGAGTAGAAATCGGATCGGCAAGGCTGTGGAGGTGCCTTAGTTTGACTTGCGTGTAGCTTGATGTTGCCCGACATAGCCGACGATCACTTTGCGAGAGGCCTCGTCAAAAAAGAATGCGACACGAATGGTGTGACGAGGCTCGGTACTGACGCCGTAGCCGATGTCTTCCCGCAATTTCACGCGTGTGCCTCGGTAATTCACTTCATAGTCTGTGGCAAACATGTTCATGGTGATTTCAGACTGGTGCGCGTTGTATCGGAATTGACAACTCTCCCGGCACGAATGATCGAGGTCGGTACAGCGCTCCACGCCAGCGCGGGCATCCGATTGCGCCTGTTTCGCGCCAGTACTCGCGCCTCGCAGCGCGAAAACTTCAGGCGCCGTGCCAGTGTTGCACCAGCCAGACCGGCGGCAAGCAGCCTAAAGGCCCACAATGGAGAAAACAGCGGCGGAGATGGCGGGAGTGCACGAGGCCGAACAACGGCTTGCGGGCAAGACGGGTCAGACTTTGTGACTCGGATGTGCAGCCGCTTTTGGATGGGTCAGCCGACCTGTCGAGGGAACACTTCTTAGTTCGAGTAGAAGGCCCTATAGTGTCTTGAGTAGAAGGCTCTGCGCCATAGCGACCGGCGAATTGACTTGCGGTGCAAACCGGCTAAGGGGATCCGATGAGCACTCGTTTGACCCGCGCTATCGCGTGGCTCTACGCCGCGGCGCTGGTCTTTTTGACCCTCGGCTCGCCGAGGTATCGCTTTGAAACCGTGCTGCCCCATAATGTGGAGCACTTGGTGGCCTTCGGCATCTTAGGCCTCTTATTCTCTATCGGGTATCGGTCCCGCCCTCTGCTTGTTCCATTGGCCGGCGTCGGCTTTGTGGCGGCGCTTGAGGTGCTTCAGATCTGGGTGGCGGGTCGGCATGCGAGATGGATCGACTTTGCGATGGACGCGTTGGGTTTCTGCATCGGAGTCGGTGTGGATCTCATTGTGTCCCGGGTACGAGACCAGTTGACGGCACAGTGAGCTCGTGTCGTGGGCGCCAATAGTGGCGGCAGATCCGCTGTGGCACGGCTCGAGCTGCACGCCTTCTTGGTCGCCTCGCGCGGGAAGCGCGCGTCGCGGGCAAATGAGTGATGGCAGTCAGATGCGCTCGGCCTCTCAGAGCATTGTCTTCGTTATCAACTCGCTCACTGCCGGTGGCGCGGAGCGTGCCTTGATCGATGTGCTGGCGTACCTTGAGGATCGCCTAAGAGGTTATGCTGTCCATCTTGTGCTTCTGGACGTCGAAGAAGAGCTGCACGCCGTGCCGCCTTGGGTGCAAAAGCATGTTCTCAATGCCAACTTTAGTTTCCTTTGGAGCACGATTTCGCTTACTCGGCTTCTGAGAGGTTTGGCGCCTGCGGTAACTGTAAGCTTCCTGAACCGATCGAACTGTGCAAACGTCTTATCCTCCAAGATCCTCAAATATCCATGCATAGTCAGTGAGCGTACTTATCCGACCAGCCGTTTTGGAGCCGGCCTGAGTGCCGTGATCACCAAAGTGATTATGCGGCTCACATATCCGCATGCAGACCAAGTGATCGCTGTATCCGAAGGAGTTAGAGCCGATCTGATGGCGAATTTCGGCGTCGACGGAGCGAAGATTCGTGTAATCTACAATCCCGTCGATACGGATCGGATCTGTGAACGAGCGTTGGAGACGCCGAGCACGAGAGTTCCAGAACCATATATCGTGAGCGTGGGACGCCTGGTTCCAAGTAAGAATTTTCGGCTGCTGATCGAGTCCTATCGATCATCGAGCATCAACGAGAATTTGGTTATCCTGGGTGAGGGGGAGGAGCGCCGGGAACTCGAGAGACTTGTATCGAGGCTCGGATTGGAAGGGCGCGTCATCCTGCCGGGCCACATGCAGAACCCATATCCGATTGTTGGGGCCGCGCGGCTGTTCGTTTCTTCTTCCAATCTGGAGGGGTTTCCGAATGCACTAATTGAGGCAATGGCATTAGGATGTCCAGTTGTCGCTACGGATTGTGATACTGGTCCGATGGAGATCTTGACGGGCAAAATGCAGGCCCGATGCACGGAGGTAACGCTCGCCGAATACGGAATCCTGGTCCCGGTGAATTCAGCTGATCTGCTCGCAGACGCGATCCGTATCGGGTGCCGTGAGAGCATCCGCGCCCGGTATTCGCAGCGCAGCAAGGAACGTGCGCGGGATTTCGGAACTCGCAACTCGATTGAACAATACTGGTCGGTCATAGCGTCGCACGCGCGTTTCGTTTGATTCGTATTTCTGGTCTACGGACCGCCAGGAGGGGATCGCATATGACAACCAGCACCATCGCTACCGTGATCCCGCTGTACAACAAGGAACCTTATATCGCGCGAGCGATCGCGTCGGTACTCGCTCAGACGAGGCCCGTCGACGAAATCATTGTTGTGGACGATGCCTCTACGGACAGCAGCCTTGAACGGATCAAGGCTTTTCAAGATTCGCGAATACGCGTGCTTCGCCGGACGGATCCCATGCAAAGAGGCCTCCCGGCAACTCGCAACCTTGGAATCCGGTCTGCAACATCGCACTGGATTGCGCTCCTGGACGCGGACGATCGCTGGCATGAAGATTTCATCGAAGAGAGCAACAAGCTCATGGCCCAAGCGTTCGATCGTATAGGATTTCTCTTCACCGGCTGGGAGAGCGTCTTGCCTAACGGCGTCGTAACGCGTGACGCATACAGCATGCGTTGCGAAGGTTCGGGATTCAGACGGTTGGATCTTGATAGCTTCGTTTCTGCGTGGCTCGACCTCGACGCCTGCCCGGTATTCCCCTCCGGGGTTGTTATTCGCCGCGACATGTTGCTCGATGCCGGTCTGTTTCGAGAGCGTTGCCGTCGTGGCGAGGACAAGGACATGTGGTTGCGTGTGCTGGCGATAACCGACGCGCTCAGCTCACCGCGAGTGTGCAGTTCGTATTATCGGGATATACCTGGTGCGATGAACGAAACGATCAGTACCAACATGCGCCATTGCCTGTGCGACACGCTTGAAGAGATGATATCTCAGGCGTCGGGGGCGCGCCGCCACTTGCTCATGCGGCTCTTCAACCATCAGGTTATCGAATATGCGCGGTGGGTTTTTGGGCGCGAACGCCTCTCGCCAGACGTTTACCGTGGGTTCTTTGTATCAATCAATCCGCCAGGTTACCTGTTGTTGCTCGCGCTTTCATATCTGCCGATCTGGCCTCTGAAAATCGTACGTCAGGGCATGCTCTGGGCCCGTAACGTGATTGGACGGCCCGACCAAGCCGGTAAGTCGGGCTACAGTGGCCCCGCCTCGTAGTCGTCAATCCAGGGATCGACTGCAAAGCTGCGCGAAACGACACCCGACCATGTCCATGTGGCCTTCGTCCCGGCCGTGGCCTTCGGCCCGATGATGATCGCACCGTTCTTTTTCACGGTTGCGTTGCCACCCCTGACCTCCAAACGAATTATATCGCCTATTAGGGGCGGGATTGTCACGAACCCGAGTTCCTTGAATTCACCGTTCGTCCTCTCATAGAGCGCGATGCGGTCGTTCTTGAATTCGACCCCGATCAAATTGCTCGGGTTCGTGAGTCGGCAGGCCAAAATGCCATTGTAGTGAGTGGGGATTTTTGCGACCGTCGCCTGCACATAGTGATCGGCAAAACCGCAATCTGGAGAGGCGTAGGCAGCGCCACGGTATGCTGTATTGAAGATGGCGAGCTTTTGGCCGCGAATGGCGATATCGCTCGGCGCGCCATCGCCGCCGCCGTCCGGGGCGAACTTCCAATCGGCGCTCGCTCCTAGATCTTGGTCGGCGCGATTGAAGTCGTCTTTGAAGAAGGCGGCTTCCGCTGTGCCGAAGGCAAGCGTTATCGTTTGATCGGCCTTGCTGCCACTGGCGTTCGTCGCTCCCACGATGACCTGACGCTTCGCGTCGCTCGCGGCGGCGGTCATCGTAAGCGTGCCTGTACGTCGGTCCGGCAGCACCTTAAACGCGGCCGCATCGCGACCCCCAACAATTGACCACGTGACGGGCCTGTTGGCCTTCAGCAGGTGCGCGAAATTGGCATTTGCCGCCGCGGTCACCGATGCTGCGGACGTGATCGTCGGTGGCGCCGCATCCAACGCTGGGTCAGCGTAGAGGAAGGCGTTGCCCCATCCTGACAACTCCGTTTGCCAAGCCGCGCTGGCATGATGAGTGATTGCAACACCAGCGATGCGGAAGACACTATTGTACGCCTCGGCGACGAAGACGTTGGTGTTCGGGTCGTTATCGGAAACGATGCCGCCTTGAACGAGCACATCAGCCCCGGAAACATCGGGGGCAGAACCTCCATACATGTAATACTGCATCTGCGGGCCGACGCCGCCGCGCGATTTCGGGTTGAGCGCCCGACAGTTGATATTCCTGGTGGAGGGACCCCAGAATTTGAAGTTCACTTTGTTTCCGCTGGCGGTGCAATTCACGTTCACGACGTCGGCGGCTTTGTCGTCATATCCGGCATCAGTGTTTCCGCTGCTCGTGCAATCCTCGCGATAAATGGCGTAATTGCCCCTCTCGCTCGCGAAGCCGTCCGCGTTCCAGAATTTGTCCGGATTCGAATTGCGTGTGTCATGGCAATTTGTGGCGGTCACTCGGCGCATCGTAATATCGTGCGCCGTTTCATTGCATTCGACCCCGGTCGCGAAATTGTGGCCGTCCTGGCGTCCTGAGTTCAAGACAATGTCCTCCAAGAGGACGTTGTGGCTGTCGCCGCGAATGCGGATGGCCGTTTTTGAAAAGCCAGTGCCAGTGATGTTTCTTAGGATCGTATCGATGTGTGAGGTGACCGGTTCGTGTTCAAAGAAGCGCTGGAAGTTATAGGCGTTGCAATCGCTGACTGTGATTCCCCTGTGCGTCGAACCGGTCAGGTGAAACGGCTGCCCAGTTCCCTGAAAATCGAAAAACTTGAAGGTAAGATAATCCGCGGCTGACCGCAGGGCGAACACGTCTCCGCCAGGGAACCAGTTCCTGACGTTCGTTACCGCCTCCGGATCGGTCGGAAGCGTCCAAGCTGTCCGGCTTCCGACGATGGTGGCTCTCATCGGCACGAGCTCCCGATCGACGCCAATGATGGTCACCGGGGATCCGGCCTTACCGCCGACGCTGATGTTGATGCTGTTGCTTGCGAGCGAATACGTCCCAGCGTCGGCGCGTACGTAGACCGTGCCGCCCGGACCGGCGGCGGCGATTATATCGTTGAGCCGCAAGAGCGATGCAGCGTTCGCCCAAGTATCACCTGTTCCGTTGCCCGCCTGAGCCGGCATGATATGGCGGAGATTCGCCTCGGCTGGCGGCGAGGTCGCCTTGCGGGGGGCAGGCGCAGCTTTTGCGGATCTCCCAAGTGGCGAGAGACTTGCTACAAGCAGAGCGCGGCGGGTCAGCACCATCGCTTCATTCTACGTCCACGAGCTGCACTGACCAAGTTGCTCACGATTTGGGAACTTTCCCGACTCGTATCGCGTAGACAGCTCTCAACCGCTTGCTTTGCAATCAGGGTCTGTGCTTGCGTTGCGGAATGTTGGAACAATTGGAACTTGGGCGCTGGTGGAAAGCCGTGAAAGCGTTCGGCCTCGGACAAGGAACGAGCGTATACTGCTTCCTTGCGTTGCCTCGCCTGTCCCGATTTTCCGAGAGGAAGGCGAAGCCGATGCGCATTCCCAGCGTCCCGCACCCGATCTGGCTGCGCCGGGCGACAACTGACTGGTACGTCATGGAGCAGATTTTCATCGATCAAGGCTTCAGTTTGTCGCGTTGGCCGGGGCACGAGCGCGCCATTCGTTTAAGCTACGACAGGATGCTCGAGCGTGGTCAAACTCCTGTGATCTTGGATTGCGGCGCGCACATTGGTCTCGCTGCGCTTTGGTTCGCACAGCGCTTTCTTCATGCTCGCATATTCGCGGTCGAGCCTGCGCAAGACAATTTCGAACTTTTGCGCAAGAATGTTTCTTCTCATCCCAACATCACGCCGATACACGCCGCCATATGGGATCGCGACACGCGAGTCGATCTGGTCAATCCGGACGGTGAACCCTGGGCATGGACGGCGCGCGAATCCGGTTCCGGAGAGGTGCAGACCGTCACCGTGGGCGACGTCCTGCAGCGCGAGCCCAATGGCGTCCCGTTCATCGTCAAGATCGATATCGAAGGCGGCGAGATCGAGCTATTCCGCTCGAATGTCGAATGGATCGAGCAAACGCCCCTGATCGTATTCGAGCTGCACGATTGGCAAGGCGGTTGGCGCGGGGCGGGACACTCCGTGTTCTCACGCCTCAGCACGCATCCTCGAGACTATATGCAGCGTGCCGACAACATCTTTTCCTTCGCGCACTCCTTGGCGCAGATGAATTGATCGCGTTATCCGGCTCCACTTTTTCCGCTTGTTACGTAAGGTCGCCACCCAAGCTGGCGTGAATATCATACCAACCGGGGAACTGCCGTCGGTACAGCCGCGACAACAGGCGCGTTATGCGCATTCCGCCTGGAAAGTCGTGCACAATCCCATCATCGCCAAATAAACGGTAGAGAGCAAAGATCGCTCGGAATCGGCGAAGGCATTCGCCATAGTTCAACCAGCGGCCGGAAAGGTCCTCCCCAAATGGTCCAGAAGCGCCGTCGACGAAGACATGGTGCAGCGGTTCGCCCCGAAGAGTCGTCGTCGCAATTCGGGTGCCCGGGATCGACGCTTGCTGAACAGGCTTGAATGTTCGGTAACCAAGACGTCTTAGGAGGTTCAGTTCGGAGACGAGCTCCGAGAAGTCGATTTTTTCAGCCTCCATCGAAATGTAGCGTGGGCGATCTTCGAATCGCCCCAGCTCGTCCAGAACCAGGTGATCGGCGCCCTCGATATCAATCTTCAAATAGAACGGAATTCCATGTGTGCGAAACATCTCAGCAAGATCGACTCGACGAACCTCGATTTTGACTGATCGTGTTCCAAATTTCTCATTTCGCTCCACCCATCTTTGATCAATAGTGCCCCACTCGGATTTCTGCAGGTTCTTATAAAAGGCAATGTGCTCACCCGCTGCTTCTGGAGCGACGGCACCTTCGATTATTCGCAATCGGTGGTCGGCAATCGGCTGCTGGAAGTGGTCCCTGCAACGGGCGACGAGGTCGGGGTCGGCTTCGAAGGCGACAACCTTGAACCCTTTTTTCAGATAGAAGTCGGTGTCCTCACCTCTGTGCAAGCCAACATCGAAAATCAGATCGGGTTGGTGTGCCATCTGCCTTGCCTCTCGATCTCGACTGTCTAATTCTGATCCTTTCGAGCGGCCGCTAGGCCGGCGTTGTCGCTTCGCAGTGTCTCTTCACGCGATTTCGTTCCGAACGTCTCTCCGCGCTGATAGCTACAGAGGTGCGATTTTACGTCAGCATTGACTACCTTTCTCCTACGTTGATCGACTGATGCCAAAGTCCGCAATTTAGCCATGGAACGCATTTATTGAAGACGAGTCCTATCGGCTCATGGACCGGCCTGCATGCAAGCCACAGAGTCCAAGAGACAGCACTTGTCGACCGGGCCTCCTGCTGCGTCCCGCGCGCTCGCTGGTCATGATAGCGCCGGCCGTGTGGGGCTGGTCTCGGTCATCATTCCGGCCTACAACGAGGCTGCGACCGTCGAAAGGACCATTTCTTCGGTACGCAACCAGACCTATTCAGATCTAGAAGTCCTGGTTGTTGACGACGGCTCGACCGACGAGACTGCCGCCATAGTCCAGCGCCTTGCGGACATAGACCACAGGATCACGCTTCTACGGAAGCCGAACGGCGGCCTCGTGTCAGCTCGCAACTATGGAATTGCGCATGCGGGTGGAGAGTTCATTGCCCCCATCGACGCCGATGACCTCTGGCATCCGAACAAGATCAAGAAGCAAATGGTGGTCATGCGGGACTGTGGGGATCGGGTTGGGCTGGTCTACTGCTGGTCGCGGGCGATCGATGAACGGGACCGGGTGCTCTTCGATATCACGCCGTGCACATTTCGAGGCAATGTCTATACAGCCCTGATCCTTAGAAACTTCCTGTCCAGCGGCGCGCCTTTGGTTCGCAGACGCTGCGTCGAAGAAATGGGCGGCTACGATGCGGCACTTTCCTCCCGAGGGGCCACTTGCTGCGAGGACCTGAAGTTCAATCTGGAGGTCGCCGAGCGCTATGACTTCGATCTCGTTCCGGAGTTCCTGCTTGCACACCGCATCCGCGCGGGAAGCATGTCGGCCGATAGCGATGCCATGTTGCGCTCCTACAAGGTGGTGATCGAAGAGGTACGAGCCCGACATCCTGAATTGCCAGCTAGGCTATTTCGATGGGCAGACCGACACCAACACCTGGAGTTCGGGCTCACCTACTTGGCCGGTAGGCAGTGGGCGACCGGAATGCCACTGCTCCTCAAAGCGCTGGTCGAAGATCCTCCTGCCACGATCCGACAAGGGACGAGGCGGCTCTTTGCGCGCCTCCGGAGGTCACGCGGATTTGGTGCGCTCGTGAGAGCGACCCGCCGTAGCGGCGCAGGTAACACAGTGGTCAATCGCAACTTCTTCGAGGTTGACCCGACCATTCTGTGCGGACGTCCAAGAGCGCCATGGAACCGAAGGAGGCTCGCTTACGCTGCTGCACAGTTCGTAGAGCGCCGCGCGGATGTTCCATCCGGCGCGGATCACCGATAGCGGGTAGATGTGGGAGCTCACATCCGTCAAATCTGACATGCAGAGTACGAGATGATGTCTTCGGTCCAAAAGAGAGTTGCTGCTGGTTTGAAGGTGATTCTCCCCGTCGCCGTCACGCAGAGGCTTCAGGCCTGGTGGCACGAAGCGGCCTTGCGCAGGCTTCTACTTTGGCCGCCATTCGGTGCAGTTGCATCCCATGACCTCTTGCGTCGAACCTCCCCGACAAGTCGGCTGTACGGTGCCGATCGTGGCACCGGCATCGATAGGTACTACATCGAAAACTTTCTGGGTCGCCATGCGAATGACGTCCGCGGCGTCGTGCTTGAGATTCAAGATGACGCGTATACCAAGCGTTTCGGCAAGAACCTCGTTAAACGAAGCGAGGTACTGAGTGTGTCACTTGGGAGCAAGGTGACGATTGTCGCTGACCTCACGTCCGCAGATCAAATTCCGTCGGCACGTTCGATTGCATTATCCTAACTCAGACGCTGCAATACATTTACGACCTGCCCGCCGCCGTGAGAACGATTTATCGAATTCTGGCACCCGGCGGGGTGCTGCTTGCGACCGTCCCCGGCATATGCGCCATCGGGCCGGAAAGCTGGCCATGTTATTGGTCCTTCAGACCGGCATCGGTAGAGAGGCTCATTGCGGACGCCTTTCCTGGCGGCAGCGTTTGCGTCGAATCCGCCGGAAACGTGCTCGCCGCGATTACCTTTCTGCACGGGCTTGCCCTCGAGGAAGTCGATCGCACTGCTCTCGATGTCCATGATCCGGCGTATCCCGTGGTCGTATGCGTTCGGGCGGTGAAATGATCGATGGTGCCGGTTTGGAGGGCCAGGAAGACTGTCGCTCCCGCAATACCAGGGTGATCGGCAGTGTAATGTCAGCTTATTTTATTGTAGAGTGTCACAGGTTAGCGGCAGAGTTCGCCATCTTGTGCGTTTTTGCCCAAGCATGGCGCGACCTCGCCTGTGGAACCGGAGCCTGGTGCGCACATTCGGCCCCATGACGCTACGTGTCCATACCAAGACTTCGCTCGTTGCCAGCATCAGAGCGCAGGGTTCAGATGCCTATCCCATTTCAAATCTCGAACCAGGAGCTACGGTACGATGCCCAACGCGCGAGTTTTCTCAATCTGAGCGCCCGCGGCATAGATTTCCTCTTCCAGTTTGTCAGCATGGTCATCCTGGCGCGATTGCTCACTCCGGCCGATTTCGGAATGTTCGCGATGGCGGCACCCTTCGTCTGGATCCTCATGACCTTCGGCGATCTGGGGTTGGCGTCTGCGGTGCTTCAGCAGCGCGACTTGAACGAGGGGCAGGCCGCTGCTGTCTTTCGCATCAATTTGGTGGCCGGGATCGCGTTCGGCGGGCTGTTCCTGCTCAGCGCGCCGTTGCTCGGCTTGTTCTACGGCGATCCTGAGGTGACGCAGGTCGCGGCCGCCCTGAGTCTCATGTTCGTTTTTTCCGGGTTCACGGCCGTGCAGCAAGCGCTTCTTCGCCGTGCCCTGATGTTCGACACGCTGCTGCGCGCGCAGATCGCCGCATCGCTGGTGTCATCGGTGATGGCGGTCACCTTTGCGCTCAAGGGCGCTGGTTACTGGGCCTTGACCATCCGTGCGCTCGCCGATCCATTGGTCTACGGCATCGTGGTCTGGACCTCGGCTGGCTGGGTACCGACCCGCGCCGAATGGGACGACACCACCAGGGCACTGCTGCGATACGGCAGGTACAGCGTCGGATCCTCGCTTCTCTTTTCGATCGGGCGGCACGCCAACAACGTCTTGATCGGTTGGCGCTACGGAAGCACTGAACTCGGGCCTTTCGCGCTCGCGAACCGACTGCTTCTTCTTCCGGCTCAGCAGATTTCTTGGCCGCTCGGCCAGGTCATGATCCCGACTCTGAGCCGTCTCCAGGGTGACCCTGATCGGCTGAAGAGGTGGTATTTGAAGCTACTTCGATTGGTGACCTTTGCGTCGTTCCCGCCGTTGTTCAGCTTGGCGATCTGTGGCGACGACGTCGTCCACGTGATCGCGGGTCCGCAGTGGGGCCACGCGGCCGATATCTTAAGGCTGCTCGCCCCCGTGGCCGCCCTGCAGGTGGGCTACGCCAGCATTGATTGGCTGATGCGATCGCAGGGACAGGCGGACCGTTTTTTTCGTTGGACGGCAATCGACACGACAGCCAGCCTTCTCGGCTGCGTTCTCGGTCTTCGCTGGGGAGCGATTGGCGTTGCAGCAGGGCTCGCCACAGCGAACCTCGTTTTGTTTCTTCCAGGCTTTGCTTATGCCGTAAAAGGCACAACAATCCGGCTCATGGACGCGCTAGAGGCCATGCTTCCCTGTTTCCTGTTGATGATGATGACCGTGGCAGCGGTATGGGCGCTCAGGCATTTCATCGCACAAGACTGGACTCCGTTTCCTCGCTTGCTCCTGACCGGAGTGACGATCGCCGCCATTATGGCGTGCGGAACCGTCTGGGTATACGGCCGCTCGGTTCTGAATCTCCACCTGCTGAGGTCAGGGCCTCGATCGGCACATGGGCCTGAACGAATGCAAGGCACAGGAACCAAAGGGCAGCACTTCTCAAAGAGGCCTCTTCCCGCTGGGCGCTCTTATGCTGATCGCACGAGCCCCAACCGTGCGGGGCTGGTCTCAGTCATCATTCCCGCCTACAACGAGGCTGCAACCATCGAAAGGACTGCTTCCTCTGTACTCAACCAGACCTATTCAGATCTAGAAGTCCTGGTTGTTGACGACGGTTCGACGGATCAAACCGCCGCACTTGTCCAGAGCATGGCGGACGTGGACCACAGGATAAGGCTGCTGCAAAAGCCTAACGGCGGCCTCGCGTCAGCTCGCAACCATGGAATTGCACATGCGGGCGGAGAGTTCATTGCCCCCATCGACGCCGACGACCTCTGGCATCCTGAGAAGATCAAGAAGCAAATGGCGGTCATGCAGGACCGTGGGACTCGGGTTGGGCTGGTCTATTGCTGGTCGCGGGCTACCGACGAGCAGGACCGCGTGCTCTGGGATGTTACGCCGTGCAATCTTCGGGGTAGCGTCTACGCCGCTCTGATTATAAGAAATTTTCTCTCCAGCGGCGCACCCTTGGTTAGAAAATGCTGCGCTGAAGCGGTGGGTGGCTATGATGCGACGCTCGCTTCCCGAGGAGCCCTTTGCTGTGAAGATTTGAAGTTCAACCTGGATATCGCCGAGTGCTGCGATTTCGATCTCGTCCCAGAATTCCTGTTTTCGTACCGCGTCCGTGCCGGAAGCATGTCGACCAATATCGATGCCATGTTGAGCTCCCGCAAGGTGGTGATCGAGGAGGCGCGAGCGCGCCATCCTGAATTGCCCAACAAGCTCTTTCGGTGGGCGAGCGCACATCAAGACCGGGAGTACGGTCTGGCTCACCTCAGCGACCGGCACTTTTTGACCGGAGCGCGGCTACTTCTCACGGCGCTGAGGGAAGATCCGTTCGCTACACTACGGCTGAGCGCGATACGTGCCTTTGCGCGCCTCCCGGTGTCAAGCGGATTTGGTGCGCTCGCGAGAGCGAAGCTCCGAAACAGCGACGGGGGTGGAGTGCTCGGTCGCAAATTCCTTGAGGTTGATCCGACTGCCTTTTGCGGACGCCCAAGGGCAACCTGGAGCCGCAGGAGACTCGCTTACATTACTGAGCTCCCCGTGGAGCGCCGCGCCGCAATCCTGCGCACGACCGGCTCAGCCTAGGTCCTTTCGCAAGGGGCTCAGGGCGCATTTCGACGCGCGCTGCGCAATCGGGCAGGCAGCACTGGATCCAGGAATGGCTGCCATTCGGTACCGTGCTTCGGCGCGGCCAACTCCAGTACCGGCGACCGGGCTCTCTCAACGACCGTCACGAAGGGATAGAAGTGGATTGAATCGACGGCCGACTGAAACGGCTTTGTTTTGTAGGATACCCGACCTTCACCGCTGCAGACATCCGACTCGGCGCCTTTGTAGGCGTTGAGCTGGTGCACCATGCCAGTCAAATAGGAGATGAATGGGTTAAAGGCCTTGGTTACGTCTTCGCAGACATAAACTCCGCCCGGCCTCAGATGGGGGAGCAGTTCCTCAAGGCTGACGATTTGTTGTTCGGGCTCATGTCCGCCGTCATCGATGACAAGATCAAGGATCGGCACTTCCGTTCGAAACCGGCTCCAGAATTTTCGATCGGCCTGATCGCCGATGAACACTTTGATCATGCTGCTCTCGTAGCTCTTGCACGCTTGCTCGATGTCAACGCCATAAATGTGTGCTTTGGAGCCAAAATAGTCGCACCACATTTCGAGGCTGCCGCCGCTGTATATGCCAATTTCAAGCACGTGGGTTTCGCGATCTCGGAAACGGCTGAAGTGTCGATGGTAGACGTCAAAATAGTGATCCCACTTCCAAATGCCGCGACCCTGCCGATGGCGGTTGAAGAAATCGCGCAGAGGGTTTGCTCGCTCGGAAATCTCCTGCTCCGTGTTCGAAGCCGGCCAATTCCGATTGCTCCTGTAACCGCGAATCGTGGAGGGGGCGGCAAGAAAAGCAGCGCGTAGCCCCGACCGGATAGAGTGCAGGCGGAGCCGAGTTCGGTTAAGCATTGCGATCTCCTCTCTTGCTCAGCGTCGGTTCTGAAACTGACGATGTTCTTGCGAGCGGCGTGTGTCATGACAGCGGCGGCGCAGAGCAAATGTGGTCGCGCTTGATGGCGGCCCCCGCTGCTCGCATCATAGCAGCAAGGCCTTCCAGTTTCACAGGATTAGGACGCTCTGGCTGGCATCGCACCGCTGCGGTCACACTTACCAGCCGCCTGACACGTTCCCGATCGGCACGAGCCGCGCATGGCCAATCTCTGGAACAATTTGCTCTCGCGCCCTAAGGCGCCCCAGCGGTAGACTTGGCGACTTGGAGCGCTTGGTGATCCTGCATTTCGATTCTGACAGCGTACGCCATGGAACGCTCGATCGTTCGCTTCGTTTGGAAAGCGATGATGACATCGGCAATTGAACGGATCCGGCAGCTCGTTGCCCATGACACGAGAGACCTGATCTGGCTGGCCTACGTGATGGGCATTGCGCCGTGGGTGCATCGCGCGGCCGGACCAATGCACCTGCTGCGGCGCTGGCAAGTCCGTCGTCGCCGACAGCGGGATTTCGCCCAGCGGATGGTGCAACTGCGCGCCCGGATCGGGCAACGACGTTTCGCGCAGGACGGCAACCGTGTCGCGTTGGCGCAACTATGCCCGGAATTGGATGAGACCTGCCGCGAGATAAGGCGTCCCAGCGAGGAGATCACTCTCGCCAACATCGACCAGGATGGTCTTCTCCTCGCACGATACGAACAGCTCTGGCCGGCGCCTCGCGTGGCGGCGGACGCGTTTCTGCCACGGAGCCGCTTCGAGCTTGTGGTCGTGGACCATGACGGCTGGATCGGAGTGCGCAAAGACTTCCGCGGAAACAGAATTGCTTTCGTGAACGAACTGGAGGCGGCTCTCGACCTCGCAGCAGCTGGCTGCCACATTCCGGCGATCTTGGGCGTAGATTTTGAGCGGCCCTCGATCACCTTTGCTTACATCAATGGGGCTGTCGTACGCGAGGCACTTGCCCAAGCGGGAGCACCAATGCGGGATCGGGACGTGCGGCCAGACCGCGCTGCCCTTAGCGACCGTAGGATCCAGCGAGAGCGACGAGAAGCCGGAAGAGCGCTGGTTGGTACGGTCTTGGAGCCCGAGACCATCGCGCGCATCGGCCAAACCATGCTCGAGATCCATCGTGCTGGCTACACCGTGGAGGACGTAAAGTATGGCAACATCATCATCGAAGTGACCAAAACGCCATACTTCGTCGATTGCGAGAGGGCGTTGCCGTTGGGTCAGTTCTCCCGCACAACTGCGACCTATCTCCGCGATCGCGACGCCGACCAGCTCAACCAGCTTTTTGGCACAGATCTACTCACAGCGAAGGTGCTGCGAAAGTTCGGGCTGCCTGCCGATACTGCTATTTACTCGCCATTCTATGCGGGTGCCGGAATCTGGTGGGGGAGGATTTGGAATCCAGATCTCGGAATTCTCCGTTGGCGCCATATCCTGGCCGACCACCTGCCGGTT
>Ga0070681_10003148_pt1 | contig 15336 bp, 12 predicted proteins | sample KBSC83BmetaG_FD_65650 | JGI IMG/M metagenome (GOLD analysis project Ga0070681, IMG submission 65650) | Corn rhizosphere microbial communities from Kellogg Biological Station, Michigan, USA - KBS C8-3B metaG | ecosystem: Host-associated > Plants > Roots > Rhizosphere | place: USA: Michigan...
CGTTGCCGCCGATCGATGGGCAAACTCCGGCGTTCCTCAACGCCGGGCTCGGAGGGAACGCCGTGGATGACCCCGTGCACCGAGGCTATCGCGCGCGCGATCTGCCCGGACGTCTGGACACGCCCACGCACGAACGAGTTGGACGAGCCATGGGATCGCTGACGGCGACATGGACACCGCTTCCATGGCTGGTCGCACACGCCACTGCCGCTGGCGAGTCGCTGCGTGGCGAAGATGATCGTGTGACCGGCTACGGGGACTCGACTCGCACCTTCAGGGCAATCTCCGAGTCCACTAGGGATCGGAACGCTCAGACGAACGTGGATGCGACGATCGTCGGGTCGTTTCGCCTCACCGAGTCGATGCAAAGCGAAACGACGATCGGTGCCGAGCACCTGCATCGATCCACGAACGCCGTGGACTCCACCGTCCTCAGTTCGCTTGACGGCTACTCCACGTCGTGGAGGCACGCCGACGTCACTGGCGTCCTGGCGTCCGAGCGGGTTACCTGGCGCGAGACACGGTTTATTGGCGTCGGCATCCGCCACGACCGCTGGTCGGACGGCCTCTTTGCCCCCAGCACGTCCCTCTCGGCCGACGTGGCCTGGGTGATCGGCGACGAACCGTTTTTCCCTCGGGAATCGTTTCTGTCGCACGCGCGCGTTCGCGGCGCCTATGGGCGGAGCACCGACTTTCGCGCCTATGACGACGTCCCTCCGATCCCTGACAGACCGCCGCTCTGGCTATTCCTGCCGCGCAAGGCGCGCGGCGAGACTATCTCCGAGCTCGAGCTGGGGTTCGACGGGTTCTTCGTCAATCGTCTCTGGGTGGAGGCGACGTTGTTCCGCCAGCACTCCACGAGTGCGCTGTCCCCGTCATGCTGCACGATTCCGCAACCCGCGGGCGCGTGGCACACGACCGGGATCGACGCGACGCTCTCCGCATCGCTCGTTAGGTCCGGCCGCGTCGACTGGTCGGCTCGTGTGGATGCCTCGGCGCTCTCGAATCGCGTCGATCAGGTGGGAGAGGGCAGCACGTTTATGCGTGCCGCCGAGACGCCGCTGTTTGGAGTGGACGTTCGCAACGTCAACGGGCACCCGATCGGTGGTCTATGGGGGTACCCGACCCACGTTCAGGACGCGAACGGCGACGGCATCATTTCGAAGCCCGAGGTGACCGTAGACACGAACCTGGCATATCTCGGCTCCGGCATCCCGACTCGCGAGTTGAGCTTATCGTCGGCCATCGCGCTCCGTCACTGGAGCGCCAGCGTGCTGGTCGACTACCGGGGCGGTTTCAAGCAGGCAAACGCCACCGAGGACCGTCGCTGCAAGCTCGAGTTGTGCCGCGCCTTGTACGATCCGGGCGCGTCCTTCGACGAGCAGGGCCGCGCCGTCTCGGTCTTCGTCGTCGGGACGGCATTCGTCGAGAACGCGAGCTTCGTGCGCCTACGAGAGATCGCGATCACGTGGAAGCCCGTGCCAGGCTGGGCGCAACGGCGGGGACTCGCGCGTTTCGACCTAACGATTGCGGCGCGAAACGTTCTGATGTTGAGCGGCTACTCAGGGCTCGACCCCGAGGTGAACTACGCCGGGCAGTCGGGACTATCTCGTGGTGAGCTCAATACCCTGCCAGTGCCGCGCACGCTGATCTTACGGATGGACGTTCAGCGTTGACGCGTTGCAACGCCCTCCGCCGCCTCATGATTTCAGGATCGCCGCGGGGTCGATCTTCGTGATGCGGCGTGCAGGGATGATCGTGGCGAGAACGCCGAGCGTCGCGACTACGCCGACGACGCCGACGTCGGTCACGAGGTCGAACGTGCCGATCCCGTAGAGAAACGCGCCGAGCAGGCGCGCGCCGACGATCGCGGCGAACAGGCCGGCGGCCACGCCCCCGCCCACGAGCCACACGCTTCGCCTAACGGTTGCCAGCACCAGGTCGCCGGCCTGCGCGCCGAGCGCCAGCCGGAGGCCGAACTCGCGACTCCGCTGCGACACGATATACGCGACCACGCCGTAGATCCCGAGACCTGCCAACAGCACCGCACTGGCGGCGAAGCCGAGGAGCAGCGCCGCAACGAAGCGTGTGCTGGACGTCGCCGCGCGAACGATATCCACGAGGCGTTCCGTTTTCGCGATCGAGAGCGGAGCGTTGTCGTCGCGGACTACGCGGGTGATCGCCTGCAGCGCCGCGTCCGGTGAGAGTGTCGTCCGAACGAACCACATTGCGTTGAGGCGCGGGGCATGCGCCTCCTCGCCCGCGAGCACGTACACAGCCGGTGAAGAAGCGGCTTCGACCGACGTGAACCGCACGTCGTGAACGACGCCCACGACCTCCATGGGCAGCGGCGCACGCATGTCGAGCGCGATCCGACGACCGATGGCCGACCGCGCACCAAACAGCTTCCGTGCGGCCGATGCGCTCACGATCACGCGTCGGTTTGCGCCCATCGTGTCCTCGGGAGTGAAGCCTCGACCCGCGACCAGCGGAATTCCCATGACGCGGAAGTACGACGCCGATACGGCGTGGTACTCGAGCTCGGGCGCTCGCGCGCTCGCATCGGGCTCGTCGGGCGACCTCGCGCCAAGCGTGAAGACACACGCTACGTCGAACGGCGTACAGCCAGCCGTCGCGACGCCCTCGATCCCCGGCGTGTGCTCCAGCCGGGCGACCAGCTCCTGGCGCCTAACGCGTGCGGCGGCTGACGTGTCCATCGACGCGACCCGGAGCGCCAGGACGCGGTCGGCCCGAAACCCGAGGTCAGCACCGAGCAACCGGCGCAGACTCTGCGTCATGAGCGTGGCGACCACGAGGAGCAACGAGGCGAGCGCGATCTGCCCGGTGACGAGAAGCTGTCGTCCACGCGCCGGCGCCGCGCCGTGGTCGCTGGCAGCGGTGAGGAGCCGCGCCGCGTCGACGCGCGACGCGGCGAACGCTGGTCCGCAGCCGAAGAGCAGCACCGCGAGGCCCGCGATGGCGGACGCGAACGCCAGTACGCGGCTGTTCGGTGCGAGCGATGCACCCGCAAGGAGATCTGTGCCGCGAAGCAGGTCCCAGTTCTGCGGCAATGTCGGTCGAAGCTCGGTGATCGCACTCGCGGAGGCGTAGCCGAGCAGCACACCGATCGGCAGCGCCAACGCGCCGAGTAATGCGCTTTCAGTCAGCACCTGCCGGGCGACGCGCGCCTCGGACGCGCCAAGCGCGACTCTGACGCCAAGCTCGCCGCGACGGGCGTGTCCGCGCGCGAGCAGAATCGACGCGACGTTCGCGCACACGATCACCAGCAGGCATCCGACAGCCGCCGCCATGAGCTGGAGGATCGGCTTCACGAGCGGGTGGCGCCTCGCTTCCTGCAACGACATGACGCCGACGCCTCGAACGCCGTCGGCGCCTAACTTCCGATCCGGGGCGGCCTGTGAAACGACCGGGAGCGCGGCGACGAGCTGGCGCTCGAGGCGTGCCAGCGTCAGCCCCGGCATTCGGCGCGCGATCACCGTCCCCAGCAGCGCATCGAGGCGCTCGGTCCATCGCGGCGACGGATCGACGCGAGCCGTCATGCGGACCGGCAACCAGAGGTCGGCCGCCACCGTGAATCCGCTGAACCCCTTCGGCATCACGCCGACGATCGTCACGGGCGCGCCGTTCACTATGAGCGTTGCCCCGACTGCAGCCCCTGCCATGCCGTAGTGCGTCCGCGCGAGGCGATCCGAGACCAGTCCAACCGTCGCTGCCGTCGTCGGTACGTCCTCGTCGCCGCCGAACGCTCGCCCAGCCTGAACATGCAGATTGAACGTCGAGAGCAGGGTCGGTGTGATCGCTTCGACGCGAACGGGGACGTCCATGTCCGGAGTGCGAATGACAGCGTCCAGCCAGGTCGCGAAACCCGCGTCCTCGAATCCCCGGACGACACGCCGCAGTACGTCGTATCGCCCGAGGGTCCACGGTACGGTGTCCTGGCTCGCACGCGATCGAACCGTCACCGTCTGGTACGGGACCACGAGCCGCTCTGCTCCCTCGTACGGCAACGGGCGAAGCAGCATCACGTCGGTCAGCGTGAACACGGCCGTTGCGACGCCGATCCCGAGCGCGACGGACGCGACCATGACGACGCTTGCGAGCGGCGTCCGGCGCAGCGCACGCCACGCGTAGCCCGCATCCTGACCGACCGTGTCCAGCCGATGCGCCAGCGAATGACCCGATGCCATTGAAGGTCCGGTTGTTGGTGCGGTCGACCAAGGGAAGGAATCGTGCCGACATCGCTTGATCGGAAGATCACACCCCACAACGGTTTGCGCTTTCCCCACGTCAGGCTACGCGTTCGGACGTGGGACCGGTCTTTCGAAACCGGACACACGTGCTGAACTTGGCAGCGTCTTAGGTACATCTCATATTGTCGTGGTGTTCGTGTACCTGCTCGGCGTCGCCGCGCCAGCGGTTGGCCGAACGGCGGGCCACACGTGGCCAGCGGAACGGTACCGGACGGTCGGCGTTGCGGCCGTCGTTGGTATCGTCCTGTTACAGTCGGCGCTGATTATCGCGCTGCTGCTCGAGCGGCGCGTCCGGCGACGTGCCCGGTCAGCGCTGCTCGAAAGCCAGGCGCGCGCGGAGATCGCCGGCGTGTCGTTAGGCGTCGGGTTCTGGAGCTGGGATCCCGACCGGGACCGCGTGTGGATCTCGGAACAGTGCGCGCGCCTCTTGGGATTCGAGCGGGGGTCGTACCCGCCGCTCGCGAGCTTCGTGGCCGCGATGCGGCCGGACGCTGGCGGTTCACATGACGATGCATTCGAGCAGGCGATGCGGGGCGGGACACCGTTCGATGGCGAGTGGGCGGTCGCGACCCCCGCGGGCACTGCACGCTGGATCGCCGGCGCGATTCGCACGAGTGAGGACGCGCATGGCCGGCGACGCGTGACCGGCGCGCTCATCGACGTGACGGAGCGGCGGTCCGCCGAGCGACTCGCTGAACAGCAACGCCGTGAGCTATCGCACCTGGGGCGAGTCGCGATCGTGGGCGAGCTGTCTGCCGCGCTGGCTCATGAGATCAACCAGCCGCTGGCGGCCATTCTCGCGAATGCCCGTGCCGCGCAACACATGCTCGAGAATGGCGGAATCGATGCGGTCGAGCTGCGTGCGATTCTCGAGGACATCGAGTCGGACGATCGTCGAGCAGGCGCGGTGATCCAACGCGTGCGTGGCCTCGTCAAGAAGGACAACGGCGAGCTGCAGCTCGTACCGGTGAACGACGTCGTCGGTGAGGTGCTCGAGCTTGCGCACAGTGACCTGATCCACCGCGGTGTGGTCGTCAACGCGCGGTTGCTCCCTTCTGCGCCGGTGATCTTCTCGGATCGCGTGCAGCTGCAGCAGGTCCTGTTGAACGTGATCATGAACGCGTGCGACGCGATGAGCGACATGGCGCAAGGCGAGCGCGTCCTCGTGATCGCCACATCGGTGGACGACGGCGTTGTGCGGATCGCCGTGCACGATCGCGGGATGGGGATCGCTGCCGGTTCGCTCGAATCGGTGTTCGAGCCTTTCGTGACGTCGAAGAAGAACGGGCTCGGGCTCGGCCTCGCGATCTGTCGGTCCATCGTGCGGTCGCACGGTGGAAACATGTGGGCGTCGAACAATCCCGACCGCGGGGCTACGATCGTCGTGTCGCTCCCGACCGCAACCGAGTCAGGGACGACGTCAGACGATCATCGACGCTCGTCTCCGAGCCTGAGCACCGCGTCGACGGCGGCCGCCAGCGTCGCCGGGGTGAATGGCTTCTCCAGCAGCTCGACCGGCTCCGCCATGTCGAGTCCCGCGACGGCATCCGCGAAATAGCTCGACACGTACACCACCGGAAGCCGCGGATTGGAGGCGCGAAGCCGTGTGACGAGCTCGCGTCCTCCCATATCGGGCATCACGATGTCGGTGACGACGACGTCGATCGTCTCGCCGCTGGACATCGATTCCTGCCACCGGGCCAAGCCTGCCTCTCCGGTTGGCGCGTCGATCACCGTGTGTCCCTCGTCCTGCAGCAGGCGCCGAGCGAGCGTCCGCACGGCGGTGTCGTCCTCGACGAGCAGGACGCGATGTGGGCCTGCTTTGGGTTTTGGTGTGCGAGTAGTATCGTTAGGCGGTCGCATAGCGGTCGACCCTGCCACGGCGATCAGCGCGGGTCCAGGGCGGTCGGGAGCTCGAACCAGATCTCGACCAGGTGCCCGTCGCGGTCTCGCGCGAAAAGGTATGGCTCTCCCGGAACGAACTCGCCCCGTTCTTCGATCGACCCGCCGGCGTCGATCACCGCCTTCGCGGCCACGTCGATGTCGCGGGGGTCGGTCAACCGGAAACCGAAGTGCGTGATCGAACCGCGTTCCCGCGCGAGTGCGTCGCCTTGCTCGAATACCAGCACGTCGCGCGCCCCGGGCGTTTGCGCCTGAACAAAATCGTCGCGCCTGTACACCGCGACCATGCCGAACACCGACTCATAGAAGCCGAACGCCCGCTCGACGTCCTTGACGGTGAGCGCGAGGTGCGTGAGGCCGAACGTTCGAATCATGGACCCTCTCATGCCAGCGGTCGGGCGCTCGCGGCGTGTCTACCCGCAGCGCTCGACCCACTCGACTTCTGGGACACGGCCGGTGCGAAAACGCGTGACCCGCCCGTTTTCCGTCTCGAATACCATACGCCGCGTGGAGTCGGCCGGCGAGGCGGATCGCACCGTGAGATATTGAGCGCCGGGGATGTACTTGTGGGGCGTCGCGGTCATGCGCGTCGCGTACACGTCGGCGACTTTGGCAGCGCTATCGCCCACCGCCACGCCGGCATCGGACCGGACGCCGGCGCTATCGATGTCGACGCGCGCGACCTGCCCGTGAGCCAGCATCACCGACACGCCCGCCGGGGCGCTGCTCGGCCGAACGTAACTACAATCCGCGGTGGGGTTTGCTCCAGGGACATCGCCGACCGCGCGACGGAGCTCATCGGCCGTCATGCCCACGCGGATCGCGCCGATGCCGTCGGGAGTAACGACCCACGCGGTGGTGGCTGGTCGCCGCGTCTCGGTGGTACAACTCGCGGCAACAGTAACCAGCATCGCCAGCATTGCTCGCGTGCGCACGGAATTCTCGTCGGTTGGGTCGGCCTCGGCGGTGCGATTCCCGTGCCGGCTGTTGAGCGCGGCGCGGCCATTGCATTCGGTCAGGCCGGCGCTGGTCGCTGCCGATCGACGCACTCGCCTTGGAGCCTTGACACCTCCACGTGGAGCAAGACCGGATGCGACCCCTCGAAACCCTCCTCGTTTCGCATCCCAACGATCGCGAGTCAGGCGACGGCCCAATCGCTTCCGTCATGCTGGCGGCCGCCGCGTTAGGTATGCCGGCCTGCGCGCTCTGCCGCGATCCGTCGGCATTGCCAGTACTCGCCGGTGACCGAGCCCGCGGTCCGGACCACCTCTACCTCATCTGTGACCGGTGCGGAGGGCCGTGGCAACGCTGGGAAGCGTGAGGGAATCCGCGTCGAGATAGCTCCATCGGATCAGAAGCCAACTTTCGCGACTCTCGTGGCGCCGCGCCCGGCCGAAGGGAGCTAGATTCGACCCCAGCGCCGACCTCCAAGGGTCGTCGGCTGTCACGCCCACCATACCGGAGGCCTTCTGACGCGCATTCGAATCACCGGCGTGCCCATGGATCTCGGCGCGAGTCGCCGTGGTGTCGACATGGGACCCTCGGCACTGCGAGTCGCCGATCTCGCCCGGCGGCTCGAGGCGCTCGGCCACGACGTCGAGGCGGATGATGACGTATCGGCGGCGCTCCCCGAGGTGTTGCTGCACCAAAGTAGTCCGCTTCCCGGTCCGGTCGGTGCGTTCCTGCCATCGATCACCGCGACGTGCATGGAGCTCGCCCGCGTCACGGCAAACGCCGTGACGGCGGGCGCGGTCCCGGTTACGGTGGGCGGCGACCATTCTATCGCTGCAGGGTCGATCGCGGGCGCCGCCGTGGCGGTCGCTCAATTAGGAAAGCGGCTGGGGGTCATCTGGCTCGACGCGCACGGTGACGCGAACACCCCGGAGTCTTCGGCGAGCGGCAATATCCACGGGATGCCGCTGGCGCATCTCCTCGGACATGGCGATCCGATGTTCGCCGGCATCTCGGCTGCGCTTGGCGGTCCGTCACCGGCAGTGCTTCCGGCGCATGTCGCCCTCGTTGGCGTGCGCGATCTCGATGAGCCGGAGCGCCGCCACCTTCGCGAGTGGGGGGTCACGACCTTCACGATGCGTGCGGTCGATGAGCGGGGGCTGCGGGCCGTCATGCAGGACGCGTTGGCGATCGCCGGGACGGACACCGGCGGGGTGCACGTCTCGATGGACCTCGACTGGCTCGACCCTGTCCACGCGCCGGGAGTGGGAACACCGGTGGCGGGTGGCGCGACGTACCGCGAAGGCCACCTGGCCATGGAGATCGTCGCGGATAGTGGGCGCCTAACGTCACTCGACGTCGTGGAGGTGAACCCGGTGCTCGATACGCAGAACCGGACGGCCGAGCTCGCGGTTCAACTGGTGTTGAGCGCGTTCGGTCAGAGGATCATTTAGGCGACAGGCGACTGGGAACCGACGGCGACCGGGGACGGGCGACGGGCAAGGCGACTGGCGACCGCGGAAGCTCGGTCTATATTCGCCGCGGCGAACACCGAGGCGAGTGATGCACGAAGACGAGACGACGGGACAGGGAAACGACGGCGGTGCGGCGAACGGCGCGTCGAGCGAGAAAGCGCCCGAGCCACGAAATGCGCGCGTCACGCGCCGCGGGCTGATCGCGGCGGCGGCGGCGTCGGCCGGCGGCGCGATTCTGGCGCGGCTCCCTGCGGAGGCCCAAGCGCCGGCGACCCGAGCGGCACCGCCAGGCGTAGCCACGCAGGCCCCGAGTCCGCCGCCGGCTGCTGGGTCGTTCGACCTCGCCTCCGTTCCCGCCGATCCGACGCGCGCGCCCGGGCCGCCGACGTCAGCGTTAGGCGCCCGTTCGCCGTTCGAGACGCCAGCGCGAGCGCCGGTCGGAGTGCTCAGCGGCTCGTCGTACACGCCGCTCCACCAACTCACCGGCACGGTGACGCCGAGCGATCTGGTGTTCGAGCGGCACCACGCGGGCGTGGCGCTGATCGATCCGGCCAAATACGAGCTGCTGATTCACGGCCTGGTCGACCGCCCGAAGGTCTTCACGCTCGACGATCTACGTCGGCTACCGAGCGTGTCGCGCACGTGCTTTCTCGAGTGTTCGGGAAACGGGCGCGGCGCGTTCAAGACGCCGAAGCGAGAGATGACGCCTCAGGCAATCGACGGCCTTACGAGCAGCGGCGAATGGACGGGCGTACCACTCGCCGTGTTGTTTCACGAAGTCGGCGTGCGTCGCGGAGCGTCGTGGTTCAGGGCCGAGGGCGGTGATGCGTCGCGACTGTCGCGAAGCGTGCCGGTCGAGAAGGGGCTCGGGGACGCCATGATCGCGTTCGCGTTCAACGGGGAGCCGCTGCGGCCGGCCAATGGCTACCCCGCGAGACTCCTGCTTCCGGGGTACGAGGGCAACGCGAACATCAAGTGGGTGCGTCGCATCGAGCTGGCGGACGGCCCCGGAATGTTCCGCGACGAGACCTCCAAGTACACCGATCCACTCGCGAATGGGACGGCCCGGCAGTTCAGTCTCGTGATGGACGCGAAGTCGATCATTACCGCGCCGGCGCATCCGGTGCGCCTCACGCCTAACGTCTGGACGCAGATCACCGGCATTGCCTGGACCGGTCGTGGGAAGATCACGCGCGTCGACGTCTCTACGGACGGCGGAGCAAACTGGCTGGTTGCGGAGCTGCAGGAGCCGGTGATGCCACTCGCCCACACGCGATTCCGGCTGCCGTGGAAATGGGATGGCAAGCCCGCGGTGCTCATGAGTCGAGCGGTCGACGAGACCGGCGCGGTGCAGCCGACGCTCGCCGAATTCCGCGCGAAACGTGGCGCGGGAACGGACTACCATTTCAGCTACATCCGCGCGTGGGTCGTCGAGCCGGACGGACAGGTGTTCTTCGGAGTGGATGTATGAGCGCCGGGAGAGTTGGGTTGCTCGCCAGTCTTTTCGCCGGCACGCTGCTGGCAGGTTGCGATCGAGGGCCGCTAGCCGACCGGGCGACGCGGACGAAGCGGGCCTTCGGCGCTGTTCGTCTGCCGTCGAACGTTCACGCCGCGCCGGCGCTTCCTGCGCGTTTCGACGTCGGCCGTGCGGCCACGCCGGCTGAAATCGCGGCGTGGGACGTCGACGTCACCCCGGACGGCCACGGCTTGCCGGCCGGAAATGGGACGTCCGCGCAGGGCGCCGAGGTGTTTGCCGCGAAGTGCGCGGCGTGTCACGGGCCGGCCGGGGAGGGGCAGGTAGGTGCTCCGGCAGCGGGCGTACCTCCGGCGCCGAAGCTCGTCGGGCGCGACCCGCGCGAAGGTTTCCCGTTTGGTCAGGATCCCAAGCTTGTTAAGACGGTTGGGAACTACTGGCCGTACGCGACGACCGTCTTCGACTATGTGCGCCGCACGATGCCGCTCACCGCGCCTGGATCGCTGACGAACAACGAGGTCTACGCGGTCGTCGCCTTCCTGCTCGCGCAGAACGAGATCATCGACAAGGGCGCGGTGATGGACAGCGCGACGCTGGTGGCGGTGAAGATGCCGGCTCGGGACAAATTTGTGCCTGACGATCGGAAGGGGGGCGCGACCTTCAAATAGACAGCCGTCAGCCAAGACAACGGAAGTCGAAGAGCGCCGCCGTTCGAGCTGATGGCTGATGGCTGATGGCTGATAGCTTCTACCAGAACACCTTGCGCATCCCGGTCTGCCCGGGACGCCAGAGCTTGATGTAGATGATCAAGCCGGTGATGCTCAGCACGAGCAGCGCCAGGCCCCAGAACATCGCGACCACCAGTCCTCCGTCGCCGAACGCTTCGCCGCTGTGGAGTCGATAGAGCAGCGGCTTGTCGGCGTAGGACTCCTCTGACAAGAGCAGGCCCGTTCGCGCGTCGACCACCAGCTTGCGGTCTTCGCCACCGGTGGGCTTGCCCGTGAATACGGCGACCGTCGGCTGCGGTCCCTTGAACTGCACCTCGATCTTGTCCACCGGCGCGCCGTTCGCGCGCGTCGCGGCCGTTGCCAACGCGCGCGCGATCGGCTCCGACCACGCGGTTTGTGCGGAGTACACCGTGACGGGACTGATCATGTCGCGCGTCGCTTCACGCAGCGCCTCGTCTGCCCCGAAGAACTCCGTGAACGCGACGAGCACGCCGGTGGCCGCGGCCCAGAGAAGGAAGATGGTTGCCGGCCACGCGATCCAGCGGTGCCACTTGCGCCAGAACGCCAGGTTCAGTCCGGGCATAGTCTCGAGACGAGGGTAAGCAGTCGGTTGACGAGCGCGAATGCTACGAACTCGGCGCGCTGCCGACAATCGGCGGATGAACGCAGCGCGCGGCCGTTGCGGCCTCGACGATAGGTCGACCGACGCAAGACCGCGCGACGAGGCGGTTGTATGTCCCCGCGTCGCACGAACGCTCTCACGATTCAGCCGCTCTCACCAATCGCTCGCGACGCCCGGTCGCTGAGCGTTCCCGCCATAGGAGAAGCCGCACTCGAATCGGGCGTGGCGAACGGATCGAAGCCGGTGCGTGCGGGGAACATCGAGGCGATTGACGTCGCCGCGAGCGGTATCGGCACCGGAAGCGGCGCGCCAACGACCGCGGGCGCCAGCGCGAATCCCAACCCGGCATCGTCGTGACGCAGAAGCCACTTTAGAACAGCCACAGGTTGCTGGGAGAATTCCCCCCGGACCAATAACGTTCGATGCCTGCTAGCGTCTTTGGTCGCTCGTGCGTATGAGAATGAGTTTCCGCGGCCCGCTGTTCTGGCCGTTAGACCATTCTCAGGAGGAAGGAATGTCGCTTCGGATGCGACCCGTACGACGGTTCGCGTGGCCTTTCGCGGTCGCGGCGCTCTGGGCGCTCGTCCCGCAATCGACCGTTCGTGCGCAGAACGCCGGTGCAGCGAAACCCGCGTTGCAGCCGAACGACGAGGAGTACACCAAGAAGATCAAGGAGTACCTCCAAGATCCGCGCATCACGACGGAGCTCGTCGACCATCTCCCGGCGTCGAGCACGGTCCCGACGCCGCTCAAGTTCCTTGGCCGCATCGTCGGCACGCCCGGTGAGCTCACGTACGCGAAGGACATGTACCGATACTTCGATGCTCTCGCCGCGGCGTCGAGCCGCATCAAGGTCTGGCGCATCGGGAAAACGGAAGAAGGCCGCGACATCATCGTCGCCGCGATCGGTGACGAGGCCACCATCCGCGACCTCGACAAGTACAAGGGCTACCTCAACGCGCTGACCGACCCGCGGAAGACCAGCGAGGAGCAGGCGCGCCAGATCATCGGGACGGCGAAGCCAATCTACTGGTTCATCAGCGGCATGCACTCGCCGGAGAACGGCGGGCCGGAGATGCTCATGGAGATGGCGTATCGCCTCATCGTCGAGGAGACGCCGTTCATCCAGAACATCCGGAACAACGTGATCACGTTCATCACGCCGGTGATCGAGGTTGACGGGCGCGAGAAGCAGGTCGACACGTACTACTTCAACAAGAAGCTGCCGCAGGGCGCGCAGAAGCTGCCGCTCATGTACTGGGGCAAGTACGTCGCGCACGACAACAACCGCGACGGGATGGGCCAGTTCCTCGCTCTCACGCGCACCGTGACGCGGATGCAGAACGAGTGGACGCCCACGATCATGCACGACCTGCACGAGGCGCAGACGTACCTCTACGCGTCGACCGGCACGGGCCCGTACAACGAGGCGCTCGACCCCATCACCGTCGACGAGTGGTGGAACCTCGCGAACAACGACGTCATGGAGATGACGAAGCGCGGCGTGCCGGGCGTGTGGACCTACGGCTTCTACGACGGTTGGGTGCCTAACTACATGTTCTTCATCGCCCACTCGCATAACGCGGTGGGGCGGTTCTACGAAGTGCAGAGCTACGGGCCGGACAACTACGAGGTGCGCCCCGGCGCGACGACGACGAGTCGCGAATGGTTCCGGCCGAACCCGCCGCTCCCGTATATCAAGTGGGGACCACGCAACAACACCAACATCCAGGAGTCCGCTGCCCTCTTCGCGCTCAACCGTGTGGCGAAGGATCGGGAAGTGTACCTGGAGAACTATTGGCTGAAGAACAAACGATCCATCCAGAAAGGGAAAGATGGCCCTACATTCGCCTGGGTCATTCCGGCCACGCAGCGTCGCAAGGCTGACGCGGCCGATGCGGTGAACGAGCTGCGTCGCCAGGGGCTCGAGATTCAGACGGCGAACGCGCCATTCAAGGCGGGGAACCTCGAGGTCAAGGCGGGCGACTACATCGTCCGCGCCGACCAGCCGTTCCGCACGCTCGCCGACATGTACTTCTCGCTCCAGAACTACTCGCCGCAAAACCCGTCACCGTACGACGACACGGGCTGGACGTTCCAGCTCATGCGCAACGTCCGCGTGATCGCGGTCAGCGACAAGACCATCCAGACGCAGCCCATGACTCTTCTCACGGGCGAGGCCAAAGCGGCTGGCGGCGTGGAGGGCAGTGGGGCCGTGATCGTCGTGGATCACACGACCGACAACAACCTGATGAAGTTCCGCTTCTCGAACGCCGCGGTGAAGATGCAGGCGGCCGAGGAGGACTTCGATCTGGGAGGCCACAAGTTCCGCGCGGGCGCGTTCATCATTCTTAACGCGGACCGCGCGAAGCTCGAGCCGCAGCTCAAGGCGCTCGGCCTCTCGGGCTGGGCCGTCGCGGCGGCGCCGAGTGTGAAGACGCACGACCTGGACATCCCGCGCATCGGTTACGTGCACGCGTGGCAGCGCACGCAGGACGAGGGGTGGGTGCGCGCGGCGCTCGATACGTATGGCGTGCCGTACGCGTACTTCTCGGATCAGAAGCTTCGCGACGGCAACCTGCGCGCGAAGTATGACGTGATCATCTATCCGCACGTTGGTGGCAGCGCGACGTCGCAGGTGAATGGCATCGCGAAGAACGGGAACACGCCGCTCCCGTACAAGAAGACCGCCGCGACGCCGAACCTGGGCGCGCTGGATCAGTCTGATGACATCCGCGGCGGCATGGGGATGGACGGGCTCCTCGAGCTCGCGAAGTTCGTGCAGGCCGGTGGTACGCTCATCACCGAAGGGTCGACGTCAACGATCTTCCCGGAGTACGGGATCACGTCGGGCGTGACGGTCGAGGAGCCGCGCACGCTGTTCGTTCGCGGGTCGATCCTGCGCGGCATCATCAGCGATGCAAAGAGCCCGATTGCCTACGGGTTCGACGGCACACAGCTGCCGGTCTACTTCAGCCAGGCGCCGGTGCTGGCGGCGAGTAGCGGAGCAGGCGGCGGATTCGGGGGATTTGGCGGTGGCGGTGAAGGTGGCATCAACGGTGGTCTCGGTCAGAACACGACGCCGATGGCTACGCCGCTCAAACTTTCGCCGTACGAGCCGGATTCTTCGGCGACAACCGGCGGCGGCGGTCGCGCGGGCGTGACCGGGGACTCGGCGCGGTTCCAGAACCTTGCCGCCGGTCGCGGCGGAGCAGGCGGAGGCAATGCCACCGATCCGTCGTTGCGTCCTCGCGTCATCATGACGTTCCCGCAGAACCCTAACGACATGCTCCTTTCGGGCACGCTCGCGGGTGGCCAAGCGCTGTCAGGCCGCGCGCAGATCGTGGACACGAAGCTGGGCAGCGGGCACGTGGTCATGTTCGCCATCCGCCCGTTCTGGCGGTGGCAGACGCAGGGGACGTTCTTCCTCGGGTTCAACACGATCCTGAACTGGAACGATCTCGATGCGGGGAAGGCCGCGGCGCCGCGCCAGCAGCCGGCGACGTCGGGGAACCAGTAAACCGGAGACGGTCTTCCGGGCAGCCAGCGACAACCGAGGAAGATGCAGAATCCGACCGCATCCGCCGAACGCTAACGCGTTCGGCGGATGCGATGGGGGCCGGCCCTCTAACCTCGCCAGCATCTCGATCCGTACTGAAAGCCAAGACCTAACGCGGATTTGACGGCGATTTCACGGATTTCGCGGATTTGCGCCTTGAATTGTAGGGTGGCGCCATCGCAACGAGCCCGTTTGAAGGGTGAACGACCTCGGGACGCATGGGCATCCCGAGGTCGTTCAAAACAAAAGAAGCCCCCGAACCGGTAAGACAGGGTCTCGATGCCCTCGGGACAAATCCGCGAAATCCGCGACATCGGTTTTCAATCCGCGTTAGGTCTTGCAGTTGCGGAGCCG
>Ga0070681_10003149_pt1 | contig 15336 bp, 19 predicted proteins | sample KBSC83BmetaG_FD_65650 | JGI IMG/M metagenome (GOLD analysis project Ga0070681, IMG submission 65650) | Corn rhizosphere microbial communities from Kellogg Biological Station, Michigan, USA - KBS C8-3B metaG | ecosystem: Host-associated > Plants > Roots > Rhizosphere | place: USA: Michigan...
CCCACGTTGTCGCCCGCCTGCCCCTGGTCCAGGAGCTTGCGGAACATCTCGACACCCGTGCACACGGTCTTCAACGTCGGCTTGAGACCCACGATCTCCAGGTCCTCGCCCACCTTCACCACCCCGCGCTCGACCCGCCCCGTCACCACCGTGCCGCGACCCGAGATCGAGAACACGTCCTCCACCGGCATCAGGAAGGCGCCTTCGATCGCGCGCTCCGGGGTCGGGATGTAGCTGTCCAGCGCATCGGCGAGGCGAAAGATCGACTGCGTTCCCAGCTCGCTATCCTCGCCCTCCAGCGCCTTCAGGGCAGAACCGATCACGATCGGCGTCTTGTCCCCGGGAAACTTGTACTTGGACAGGAGCTCTCGTACCTCCACTTCCACCAGCTCCAGGAGCTCCTTGTCGTCCACCATGTCCGCCTTGTTCATGTAGACGATGATGTACGGAACCCCCACCTGGCGCGCGAGCAGGATGTGCTCGCGCGTCTGCGGCATCGGCCCGTCGGCGGCACTCACCACCAGGATCGCGCCGTCCATCTGCGCGGCTCCCGTGATCATGTTCTTCACGTAGTCCGCGTGGCCCGGGCAGTCCACGTGCGCGTAGTGCCGCTTGGCCGTCTCGTACTCCACGTGCGCCGTGTTGATCGTGATCCCGCGCGCCTTTTCCTCCGGCGCGTTGTCGATCTGGTCGTAGGCCTTCGCCTCGCCGCCGAACTTCTTCGACAGCACCGTCGTGATCGCCGCCGTAAGCGTCGTCTTCCCGTGGTCCACGTGGCCGATCGTGCCCACGTTCACGTGCGGCTTGGTCCTCTCGAATTTGCCCTTTGCCATTTTGTGCCGTCCTGGAGAACGTTATTGGTTGCCTGGTGGTGACGCTGAAAACGTGGTGCCCATGATGCGGATTGAACGCATGACCTCTCCCTTACCAAGGGAGTGCTCTACCACTGAGCTACATGGGCTCTCGATGCCTTGGAGCGGGTGAAGGGAATCGAACCCTCGTCGTAAGCTTGGAAGGCTTCTGCTCTACCATTGAGCTACACCCGCGCGGCTTCGAACCCTTGATTTCTTTGGTGGAGGAGGTTGGATTCGAACCAACGTAGGCGCAAGGCCAACAGATTTACAGTCTGCCCCCTTTAACCACTCGGGCACCCCTCCGCGAAACTCTCGATTATCCACTAAATCGGGGGGATCTGGCAACCAAAACAGAGGGTTCCTACGAGGTTTTCGGTGGGGTGCCGGCACTCCGAATCGAACGGAGGACCTACCGCTTACAAGGCGGTTGCTCTACCAACTGAGCTATGCCGGCCCGGCGGCGCCGACGAATCCAGAGTCAGCGCTTACTTAACGAGCTTGAGGCGTGTCTTGCCGGGAGCCGCGCTGGGCGGCTTGGGCGGGTCCGACTCGGCCTCCACCAGGGTGGGGGCGGTCGCCACGGGCGTAGCCGTGAGCGCCGCCGGCGCCTCGACGGTGAAGAACGCGCCCTGGCCGTTCTCGCGGGCGAAGATGCCCTGCACCCGGTCCACGGGGATGCTCACCTCGCGGGAAACCCCGTTGAAGCGGGCCGAGAACTGGATCAGCTCGTTGTTCACCGTGAGGTTGCGGGTGGCGTTGAGGCTCACGTTGAGCACGATCTCCCCGTTCTTCACGTACTCCATCGGAACCCGGGTACGGTCGTCCACCCGCACGCTCAGGTAGGGGGTGTATCCGCAGTCCGAGCACCACTCGTAGATGGCGCGGATGAAGTAGGGCTTGGTCGAGACGTCGGCCATGTCCGCAAGCTTAACCTACCGGCGCATCGCCTTCTCGGACGCCGTCATGGAATCGATGAAGGCCTGGCGCGAAAAGAGCCGTTCGGCGTACTTGAGGAGGGGGGCCGACTGCTTGTTGAGCTGGACCTGGTAGTGGTCCAGGCGCCACAGGAGGGGGGCGATCGCCACGTCCAGCATGGAAAATTCTTCCCCCAGCATGTATTTCTGCTTCACGAAGATCGGGGCGATCTGGATCAGGTTCTCGCGGATGTAGAGCCGCGCCTTGTCCTGGGCCTTCTGGGTGCCGGCCTCGAGGACCTGGACGTGGTTGAAGAGCTCCTGCTCGAAGCGGAACAGGAAGAGGCGCGCCCGGGCGCGCATCACCGGGTCCGCCGGCATGAGCTGCGGGTGCGGGAAGCGCTCGTCGATGTACTCGTTGATGATGTTCGACTCGTAGAGCACGAGGTCGCGCTCGACCAGCACCGGGGTGCGGTTGTACGGATTCATCACCGCGAGGTCCTCGGGCTTGTTCATGAGGTCCACGTCGATGATCTCGAAATCCATGCCCTTTTCGTAGAGCACGATCCGGCAACGGTGGCTGAAGGGATCGGTGATCCCCGAATAGAGCGTCATCATTTTTGTACCCCCTCACGCGCCGGGCGAACGCCCGGGGTCCACGCCTAGTGGACGTCCTTCCAGTATTCTTTCTTGAGCAGCGCCGCGAGCACGAAGAAGCCGGTGAAGAAGAAGAGCACCAGCACCCCCCACATGTGGCGGCTCGCCTGGGCGGGCTCGGACATCCAGGCGAGGTAGTTCACCAGGTCGCCCACGTAGCGGTCGTACTCCACGGGCGTGAGCGCTCCGGGCGCGGCGAGGACCAGGCGGTGCGAGAGGACCACGTCGCCGCTGAACTCGTCCTGGCGCCGCGACACCTGCAGCGCCTGCTCGCCCTGCTGGCGCCACAGCGCGTTGGGCATCGCGACGTTGGGGAACACGGTGTTGTTCCAGCCGGTCTTGCTCTTGTCGTCGCGGTAGAAGCTGCGCAGGTAGGTATAGAGCCAGTCGGGGCTGCGCGAGCGCGCGATGAGCGACAGGTCCGGGGGAACCACCCCGAACGCCGCCTTGGAGATGAGCGGGTCCTGGGGCGGGGCCATGGCGTCGCCCACCTTCTCGCCGAAGAGCAGGTTGTCCTTCACCTGCTGCTCGGTGAGGCCCAGGTCCTCGAGCCGCCCGTAGCGCATCAGCGCCGCGGTGTGGCAGTTGAGGCAGTTGTTCACGAAGATCTGGGCGCCGTGCTGCAGGGACGCCTTGTTGTTGAGGTCGACCGGCGCGCGGTCGAGCGCGGGACCGCCCTCCTCGGCCCACGCGAGGGCCGGAACCAGCGCCAGCAGTGCGAGGATCTTCTTCATCACCAGGTCACCCTCGTGGGCTCGGGCTTTTCCCGGTCGTGGGCGGTATACCAGGGCATCAGCACGAAGAACAGGAAGTAGACGATGGTCAGCACGCGCGCCACCCAGGTGGCGATGTAGTCCCCGCCGACCAGCGGGACCGACTTGGCGAACTCGCCCCACACCGTGGTGGGCTCCACCCCGAGGTAGCCCAGGATGAGGAAGCTCACCACCAGGCCGGTGAATGCGATCTTCCAGCGCGGGCCGCGGTAGCGGATCGACTTCACGCGCCCGCGGTCGAGCCAGGGCAGCGCGAAGAAGATCAGCACCGCCACGCCCATCACCGCGACCCCCGGGAATTGCGAGCCGAAGAGCGGCGGCACCGCGCGCAGCATCGCGTAGTACGGCGTGAAATACCACACCGGCGCGATGTGCAGCGGGGTCTTCAGCGGGTCGGCGGGAATGAAGTTGTTGGCCTCGAGGAAGTAGCCGCCCATCTCCGGGGAGAAGAAGATCACCGCCGAGAAGACGACCAGGAATACCGCCACGCCCACGGTGTCCTTCACCGTGTAGTACGGATGGAACGCGATGCCGTCGCGCGGGTGGCCGGTGGCCGGATCGATGTCCTTCTTGATCTCGATGCCGTCCGGGTTGTTGGAGCCCACCTCGTGCAGCGCCATGATGTGCGCGGCGACCAGGCCCAGCAGCACCATCGGGAGCGCCGCCACGTGCAGCGCGAAGAAGCGGTTCAGCGTGGCGTCGGAGACGTTGTAGTCGCCGCGGATCCAGATCGCGAGGGGCTCGCCGATGAAGGGGATGGTGCCGAACAGGTTGATGATCACCTGGGCGCCCCAGTACGACATCTGGCCCCACGGCAGCAGGTAGCCGAAGAACGCCTCGGCCATGAGCGAGAGGTAGATCACCACGCCGAAGATCCACACCAGCTCGCGCGGCTTGCGGTACGAGCCGTACATCAGCCCGCGCACCATGTGCAGGTAGACGGTGATGAAGAAGAACGACGCGCCCGTGGAGTGGATGTAGCGGATGAGCCAGCCGCCCGGCACGTCGCGCATGATGTACTCGACCGACGCGAAGGCCTCGCGCGCGTCGGGCTTGTAGTTCATGGTGAGGAAGATGCCCGAGACGATCTGGATCACCAGGATCAGCATCGCGAGGCCGCCGAAGTAGTACCAGAAGTTGAAGTTCTTCGGGGCGTAGTACTCGGAGGCGTGCTCCTTCCAGAGGGAGACCAGCGGGAATCGCTGGTCCACCCAGGTGAGGATGCCGTTGAACGGCCCCGCGCCGGTGACCGGCGGCTTGTTCATCGCGGCCATCGCTTCATGCTCCCTTCGGCGGATCCGCGCCGATCACCACCACGGATTCGGTCTTGAAATGGTTGGGCGGGATCACGAGGTTCTTGGGCGCCGGCGACCCCTTGAACACCCGCCCGGCGAGGTCGAAGCGCGAGCCGTGGCACGGGCAGTAGTAGCCGCCCGGCCAGGTGGGCCCCATGTCGGACTCGGGGCCGACCTCCTTCTTGAGGTTGGGGGTGCAGCCGAGGTGGGTGCAGACGCCCTCGGCCACGAGGTAGTCGGGCTTGAGGGAACGCGCCGGCGCCTTGATGTAGGCGGGCTGCTGCGGCTCCTCGCAGGCGGGATCGGAGAGCAGCGGCGCATTGCCGGGCAGCCGATCGAGCATCTCCTTGGTCCGGTGCAGGATCCACACGGGCTTGCCGCGCCACGAAACCGTGATCTGCTGGCCCGGCTCGACTTTCGAGACGTCGTACTCGACGGGCGCGCCGGCCGCGAGCGCGCGGGCGCTCGGAAACCAGCTCGCTACGAACGGGCCCGCGATGCCCACACCCGCCACGGCACCCGTGACGGAAGTGGCAACCAGCAGGATGCGGCGTCGCTTTTCATCGACGGGCTCTGGGAACGTGGCGCTCATGGAAGGGTGAAGAAGGGAGGGGGAACCGGCGAATTGGCGATTTTAGCAAATTTGCCCCCCCGACTTGAAGCCCCACGGCCCGAATGACCGGTTGACGCGCCCGCCCGGGCCTCCTAGATTGCCCCTTTCCCGAGGAGAAGCGCATGAGCTTCGCGTCCGAATTCAAGGAGTTCGCGATCAAGGGCAACGTGGTCGACCTCGCCGTGGGCGTGATCATCGGCGCCGCGTTCGGCAAGATCGTCGACTCGTTCGTGAACGACCTCGTGATGCCGGTCGTGGGCTACTTCGCCGGCGGCCTCGATTTCGTGAACCATTTCGTGGCGTTGCGCCCGATCCCGGAAGGCATCCCCCACACCCTGGAGGCGGTGCGCAAGGCCGGGGTGCCGGTGCTCGCGTGGGGCAACTTCGCCAACATCGTGCTCAACTTCGTCATCCTCGCCTTCATCGTCTTCCTCATGGTGCGGACCATCAACCGCCTGCGCCGCGCCGAGCCCGCGACGGCCGCCCCGCCGGAGCAGGTCGTGCTCCTGCGCGAGATCCGCGACGCCGTGCGCCAGCGCTAGGACGGGCGTTCCCGGCGGGTACAATCGGGGGTTTACCGCCCCCCGTTCACGCAATGCGCAAGCTCTGGCTCGTCTTCGCCCAGGCCGTCACGGCCACCCTCGCCGTGATCTTCGTGGTGAGCCTGGTGAAGCCCGAATGGATGACGTGGCGCCGCCAGGTGGTCGAGGTGCGCGAGAGCTCCGCGCCCGTGACCCCGCCGCTCGCCGCCATCGCGCTGCCCGGCGCGCGCCAGGCCTCGTTCAGCGAGGCGGCCCAGAAAGCGATCCCGTCGGTGGTCAACATCTCCGCCACGCGCCAGGTGAAGCGGCGCAACCCGCTGCTCGACGACCCCTCGTTCCAGCGCTTCTTCGGCGAGCGCTTCAACCTGCCGCCCGAGACGCAGATGTCGCTGGGCTCGGGGGTGATCGTGAGCCGCGAGGGCTACATCCTCACCAACGACCACGTGGTGGACGGGGTGAGCGACATCCAGGTGACGCTGCACGACGGGCGCGTGCTGGTGGGCAAGACCGTGGGCAGCGACCCGGACACGGACCTCGCCGTGGTGCGCGTTGCCGCGGCCGGCCTCACGCCCATCACCTTCGGGCATTCGGAGCAGGCCCGGATCGGCGACGTGGTGCTCGCCATCGGGGATCCGTTCAGCGTCGGCCAGACCGTCACCATGGGCATCGTGAGCGCGGTGGGGCGCGAGATCTCGGCCAACCCGTTCGGCAGCTTCATCCAGACCGACGCGGCCATCAACCCGGGCAACTCGGGCGGCGCCCTGGTGGACGCCAACGGCAACCTCATCGGCATCAACACGCTGATCTTCACGCGCTCCGGCGGCTACCAGGGGATCGGCTTCGCGATCCCGGTGGGGCTCGCCAAGCGCGTCATGGAGCAGATCATCGAGACCGGCACCGTCACGCGCGGCTGGTTCGGCGTGGAGGTGACCGACATCAGCGCCGAGCTCGCCGAGTCGCTCGGCCTGAAGGGCACGCGCGGGGCGATCGTGGGCGCGATCGAGCACGGCAGCCCCGCGGAGAAGAGCGGCATGAAGCTGGGCGACGTCATCGTCGCCATCGCCGGCCGCGCGGTGATCGACACCAACTCGACCCTCAACGCCATCGCCGACACCGCGCCCGGCAAGCTGGTGCCGGTGCGCGTGCTGCGCCACAACCAGGAGATGCAGCTCGACGTGATGGTCGGCAAGCGCAAGCCCCGCCCCCGGACCGCCGATCCCGACTAGGCGGTCCTAGGCGTCCTCGCGGGGCCGGGCGAGCTCGCCGCCGCGCCGCCGCCTGGCGACCATGGCCCCGAAGAAGATGCCCACCTCGTAGAGCAGGCACATCGGCACCGCGAGCGAGATCTGCGACACGACGTCCGGCGGCGTCACCACCGCCGCGACGATGAAGATCGCCACCACCACGTAGCCGCGCCAGGCGCGCAGCTGCTCCACGTTCACGATCCCCGCGATCACCAGCACGACCACCACCACCGGCACCTCGAAGGCGAGCCCGAAGGCGACGAACATGCCGAGCACGAAGTTGAAGTACGCCTCGATGTCCGGCGCCACCGAGATGCTCTTCGGGGCGAAGCGCGCGATGAACGCGAACACGCGCTGGAACACGATGAAGTAGCAGAACGCCATCCCGACGACGAAGAGGAGCGTGCTGCTCACCACCAGCGGCAGCACGAGGCGCTTCTCGTGGGCGTAGAGGCCGGGGGCCACGAACGCCCAGGCCTGGTAGAGCACGTACGGCAGCACGCCCAGGAAGGCCGCCATGAAGGCGATCTTCATGGGGATGAGGAACGGCGTGATCACGCCCGTGGCGATCATGCGCGAGCCCTGCGGCAGGCTGCCGATGAGCGGCATCGCGAGCAGGTCGTAGAGCTCGGAGCTGAAGTACATCGCGGGGATGGAGGCCACCACGACCGCGAGCAGGCACCGCACGAGCCGCTCGCGCAGCTCGATCAGGTGGGACAGGAAGGTTTCCTGGGCCTCGTCCGCCATGGCCGCGGGCGGACCCTACGCGGGCCGGGCGCCGGGAGCGGGCGCGGGCGGCTGCGGCGGCTCGTCGATGCCGAGCTCGAGCTGGGGGGATGGCGGCTCGGCATCCGGCGCCGGGACGGCGGCGGGTGCGGAGTCCACGGGCGCTTCCACCGCGGGGGCCGCGCCCGCCGCGCCCTGCTTCGCCGCCTCGATCTCGCGCTCGACGTAGGCGCCGGCCTCGCGGAAATCGCGCTCCGCGGCGGCGGCCTGCGCCTCGATGTCGGTCTTGAACGAGCGCGCGGCCTCCTCGAACTCGGTCTTCACCTTGCCCAGGTCCGCCATCTCCATCTCGCGGTTGATGTCGGATTTCACCTGGGTCACGTAGCGCTGCATGCGCCCGAAGAGCACGCCCAGCGTGCGCGCCACCCGCGGCAGGCGCTCGGGGCCGATCACCACGAGTGCCACGATGCCGATCACCAGCATCTCGGAGAATCCGACGTCGAACATGGCGGGAGGGGCGGGCGGCGGCGCGCGGGGCGCCACGCGGCCCTAGCCCTTCTGCTTTTCCTTGACCTCGCCCTCGATCGTGCTGCCCTGGGATTGCGTGGTGGTGAGCTCGCCGGGCGGCTTGGGCGGCTCGTCGCCGCCGCGCATGCCGTCCTTGAAGCCCTTCACCGCGCCGCCCAGGTCGGTGCCGATGTTGCGCAGCTTCTTCGTGCCGAAGATGAGCAGCACGATCACGAGCACGATCAACCAATGCCAGATACTGAACGAACCCATCGAGATCTCCTGGTGGTGCGGGCGGCCTTCAGGGGGCCGCGAGCGGCATCATCCGGCCGAACGGCTCGGGACCGCCGAGGATGTGTATGTGCAAATGATACACGTCCTGCCGCCCGATCCGCCCGGTGTTCACGATGGTCCGGAAGCCCTCCGGGGACCCTTGCTCGCGCGCGAGCCGGCCCGCCATCGCGAACATGCGCCCGAGCACGCGCTCGTGGCGCCCGTCCACCTGGGCGAGCGAGTCCACGTGCTCCTTGGGGATGATCATGAAGTGGACCGGCGCCTGCGGATTGATGTCGTGGAAGGCGAGCATGTCGTCGTCCTCGTACACCTTGCGGCAGGGAACCTCGCCGCGCACGATCTTGCAGAAGATGCAGTCGGTCATGGTCGTCACCCCGGCGTGGGCCGGGGCCCAATTTATCTGGATTTCTTCTCGTCCATTCCCGAGCGCCCCTCGCGCCGCTCGAGCTCGGCCAGCACGTCGGCCACCGGGATGCCGTGCCAGCCGAGCATCACCAGGCAGTGGAACCAGAGGTCGGCGGTCTCGTGCACGATCGCCGGGCGCTCGCCGCCCTTGGCCGCGATCACGGCCTCGGTCGCCTCCTCGCCCACCTTCTTGAGGATGGCGTCCAGCCCCTTGGCGTCGAGCGACGCGACATAGGAAGCGGACGGATCGGCGCCGCGCCGCGCGGCGATCGCCGCCTCGAGCCGGGCGAGGATGTCCTTGTCAGCCATCGTTGCCGGGTGCCGCGACGACCGGATCCGTGACGCGCCAGGCGCGCGTGCCGCCCGCGCCCTCCAGGCGCCGGAAGAAGCAGCGCCGGCGCCCCGTGTGGCAGGCCACCCCGGCGACGGATTCCACGCTCACCACGATGGTGTCCGCGTCGCAGTCGAGCCGCACCTCGAGCACCTTCTGCACGTGCCCCGAGGTCTCGCCCTTGCGCCACAGCGCCTTGCGCGAGCGCGACCAGTAGGTGGCCTCGCCGCTCGCGACGGTGGCCGCCAGGGCCTCGCGGTTCATCCACGCGACCATCAGCACCTCTCCGGACGCGGCGTCCTGCGCGACGGCGGGCACCAGCCCGTCCGCGTTCCACGCCACCTCGTCCAACCAGGATTCGCCGCTCACAGCCGCATCTCGATGCCGCGCGCGGCGAGGAACCGCTTCGCCTGCGCGACCGTGATCTCCCCGAAATGGAACACCGATGCCGCGAGCACCGCATCGGCCCCGCCGCGCTCGATGCCCTGCGCCAGGTGCTCCAGCGTGCCCACGCCGCCGCTCGCGATCACGGGCACCGGCACCGCGTCGGCGACCGCACGCGTGAGCTCCAGGTCGAACCCGCTCTTCGTGCCGTCGCGATCCATGCTGGTGAGCAGGATCTCCCCCGCGCCGCGCTCCGCCATCGCGCGCGCCCATTCTACGGCATCGAGCCCGCGCGCCTTGCGCCCGCCGTGCGTGTACACCTCCCAGCGGCCCGGGCCCGCGGCGCGCGCGTCGATCGCGACCACGATCGCCTGGGAGCCGAAGCGGCGCGCGGCCTCGCCCACCAGGCCGGGATCCTCCACCGCCGAGGTGTTGATGCTCACCTTGTCGGCGCCCGCGTTGAGCAGCTTCCTCACGTCGTCCACCGAGCGCACGCCGCCGCCCACGGTGAGCGGGATGAAGACCTGGTCGGCCACGCGCTCGATCACGGCGACGATCGTGTCGCGCGCGTCGCTCGAGGCGGTGATGTCGAGGAAGGTGAGCTCGTCGGCGCCCGCCTCGTCGTAGCGGCGCGCGATCTCCACCGGGTCGCCCGCGTCGCGCAGCTGGACGAAGTTGACGCCCTTCACCACGCGTCCGGCGTGCACGTCGAGGCAGGGGATGATGCGCTTGGCGAGGCCCATGGTCAGGCCCGCGTCACGGCTCGCCGGCGGCCACCTTGAGCGCTGCGGCGAAGTCGAGCTTGCCCTCGTAGATCGCGCGCCCGGCGATGCAGCCGGTGATGCCCTCGGACTCCACCGCGCAGAGGCGGCGCACGTCGTCCAGGCTGTTCAAGCCCCCGCTCGCGATCACCGGCACGGTGAGCGCCTGCGCGAGGCGCACGGTGGCCTCGATGTTCACGCCGGTCATCATGCCGTCGCGCCCGATGTCGGTGTAGATCACCGCCTCGACGCCGTAGTCCTGGAAGCGCTTGGCGAGGTCCAGCACGTCGTGGCCGGTGAGCTTGGACCAGCCGTCGGTGGCGACCTTGCCGTCCTTGGCGTCCAGCCCCACGACGATGTGGCCGGGGAACGCGTCGCACGCCTCGTGCAGGAATCCGGGATTCTTCACCGCGGCGGTGCCGATCACCACGTAGGACACGCCGTCGTCGAGATAGCGCTCGATGGTGTCCAGGTCGCGGATGCCGCCGCCCAGCTGGATCGGCACGTCGGAGTCGACCGACGCGACGATCGCCTTCACGGCCGCCTCGTTGCGCGGCTTGCCGGCGACGGCGCCGTTGAGGTCGACCACGTGCAGGCGGCGCGCGCCCTTCGACGCCCATTGCGCCGCGGCCTTGCCGGGCTCGCCGGAGAACACGGTGGCCTTGTCCATGCGGCCCTGCTCGAGGCGCACGCACTGGCCGTCCTTGATGTCGATCGCGGGGATGATCAGCATGCGGGGAGGCGGAACCTCAGGGATTCCAGGTGGCGAAGTTGCTGAGTAGCGTGAGCCCCGCGGTGCTGCTCTTCTCGGGATGGAACTGCGTGGCGAAAATATTATCGCGCGCGATGGCCGAGGTAAAGGCGTCGGGGTAGCGGGTGCTCGCCGCCGCGAGCGCGGGGGAATCCGGCTCGCAGTAGTAGCTGTGCACGAAGTAGAAGCGCGCGCCGTCCGGCACGCCCTTCCAGAGCGCGTGGGGCCGCGCCTGCCAGACCTCGTTCCAGCCCATGTGCGGGATCTTGTAGCCGGCGGCGCGCCGCTCGGGCGTGCTCGCGAAGCCCACCACGCGTCCCGGCAGGAGTGCCAGGCCCGGCGTGTCGCCCTCCGCGCTCGCCTCGAAGAGCATCTGCTGGCCGATGCACAGGCCCAGGAACGGGCGCGCGCCGGCGGCTTCGGCCACCGCCTCGCCCAGCCCGCTTTCGTTGAGGCAGCGCATGCAGTCGGGCATCGCGCCCTGGCCGGGGAAGACCACGCGGTCGGCACGGCGGATGGCCTCGGGGTCCGAGGTGATGGCCACCTCGGCTTGCGGCGCGACGTGAGCCAGCGCCTTCTGCACCGAGCGCAGATTGCCCATGCCGTAGTCGACGATGGAGATGCGTTGGGCCATGGCCGTGGGCGGCGATCGCGGCTTAGAGGGTGCCCTTGGTGGAGGGGACGATGCCGGCGGCGCGCGGGTCCGGCTCCACCGCCATGCGCAGGGCGCGCGCGAACGCCTTGAACACCGTCTCGCACTGGTGGTGCGCGTTGTCGCCGCGCAGGTTGTCCAAGTGCACGGTGGCGAGCGCGTGGTTCACGAACCCCTGGAAGAACTCGTGGGTGAGGTCCACGTCGAAGTCGCCCACGCGGGCGCGCCGGAAGTCGACGTGGAACTCGAGGCCCGGGCGGCCGGAGAAATCCACCACCGCGCGCGAGAGCGCCTCGTCGAGCGGCACGTAGGCGTGGCCGTAGCGGCGGATGCCCTTCTTGTCGCCCAGCGCCTTCGCGAACGCCATGCCGAGCGTGATGCCGATGTCCTCGACGGTGTGGTGCGCGTCGATCTGGAGGTCGCCGTGGGCATCGACGGCGAGGTCGAGGGCGCCGTGGCGGGCGATCTGGTCCAGCATGTGATCGAGGAACGGGATCCCGGAGTCGAGCTTGGCATTCCCGCGCCCGTCGAGGTCGAGCGTCACGCGGATCTGCGTCTCACGGGTGTCGCGTTGGATTTCCGCCTTGCGCATGGGTGTCAGGCGACGGCCGCGGCGAGCGCCGTGGTCATCCTGTCGTTCTCTTCGGACGTGCCGACCGTGAGCCTCAGGCAGTTGTGGAGCAGCGGATGCGAGCCGTGGAAATTGCGGACCAATATACCACGCTGCCGCAGCCCTTCGAACGCGCGCGCGGCGTCGGGAACGCGCGCGAGGACGAAGTTGGCCGCGCTCGGGAAGCGCGCCACGCCGGCGATGCGGTCCAGGGCCGTTTCCAGCCGCGCCCGCTCGGCGACGATCGCCGCGGTCTGCGCGGCCAGCACGGCGCCGTGGTCGAGCAGCAGCTCGGCCGCCGCCATCGAGAGCGCGTTCACGTTGTAGGGCAGGCGCAGCTTCTCCAGCTCCGCCGCCCAGTCGCGCGGGGCCACGGCGAGCCCGAGCCGCAGCCCCGCGAGGCCGAGCTTGGAGACGGTGCGCACGAGCACGAGGTTGGGATGGCGTCCCACCTCGGCCAGCAGCGACGCGCCCCCCGAGAACGCGTAGTACGCCTCGTCGACCACCACCAGGCCGGGCGCGGCGGCCACGATGCGCAGGATCGCCTGGCGCGGGAAAAGATTGCCGGTGGGGTTGTTGGGGTATGCGATCCAGGTGACGGCGGGCCGGTGGCGCTCGATCGCCGCCATGACGGCCGGCTCGTCCAGCGTGAAGTCGGCGGCGAGCGGCACGCCCACGTAGCCCAGGCCGCACGCGATGGCCGACAGCCGGTACATCGCGAACGACGGCTCGGGCGCGAGCGCCACCGCGCCGGGCCGGGCGAGCGCCATCGCGATCATTTGGAGGATCTCGTCGGAGCCGTTGCCCAGCACGACCTCCAGGGAATCGGGGATCGCCATCGCCTTGCGCAGGCGCTCCTTCAGCGCCGGCGCCGCCGGATCCGGGTAGCGGTTCACCGCCACCGCCGCCAGCCGCTCGCCCATGGCGCGGGCGAGGTCCGCCGGGAGCGCGTGGGGGTTCTCCATCGCGTCCAGCTTCACGAGGCCCTTCGCGGGCGCCACGTGATAGGCCGAGAGCGCGAGGATCTCGGGGCGGACGAGCTCGGCGGGGGTCTTGCTCATGAACGGCACCGCGGCATGGGGTCAGAGCCCGGAATCGGGGTCCGACCCCACGCCATAGCGGTATTCCGCGCTGCGGGCATGGGCCTCCAGCCCTTCGGCTCGTGCCAAGGTTGCCGCGACCTTTCCCAGCCGCCGCGCGGAAGCCTCCGACACGGCGATGAGGCTCGAGCGCTTCTGGAAGTCGTAGACGCCGAGCGGCGAGGAGAAGCGCGCGGTGCGCGAGGTCGGCAGCACGTGGTTGGGCCCGGCGCAGTAGTCGCCCAGCGACTCCGAGGCGTGGTGGCCGAGGAAGACGGCGCCCGCGTGGCGGATAAGCGGCAGCAGCGCCTCGGGATCGGCCACCGCGAGCTCGAGGTGCTCGGGGGCGATGCGGTTGGCGAGCTCGGCGGCCTCGGCGAGGTCGCGCACCTTCACGAGCGCGCCGCGCGCCGCGAGCGAGGCCGCGATGATCGCGCGCCGCGGCATGCCGTCCAGCTGGCGTTGCATGGAGCGCGCGACGCGCTCGAGGAGCCCCGCGTCGGGCGTGAGCAGGATCGCCTGCGCGATCTCGTCGTGCTCGGCCTGCGAGAAGAGGTCCATGGCGACCCAGTCGGCGTGCGCGCTCGCATCGGCGATCACCAGCACCTCGGAGGGTCCGGCCACCATGTCGATGCCGACGCGGCCGAACACGCGCCGCTTGGCCGCCGCGACGTAGGCGTTGCCGGGGCCCACGATCTTGTCCACCGCCGGCACCGTCGCGGTCCCGTACGCGAGGGCCCCGATCGCCTGCGCGCCGCCCACGCGCACGATGCGGTCCACGCCGGCCAGCGCGGCGGCGGCGAGCACGGGGCCGTTCAGCACGCCGCCGGGGGTCGGAGTCACCATCACCAGCTCGGGCACGCCCGCCACCTTGGCCGCGACCGCGCTCATCAGCACCGAGGAGGGATACGCGGCCTTGCCGCCGGGCACGTAGAGCCCCACGCGGTCGAGCGGGGTCACCTGCTGGCCGAGCACGGCGCCCGCTCCGTCGTCCATGCGCCAGGACGGCTGGACCTGGCGCTCGTGATAGGCGCGGATGCGCGCGGCGGCGATCTCCAGGGCCTCGCGCTCGGCGGGCGCGAGGGCGGCGAGCGCGCGCCGCGCCTCGGCGAGCGGCACGCCGAGCGCGGCCGCGGACTCGGGCGCCCAGCGGTCGAAGCGCGCGGTGTATTCGAGCAGCGCCGCGTCGCCGCGCGCGCGCACGTCGTCGAGGATGGCCGCGGTGGCGCGCTCCACGCCCTCGTCCTGCGCGGCCTCGAAGGCGAGCAGGCGCGCGAGCTCCGCGGCGAAGCCCGGCGCGGAGGAATCGAGCCGTCGCGGGCTAGCCACGGCGGGCCGCGCCGAGCAGCGCGATCAGCGGCGCCACCTCGGAGCGCTTGAGCTTGAGCGACGCGGGATTCACGATCAGCCGGCTCGACACCGGCATGATCTCCTCCACGACGCGCAGCTTGTTCGCGCGCAGCGTGTTGCCGGTGTCGACCAGGTCCACGATGGCGTCGGCGAGGCCCACGAGGGGTGCCAGCTCCATCGAGCCGTAGAGGTGGATGAGGTCCACGTGCACGCCCTTGGCGGCGAAGTGCTCGCGCGCCGTGCCGATGTACTTGGTCGCCACGCGCAGGCGCGCGCCCTGCTTCACCGCGGCCCCGTAGTCGAAGCCCTCGGACACCGCGACGCACAGGCGGCATCTTGCAATGCCGAGGTCGAGGGGCTGGTAGAGGCCCTCGCCGCCGTGCTCGGCGAGGAGGTCCAGGCCCGCGACCCCCAGGTCCGCCGCGCCGTACTGCACGTAGGTCGGCACGTCGGCCGCGCGCACCAGGATCAGGCGCAGCCCCTCGCGATTGGTGCCGAGGATCAGCTTGCGCGAGGACTCGGGATCCTCGGACGGGCGGATGCCCGCGCGCTCGAGGAGCGGCACCGCTTCCTCGAGGATGCGGCCCTTGGCGA
>Ga0070681_10003154_pt1 | contig 15330 bp, 10 predicted proteins | sample KBSC83BmetaG_FD_65650 | JGI IMG/M metagenome (GOLD analysis project Ga0070681, IMG submission 65650) | Corn rhizosphere microbial communities from Kellogg Biological Station, Michigan, USA - KBS C8-3B metaG | ecosystem: Host-associated > Plants > Roots > Rhizosphere | place: USA: Michigan...
GGATAAAGCGACGCTCATTTTCCCCTGGCCGGGTCTGGATGGCGCGATCCGGCGCCTCCCGCCGGTCGTCGCGAGCCCCGCTCCTTATGGCGCGAAATACACGCTCAACCTCCTGTCGGCATCCGGAACCTCCACGCTGTTTGCAACTGTCGCGACGGTGCTGGTCCTGCGCATTCCATTCAGGACTTTCATGAGCTCGCTGGCGCGCACGACGCGGGCTCTGTTGCTGCCCATTCTCACGATCGCCTCGGTGGTGGCGCTGGCCTACGTCATGAACTATTCCGGAACGACGGCGACCCTCGCTCTGGCGCTGGCCGCCACGGGCAAGCTCTTCCCGTTCTTCAGCGCCCTGCTGGGGTGGCTCGGGGTGTTTCTGACAGGCAGCGATACCTCGGCCAACGCGCTCTTCGGCAACCTTCAGGTCGTTACCGCCGACAAGCTGGGACTGTCGCCGTCGCTGATGGCCGCATCCAATTCGAGTGGCGGAGTGATGGGGAAAATGGTCAGTCTGCAGAGCATTTCCGTCGCCGCCGCCGCTACGGGCATGCCCTCCACGGATGAAGCCAAGCTGTTCCGCTTCACCCTCAAGCACAGCATTCTGCTGGCCGCGATCATCGGGCTGATCGTCACCGTGTACGCGTACCTGCTGCCAGGGCTGGTTCTGTAGCCTCCATCTCGATGACGACTTCCGCCTGCGACTCCGGTTCGATGGTGACGTCCGCATCGAACAACATGACATCACCGGGCGCACTGGTCGCCACCACCCGGTTCCGCCCGGCATCCTTGGCCTTGTACAACGCGCTGTCCGCGGCTCGAATGAGATCCTCGAGCCGCAGTCCGTGCTGCGGATAGCAGGCAATGCCCAAAGAGGCCGTGATGCGTGTCAGCACGGAACCGCTGGCGGTCACACGCAACTGCGCGATAGCCTCGCGAATCGCCTCCGCTTTCTGATAGGCGTCCTCGAGCGGGCAACCCGAGAGCACCATGAGGAACTCCTCACCGCCATAACGGCACGCAATGTCCTCGATCCGCGTATGCCGCTTGAGGACCTGCGCCACTTCGCGCAGCACGGCATCGCCTGCGTCGTGGCCGTTGTTGTCGTTGAAGAGTTTGAAGTGATCGACGTCGAGCATGATGAAGCTCAGCGGGCTGCCATGGCGCGTGGCCCGGGCGAGCTCGCGCTCCGCCGACAGCTCCAGATGACGGCGGTTGTAGAGATCGGTCAGCGGATCGCGCTCCGAGCGGCTGCGCAGCGTCTCCTGGAGGCGCAGGTTGCCCAGAGCCAGCGAGAGCTGCTCCGCCAGAACGCCGGCCAGGCGCAGCGCATCCTGTGAAAGCGTGCCGCTCTGCTCGCAGCTCGCCAGATGCAGCACTCCGAGAACCTCTCCATGGCCAACGAGGGGAGCACACAGACACGCCCCGGCATGGGCGTGTTCGATATGCCGGCACATGATCGCCGAGCGGGTGCGGTCGACCAGGTGCGTGCGGCTGCGGCGCAGGGCCCAGCAGTCATCCGGCGCGAATATCTTCGCGACCGAACCCTGGCCCCAGTTGAATTGCAGCTCCAACGCGCCCTTCGAGGGCCGCATGACGTACAGGCCGCCCGTGACATTCGGCAGAAGTTGCGGCAGAACCTCGCCGATGACGTGGTTCGCCTCGGGCTGCGAGCGGCAGATGTGCAGGAGCTCCATCATCGTGCTCATCGCCGACACTTCGTAGAGCACCCGATCCTGCTCGCCGATCGTACGCCGCAGGTCTACTTCGGCCTTGCGCCGACTCGATGCCTGGCGATACAGAGAAACAAAGGCGAGACCCGACCCCAACGCGACTACCACCGCGACCGCAAGCCACGCCAACTGAGCCTGCAGTGTCATCGAACCAAACGAGCGATCCGCTTCGAGCTGCCGCTGATCCTGCGCATCCTGGAGGTTATTGAAGGCGATGCGCACCTTGAGAGTCAGAATCTCATCCCGGCCCTCCCGAATCAGCCGCTGCACGGACTCCGGGTCTGAGGTCGAGCGCGCAGCCACAGCCGCGTCCGCGGCATCGAGCCGCTCCCGAACAGCCTTGACGACCGCATCCAACAAACGGCGTTCCGCCGGCCGCGCTGCCGTCAGCTCCTGGGCGTGGTTTATACGGGTGTCGATCCGGGCTCGCAGCATTCGGTAGGTCGCGAGCTGACTGGACTCGCCGCCCACGATATAGCCGCGTTCCGCACTCTGCGCATCCGCGATATCCGCTCGCGCATGCAGCACTTCGTTGTGGAGTTGCTGGGCCGCCAGGGCGTCCCGGCGCTCGGTCGCGATGCCCTCGATCGCCCGGTACGCTGCCAGGAAGGCCGCACCCAGGGAGACCATCACGGCAGCCAGGCACAGGAAGAGACGCACCCGAGCCGCCGCATGCTCCCTGTTGGAGTCGGACTGCCTGGGCGCGGTGACTCTCTTTCCCCACATACTCAGGCACTACGCGCGAACTGAGTCGGCTCCTGTTGTCCGGGGCTTGCACTGCCGACGTGGTAGCGAGCTACGAGAGCGTTCAACGCCTGAACCTGCTCCACGATGGATTGGCTGGAGGCGGCGGCCTGCTCGACGAGCGCAGCATTCTGCTGCGTCATCTCGTCCATCTGGGTGACCGCGCTGTTGACCTGCTCGATTCCCTGCGACTGCTCATGGCTGGCATCGGCGATCTGGGCGACGATGCTGGTCGCCTTCTTCACCGCGTCGACGATCTCGGCAAGCGTGCCGCCGGATTCGTCGACCAGCCGGCTGCCTTCGCCGACCCGTACGACGCTATCCTGAATCAGCGCCTTGATTTCCTTCGCCGCGGCAGCGCTGCGCCCGGCGAGGCTGCGGACTTCGCTGGCCACGACGGCGAAGCCCCTGCCCTGTTCGCTCGCGCGCGCGGCTTCGACCGCGGCGTTGAGCGCCAGCAGGTTCGTCTGGAACGCGATCTCGTCGATGACTCCGATGATGTCGGCGATCTTGCGCGAGGCTTCGTTGATTCCGCGCATGGCGGTGATCGCGGACCCTACGACCGAGCCGCCCTTCGCTGCCTGATCGCAGGCCGCGTTGGCCAGCGCATTCGCCTTGGAAGCATTGTCGGCGGTCAATCGCACAGCCGTCGCCATCTCTTCCATCGAAGCGGCGGCCTCCTCCAGACTCGAAGCCTGCGCATCCGTCCTTTGCGACAGGTTGGAGTTGCCCGAAGAGATCTCCTCGGCGCGGATCAGCACTTCGCCCGAGGCTTCCTTGATCCCGCGCACCACGGAGTGTGTGATTTCGATGAGGGTATTGATTCCCTGCACGAGCGTCAGCAACTCACCCGTCTTGCCTTCCGTCGAGATCCGGCGTGTCAGGTCGCCTTCGACCGCCGCAGCGACGACGGACTGAGTTTCCGTTACGGCAGCGCGCAGCGCCGCGGAGAACGCGAGCTGTGAAGTGATGTCAGTGGCGTATTCGACGACTTTGAAGGGCTTGCCCTCCGCGTCGAGAATCGGGTTGTAGCTGCCCTGGATCCAGATCTCGCGGCCGCCCTTGCCCAGCAGCTTGTACTGTCCCGCGTCGTACTCACCGCGCCCGAGTTTCGCCCAGAACTCGCGATAGGCCGCTCCGTCGCGGTCGGCCGGCTCGAGAAACATCCGGTGATGCTGACCGCGCATCTCCTTCGGAGAGTAGCCGACCATGGCCAGAAAATTCATGTTCGCGGTGAGAATCGAGCCGTCCATGTTGTACTCGATGACGGCCTGCGCCTTGCTGATCGCCGCGAGCTGCCCCTGGCCGTCGGCCTGCTTGAGCATCTGTTCGGTCACGTTGACCGTGTGCTTGACGACCTTGAAGGGCTTGCCGCGGCCATTGAGGATCGGGAAGTACGTCGCCTGAACCCAGATAGGCTGTCCGTCCTTGCCCTTGCGCTTGTACTGCGCCGACTGCGGCTCGCCACTGCGCAGCCTGTCCCAGAACTCGCGATAGCCCGCGGAGGCGTGAAACTCCGTGTCCACGAAGTGCCGGTGGTGCATGCCACGCAGTTCCGCACGCGAATACCCCGACGCCTTGATGAAATTGTCGTTGGCCGTGAGGACATTTCCCTGCAGATCGAATTCGATGACCGGCAACAGCCGGCTGATGGCCTCGACCTGACCGCGCATATCCGCGGCATGAGTCGATTCCAGCCCCAGGAAGCGGAGCGCGGAGCCCAGCAATGCGAAAGGATTCCAGGACATGGCTTCGAATCGATCCTTTTTCGGTGTCGTTTACGGGCCTGCCCGGTGCGCACGGCAGGCCCCCGCGGGGCCTGCGTTCCCGGCGCCCGAAGCGCCGATTCGGACGTGCGAAGACCCGGAAAGCCCTCGGGTTCCAACTCCTTTTATCGTCCGGAAAGCCCCGTGCTTGATGGGGTACGGACCCCAATATCGGCGCCGCAAATGCGCGGTACATCACGGTTCACTTCGGAGCGGACTTTGGGCGGGGAGCCCAAGGTCACTTCGCAGCGCGGGTACCCCTTCGGGGAGGCTGGGCCTAAGGCCCGGGGTGGCTGCGATCCGCAGTACTTGTGACCCGGCTCGCAGCGCGCGCGGCACTCAAGTTGCGGAATTTCTCGCCAATCTCATCGCACCACACATAGAACAGCGGTATGAACAGGACCGCGATGAAGGTCGCTGCCAGCATCCCGCCGATGACGCCCGTGCCGATCGAATGCCGGCTGGCCGCACCGGCGCCGGTGCTCACGGCAAGCGGCAATACACCCAGCACGAACGCCAGCGAGGTCATGACGATCGGCCGGAATCGTAAACGGGCAGCGTCCATTGCGGCATCGATGTGGCTCTTGCCGTCCTTATGAATGTGGGCCGCGAACTCGACGATCAGGATCGCGTTCTTGGCGGCCAGTCCTACCAGGGTGACCAGACCTATCTGCAGATACAGATCGGCGTACAGCCCGCGCGCCCACGTCGCCAGGTAAGCGCCGAAGACCGCGAACGGGACGGCCAGGATCACCGCGAACGGCAGCGTCAGCCGCTCGTACTGCGCCGCGAGAATCAGGAAGACCATCAGCACCGCGAGCCCGAAGGTCGCGACGGTATTCTGGCCGCTGGTCTTCTCCTGGAAGGACTGCCCCGACCAGGCGAGCTGGTAGCCGTCCGGAAGATTCGCGGCCGCGAGTTGCTCCATGGTCGCCAGCGCCTGTCCGGAGCTGTAGCCGGGAGCCGGACCGCCGAACAGACGCGCCGACGGAAAGAGGTTGAACCGCTCGACGACATCCGGTCCGGTCGTCTCCTCGACACGCGCGACGGCCGTCAACGGAACCATGGTCCCGCTGGAAGACTTCACATACACGTCGCGCAGATCCTCGGGATGAGCCCGGAATCGCTCCTCCGATTGCAACTGCACGCGATAGACGCGCCCGTCGCGATTGAAATCGTTGACGTAGAAGGCGCCGAACGTGCTCTGCAGAGTCGTGTTGACGTCATCCATGCTGATGCCGAGCAGTTTCGTCTTCTCCACGTCGATGCTGACGTGGACGCGCGGAACCTGCGCGGAATAGGAGGTGCCTACGCCAATCACCTCAGGCCGCTTGGCCGCCGCGGCGATCAGCTTCTGGGTCACCGCCTCGAGCTGCGCATAGTCGCTCCCGCTGCGCGCCTGCACGAACGCCTCGAAGCCCCCGGTGTTCGATAGCCCCTGAACCGCGGGCGGCGAGATCGAAAAGATGGCGGCGTCCTTGATGCCCATGCCGGCGCCGAAGATGGCGCCCGACATCGCCTCGGCTGACAACGCCTTGCCGTGGCGCTCCGACCAGTCCTTGAGAATCACGAAACTCACGCCCGCGTTGGTGCGGTTGGTGTTCGTGAGCACGTCGAAACCGCTGACGGTAAAGTTATCGAAATAGGCCGGGTGCGCCATGCTCGCGCGGTCCATCTGGCTCAACACCGCACGCGTGCGCTGGTTGGAAGCCGCCGGCGGGAGCGCTGCGATGGCGATGACGTATCCCTGGTCTTCATCGGGAGCGAGCGCTGTTGGAACCGAGCGGGAGAGCTGCCAGGTGATGAGCACCATGCCGGCGATGAGCAGCAGGGCCACCGGGCCGCGGCGAATCATCCAACCGACCCCGCCCGCATAGCGGTTCGTCAGCCTGGAGAATCCGACATCGAAGTAACGCAGCACTCCCTTCGGCTCGATGGCCCCGGTCTTCAGGAAACGGGCGCACATGGCCGGAGTGAGCGTCAGCGCCACGAAACCTGAAATCGAGACGGACACCGCGATCGTGATCGCGAACTGGCGATACATCTCCCCCACGAGCCCGCCCAGGAACGCGACGGGCAGGAACACGGCGTTGAGCACCAGAACGATCGCGACAACCGGCCGGCTGACCTCCGCCATGGCGCGCCGCGTCGCTTCGCGCGAGTCAACGTGCTCGCTGCGCATGTGGCGCTCGACGTTCTCCAGCACGACGATCGCATCATCCACGACGATGCCGATCGCCAACACCATGCCGAACAGCGTCAGCGAGTTGATCGAGAATCCCAACAGATACATTCCGGCGAAGGTGCCGGTCAGCGAGACGGGAACCGCGAGCGTCGGGATCAGGGTGGCCCGCAGATTGTGCAGGAACAGCCAGACCACCAGGAAAACGAGCACCATCGCCTCGAAGAAGGTAATGGTGACCTCGCGCATCGAGACCCGGACGTACTCGCTGGTGTCGTACGGAATGGCCCACGCGAGTCCGGCGGGAAACTTGGCGCCCAGCTCGGTCATCTTGGCGCGCACTGCGTTGGCAACCTGCAGCGCATTGGCGCGGGGCGCCAGCGAAATGGCCCCGCCCACGACGGGCCGGCCCTTGCGGGTCAGGCCGAACTCATAGTCCTGCGCGCCCAGCTCCACACGCGCCACATCGCCCAGGCGAACGATCTGCCCGTTCGGACCGGTTTTCAGGACGATCCGCTCGAACTGCTGGGGATCGGACAGACGCCCCTGGGTCGTGACGGTCAGCGTCAGGTCCACGTGTTGGGTCATCGGCTCGCCGCCGAGGCGTCCGGCGGCGGACTGCGTGTTCTGCTCGCGGATCGCCTTCGCGACGTCGTCGGGCGTCAGGCCGAACTGCGCCAGCCGGTCGGGGCGCAGCCAGATGCGGATCGAATAATCCCGGGCGCCGAAGATCTGCATGCTGCCCACGCCGGGGATGCGGCGCAACTCGTCGATGACATTCGCGGTCGCGTAGTTGGATACGAACAGCGCGTCGTAGCGCCCATCGGGAGAATCGAGCGTGACGACCTCGAGGATCGTCGGCAGCGCTTTCTGCACGGTAACGCCCTGTCTGCGCACTTCCTCCGGAAGCAGCTGCACCGCGCTCTGAACGAGATTCTGTACGTTGACGACGGCCATGTCCGGGTCCGTGCCAACCGCAAAGGTCAGCGAAATCGTCATGGCCCCGCTCGAGGAGCTGGCCGAGCGCATGTACAACATGCCTTGCACGCCGTTCAGCGCCTGCTCCAGCGGCGTGGCGACGGTCTCCGCGATGACATCGGCGCTGGCTCCGGGATAGACCGTACTCACAGCTACTGTGGGCGGAGCAATGTCCGGGTACATTGATATGGGCAGTGAATGGAAGGCCGCGGCGCCCGCGATCACGATGAAGGCGGACACGACGGTCGCGAACAGCGGCCGGTCGATGAAGAAGTTGGAGATCACGATCCGGCCTTGCTGCTTGGAGCCGCTGCCGTCGTCCCCGCGGGCGCGGCTTCCGCAGCTGTGCTGCGGGGCGCGGCTTCGCCATCGAGACCCACCAGCGCCACCTTGACGACGGCGCCGGGCTGCACCTTCATGATTCCCTCCACGACGACGCGGTCGCCTGCAGCCAACCCTCCGGTGACGACAACATCGTTACCGGAGGCCGGTCCCAGCTTCACCGGACGTGGCGCGATCTTCGAGTCGGGTCCGACGACCCACACGAACGTGCCCTGGAGTCCATGCATCACGGCGCGCTTCGGAATCACCATCGTGCCCGCAAGCGTTACGCCTTCGATACGCGCCCGCACAACCTGTCCTGGCAACAGGGCTCCGTTGTTGTTATCGACCACCGCGCGCACATCCACGGTACCCGTCGAGTCGCCCACACTTGGCGCGATGAACTCGATCCGGGCCTTGTCGGCGAGAGTGTGCCCCTCGATATCGACGACGCGGACGTTGACCTCGCCCGGCTTGCTGTTGGCAACGGCTGCGCGCAAACCGTCGGCCTCGGCCTCGGGAACCGAGAAATCGACATACAGTTGGTCGGTCTGAACGATCCGGGTCAACAGGCTCGAATCGCTTCCGGCGGTGACGAGGCTCCCCTCGGAACGGGCTTCGCGACTGGTGAGGCCGCTGATGGGAGCCCGCACGGAGGTGTACGAGAGATCGAGCTCGGAACGGCGCAATGCCGCCTGGGAGGCGGCGACGGACGCCTCGGCGGTTTCGTAGGCCGCAATCGCCGAATCGCGGTCATGCAGGCTGGCGAGCTTCTGGTCGTAGATCGTCAGTATCCGATCACGCTCCCGCCTGGCCTGCTGCAGGGCCGCCTGCTGGACTCCCAGCTCGGCGCGCGCCTTGGCGGCATCGGCCTCGAACGGCGCCGGATCGATGCGAAACAGGAGGTCATTGGCACGGACTCGCGCGCCCTCGCGATAGAGCCGCTTGAGCAGGATGCCGGACACCTGGGCCCGCACTTCCACTTCGCGGATACCCTTGAGCTGGGCAGCGTGCTCGAGGGAGAGCTGCAGGGAGCCCGGCTTGACCTCCAGGGCGCCCACTTCCATGGGCGGCATCGCGGGGGGTGGCGCGGTCTTGGCGCACCCGAGCACGGCGGCCAGCAGGACAGCAGCCAGCAACGCGCGCCCGGGATGATATCCAGCGGGGTATACAGTGAACGTCCGGCCGCGATACTGCACAGCCCCTCCCGAACCCTTGATTGGCAGCGGTGCGGTGTACGCCCAAGCAGCGCATAAGGCAATGCCGAAAAAGAGGTAGACGGCTATCGGCGCGTCAACACGAGCACGCGCCGGCCCGCCCGGGTCAGATCGCTGCGCACCTTGAGGCCGGCTGCGTTCGCCCGGGAGGCGATCCAAGCCGCGTTCAGGCGCAGTTTCGGGTAGGTGCTCTTGACCACCTGCCAACGGTCGCCCGTCCACTCGTGCACGATGTCGGTTATCCAGAGGCGTTCGGGCTCGAAGTGCAGCACACATTGCATGATCCGGTCCCGCTCGGCCCGCAGTGTCAACACCGCATCCTGCCCGTGCAGGTCACGCGGCTGCTCGCGAAATTCGAGCACCAGCGCGCCCTCGGGGGTCAGCAGCCGGGAGGAATCGCCCAGCAACGTCGCGACCTCTTCCAGGCTGCCGAGATGCGTAATCGTGTCACCAACACAGAGGATGGTCGCGAAAGGACCATGGGCCGCAAAGGATGATGTGTCCGAGAGATCAGCCAACATCGGAAGCACGTCGAGCCCGGCGCACACTTCACCAAGCTCACGCAGGAGGTCTTCGCTGTTGTCCACGGCAATCACCCGCGCTCCCGACTGAGCGAGCGCCTTCGCGTGGTAGCCGGGACCGCATCCCAGGTCGAGGACAGTCGCGCGACTCGCGCCACTGCCGGTCGCAGCGCCTGCGTTCGGGTGCAGCACACCCGCGCTCTCCAGCAACTCGCGGGCCGAGGCCAGGCAGCGATCGAGTCCGCCCATCATCCACGTGTAACGGGAGGCGAGCAGGGAGCGGTAGTGCGAATCGACTTGTGTGCTCATCGGGGCGCCATGCTAGCGCCGCCCTGTCCGGCCGTTCATGCCGATCGTCCGGATTTGAGCGCCGATCCGCCGCCTGGGACCGTACAATGACGGTCATCCACTGAACGACCGGCAAAGGATCCGCATGTCGTACCTGCTTCGAGCGACGGCTTTCATTCGCAAGGGCGCCGAGACCCGCGGTTGTGCGGCTCGCGCGCTGCTGTGGCGCATCGTGCTACCTGCGGCCATCGTGCTACCTGCGGCCATCGTGCTGCCTGCGGGCATCGCCAGCGCCGCGGAGTCCGCCACCACACCGTCCGCCGCCACACTGCCCGCCGCGACACCACCGGGCACCACACTGCCCAGCGACATACCCGCCACCTTCACGCCCCGCACGGACAGCTTCGACTACGCGAAGCGCGAGGTCATGATCCCGATGCGCGATGGCGTGCATCTGAAGGCATACATTCTGATCCCGAAGGGCGCCAACCACGCGCCGATCCTCCTTGATCGGACACCTTACAACGCGGGAGGCCGCACCTCCCGCTTCGACAGTCCGCACCTCGCAGCCGCCGTGCAACAGATGGAAGACACGGCTGTCGCCGCTGGTTACATCATCGTCTACGAAGACGTTCGGGGTAAGAACGGTTCGGAAGGCGACTACGTGATGACGCGTCCGTTGCGGGGCCCGCTGAACCCCACGAGTGTCGACCACGCAACCGATGCATACGACACGATCGACTGGCTCGTGAAAAACGTCCCCGAGTCCAACGGGCGGGTTGCAACGACCGGCGGCTCGTATGAGGGGTTCACGACGGTGTTGTCGGCGGTGCATCCGCATCCGGCCCTGAAAGCGGTGGTGCCGTTCGCGCCCATGATCGACGGATGGATCGGAGACGACTGGTTTCACAACGGCGCATTCCGCGAGGACGGCACCCTGAGCTACATCTACGACCAGGAGGCCACTCGCAAGAGCATGGAGCACTGGTGGTCTGGATACCGCGACACGTACGAGGAATACCTGCGGGCAGGCTCCGCCGGTGCGATGGCCGCCGCACGCGGACTGGAGCAACTCGGATTCTGGCGCGACATTGCCGCTCACCCCGCGTACGACGCTTTCTGGCAGGAGCAGGCGCTGGACAAGGCTCTCGCCCGGGAGCCGCTGCAGGTGCCCATGCTGATCGTGTCCGGACTGTTCGACCAGGAGGACATCTATGGCGGACCGGCGCTCTACAAAGCACTGGCGCCGCAGGACCCCAACGGGGAAAAAGTACATCTCGTGCTCGGGCCGTGGAGCCACCACGGCGGCCGGGAAGACGGGCGCAACGTCGGCGCGCTTCAGTTTGCGGGAAACACGGGAACCTGGTTCCGCCGCACTGTGATGCAGCCGTTTCTCGATTACTACCTGAAGGATGGCCCGAAGCCCGACACGCCACGCGTGCTCGTCTATGAAACGGGCGCCGATATCTGGCACCGCTACGACGCCTGGCCTCGGTCGTGCGCCGCGGCGTGTCCTGAGAAAGCCCGCAGTCTGTACCTGCTTCCCGGCGGCACGTTGGATTTCGTCCCGCCTGCCGCGGGCAAGGATCAGTTCGACGAGTACGTCTCCGACCCGGCAAAGCCCGTCCCCTATAGACCGCGGCCCACGCTCAGTCAGTCCGCACGTGATTCGACGTGGGAAGGATGGTTGACCGATGACCAACGTCCGGCTTCATCGCGCCCGGACGTGCTCGTGTATGAAACCGAGCCACTCAAGGAAGCGCTGCGCGTCGCGGGCGAGCCGATCGCGCAGCTGTTTGCTTCGACGACGGGCACCGACAGCGACTGGGTAGTGAAGATCATCGATGTCTGGCCCGCGGAAACCCCTGACCATCCGACCTTCGGCGGTTACCAACAGATGCTGTCGGCGGACATCCTGCGCGGCCGCTACCGCGAGGATCCCGCCAACCCGCGCCCGATCGCTGCCGGCAAGACACTGCAGTACCGTTTGCGGCTGCCCAATGTGAGCCACACGTTCCTGCCGGGACACCGCATCATGGTGCAGATCCAGTCGAGCTGGTTCCCGCTCTACGACCGCAACCCGCAGAAGTTCGTACCCAACATCATGTACGCGCAGCCTGCGGATTTCACGAAGGCAACGCAGCGGATCTGGCACACGCCGCAGGCCGCCAGCGCCATCGAGCTCCCCGTGATCGCGGCCGGGGACTAGCCCTTGGGGGGCCAGGCCGGCGCCTCGATGCCGAACTGCCTGGCGTACTCCGCATTCAGCCGCGGCCAATCGAACTTCATGGCGTCCCCGGCGACGATGCGCCCGATCGGCGCGCCGTCGAGGAACCGATCGAGCACATCGAGGCAGATCTGCCAGCCGGCCGCTCCCATGGAGATATAACGCCGGTCGATGGCGTGCCAGAGCGTCAAGCGAGTGCCACCGCCGTTCGGCTCGAGCTGCCACCGCATGTCCTGATCGCCCCACCGGTACTCGAGCAGCGTTGGAGCATCCGCGCGTGTCACTTGCGTTTCGGTGACATGCTCCTGTGGAGCGCCGACCGTGGTGAGCCTGACCGTGCCGACAGAGCCGAGGCTCCGGTCAGCGTCGTATGGCGCCCACTCACGAAGCTGCGCAGGCTCGGTCAGCGCCTGCCATACCTTCGCCGGCGGCTGACGAAACTCGCGAACGAGAACGAGGGTCCACTTCTGTCCATCCTTGCGAACCTCGGCGCCGCTCGCGGGGCCGGGTTTATAGCTGTCACGGCTGCTCATCGCTTTTTTTCCTTCCGACGGGGTGCTTGATCCATACGATCCAGATGACGCTCGAGCGCATCGAGATGGACCGACCAGAAGCGCCGAAACGGCGCAAGCCAGGCGTCGACCTCCATGAGGGGCTCGGCCCTGATGCGGTAGAGACGCCGCTGGGCATCAACGCGCGACTCCACGAATCCGGCCTCACGCAGGATTCTCAGGTGCTTCGAAACGGAGGGTTGCGGCATCCGCAGCTGCTCTTCGATATCCCCCACGGACCGCTCCGCTGAGGCCAGCAGACTCAGGATGGCGCGCCGACTGGGCTCGGCAATGATGGCGAATGACGATTCCACGACACGTATATACCCATACGAGTATATACGTGTCAAGGCATACAACTATTCCGTGCAGGGCGCTGCCGCGATCGAGCTCGCGGTGTACTGCCGGGTTATTTCAGCGGCACCCACAACTCCAACCCGCCATGGCCAGTGCGCGAGTCGAACGTCTCGGGGTATAGCTCGAAAAACGGCGCGTCCGCCAACTCATGCCCCGAAGCAGGCAGCCACCGGTTCCAGATCGTGTTCCAGCTGCGGCGGATCTCGGATATGTGTTGGCGGTGCTCGAACACCGCATAACGTTGCTCCCCGATCCGCAAGCGCGCCCACCCTTCAGGCACGCGAGAGAAGTCCGGCACTTCCACGCCACAAAGGTAGTCGAAGTCGCCGTTGTCGTCGGCGTTGTAGCAGACTCCGTAAGCCTTGCGGCCTATCTGGCCGGGAACGTGGTTGAAGTGCGGCAGGAATCGTTGCCACTGGGCCGGAACGCCCGCGCTGGTCTCGGAGGTGTAGCGCTCGGCCATGCCGGTCAGGAGCAACGGTTTGCCGGTCTCGAACCGGGGTGGCGGCAAGTCGGTGTTGATAGTCTCGTCCATCTTGATGGCCTCCACGAGAGAGATACCTTCCAGGGCGCGCTGCTCGCGAATCGACTCGGGCGTACACCCGAACTGATCGCGAAAAGCGCGAGTAAAGGCCTCGTGGGAACCGTACCCGGCATCTAACGCCACTGACAGGATGTCAGGCGCGCCATCGACAAGTGCGCGCGCTGCTTCCGTCAGGCGGCGGCCGCGCACGTAGCGCATGATGGAGTGGCCAGTCGTCGCGGCAAAGGCCCTGGTCAGGTAGTGACGCGATACGCCCACCTGGCTTGCAATTTCCTCCAGCGTCAGCGCGGCGCCGAAGTGCCGTTCAACCAGCCATAACGCTTTGCCTATCGGGTCCATTGCAGGCTCTCACGAGGTCTGGAGGCATGCTGCGCGCTGCGACCGGGCCTCGCTTGATCGGAATTGCACTCCCTCAGGCGAATACCGCGATCACCCGTTCCAGAATCTCACGGACTCGCTCAGCAGCCCCGGCGGCGTCCTGGGCTCTCATCCTGACGACCAGTGCCCGGTGCACGGCAATGAGGGGCTTCAGACTCTTGCCCGTTTCGATGAACCGCCGCAGTGCAATGCGCCCCCGGACATCCCAAAGCAGCGAGTCCCACACGTTCAGGAACGTGCGGTTGCCGCTGCTCTCAACCAGCCGCCGGTGAAAGCGCAGCGCCTGCTCGATGTAGCGCTCCTGATCGTCATTCTTCAGCGCCACATCCATTACCCGCACGAGGTTGTCGAGATCCGAGATGAGCTGCGGTGCATACGGAGCGGCAATCTCGACCGAGCGCACCTCGAGCATCGTTCGCAGCTCGTAGGACTCGCGCATTTCAGCAAAGTCTGCGCCGCGCACGCGCGTCCCGCGGAAGCGCTCGCTGACCACGAGCCCCGAGCCCTCCAGTTCCCGCAGCGCCTCACGAATCGGCGCCTGACTGACGTTGAACTCGCGCGCCAGCGACAACTCCTTGAGCTGCGTGCCGGCGGGATAGGTCCCGTCGAGAATCCTCGCGACCAGAACGTCGCGAATCTGGTCACGCATGCAGGTGCGCTTCAGCGCGGGCTGACTCATTGCGGATGAACTCATGGCTGTGCCGCACCCGGAACGGATTGATTCATGGCGGCAGCGGGCGCAATCGCCGGGTGGTCGAGCTGATCGGGCGTCCAGCCTCCGCCGGTCGCGCGGATCAGCGTGACGGCCGCATTCAACTGGGCGACTCGTACGGTGATGGCGTCCCGCTGCGCCTGGAGTGCAGCGGTGTGAGTGGTCGTTACCTCTACGTAGTCGGCGACACCTGCGTCGTAGCGCTGATCGGCATGGTAAGCGGAACTTTGCGCCGACTTGGAAGCCGCCTCGTCAGCTTTCAACTCATCGGCGAGATGATGCAGACCCGCGAGGCTGTCCTCCACCTCCTGGTAGGCCGTGAGTGTCGTCTTGCGATAGTTGGCCACCGCTTCGTCGTATGCCGCCCAGGCCTGCCGCGTCAGGCCAACTCGCGCGCCCGCATCCAATAGCGGAACCGCAGCGGCGGGACCGACGGACCAGAAGCGGTTGGGCGCCTGCGTCCAGTTGGATGACAGGACGCTTTCGTATCCGGCGGAACCCGTCAGCGAGAACACCGGGAACCATGCCGCGCGAGCGACTCCGATGCGCTTGTTGGCCGCTGCCATCGCCCGCTCGGCCCTCCCTACATCCGGACGCCGTTGCAACAGTGTCGAAGGAAGTCCCGCGTCCAGGGGCGGAAGCGCGCTCGCCAGCATCCCGCTCTCCAGTGTGAACAGTGAGGGCACCTGCCCGAGCAGCACTGCTATCGCATGCTCCAGCTGGGCCCGCTCAAGGCGCACGGCCGCCAACTGGGCTCGTGCGTTTTGCCGTTGCGTGTCGGCCTGATCGACATCCGCGGCCGCCGCAACGCCTTCCT
>Ga0070681_10003155_pt1 | contig 15329 bp, 15 predicted proteins | sample KBSC83BmetaG_FD_65650 | JGI IMG/M metagenome (GOLD analysis project Ga0070681, IMG submission 65650) | Corn rhizosphere microbial communities from Kellogg Biological Station, Michigan, USA - KBS C8-3B metaG | ecosystem: Host-associated > Plants > Roots > Rhizosphere | place: USA: Michigan...
TTGCCGGTCTGCGCGCCGATCAGCGGCAGGATGCACTGCGCGGCGGCGAGCAGCAGCGCGAGGATCAGCGCGAGCTGGCCGAGCTCCGGAATCATGGCTCGCCTCCGGGCTTGTCGACGTGCGCGGCCTTCGCCTTCGCGATTGCGTCGGCGACTTCAGGCGGCATGTACGTCTCGTCGTGCTTGGCGAGCACTTCGGTCGCGACGAAATGGCCGTCCTTCATCGCGCCGGTCGCGACGATGCTCTGGCCTTCGCGGAAGAGGTCCGGAAGGATGCCGGTGTACTCGACCGGGATCGTCTGGAAGCGGTCGGTGACGACGAAGTCGACCTTCAGCGAATCGCCGGCGCGCTTGACCGAATGCTCCTCGACGACGCCGCCGAGCCGGAAGCGCGAATCGCCCGGCGCATGGCCTTCGTGCACTTCGGACGGCGAGAAGAGGTAGGTCACGCTGTTCTGCAGCGCGAAGCCGCCGATCGTCGCCGCGACGGCAACCGCGGCGACGACGAGCGAGATGACGATCAGGCGGCGCCTGCGGGTCGGCGTCATGGCGTCGCCTCCCGCGTCGCGCGGCGCTTCGACTTGCCGCGGATTTCGGCGAGCACGCGCCTGCGCCTGATGCGCGGCGCGATCGCGTCGATTGCGAGCACGATCACGAACACCGCATACGAAGGCCAGAGATACGCGCCGTAGCCGCCCATCGCGAGGAAATCAGACATGCGCGGCCACCGTGTCGCGCGGCGCATCGGCGAGCGCGACTTCGCGCGCCCAGTCCTTGCCGCCTTCGAGCTCGAGCAGGCCGACGCGCGTGCGCGCCAGCACGCTCGCGAAGAACCAGACGTGCGTCGCGAGCGCCATCACGAGCAGCGGCCACACCATGCTGCCGGTGATGTGCGATTCGCCCATCAGGCGCACGGTCGAGCCCTGGTGCAGCGTGTTCCACCAGTTCACCGAGAAATGCACGATCGGCACGTTGACGATGCCGATCAGCGCGAGGAACGACGCCGCGCGCGCGGCCTGGCGGCGATCCTCGATCGCGTGATGGAGGCCGATCACGCCGAGATAGAGGAACAGCAGCACGAGCTCGGATGTCAGGCGCGCGTCCCACGTCCAGTATGTGCCCCACATCGGCTTGCCCCAGAGCGAACCCGAGACGAGCGTGATGAACGTGAACGCGGCGCCGACCGGTGCGCTAGCCATCGCGAGGATCTCGCTCAACTTGATGCGCCAGACTAATGCGATGAATGCGTTCACCGCGAGAAAGATGTAGGCGAAAAGACCCATCCACGCGCACGGCACGTGCACGAAGATGATCCGGTATGCATCGCCCTGCTGGTAATCGCGCGGCGCGACGAAAAGCCCGCCGTAAAGCGCGACCGCGCCGAGCGCGAGCGCGATGGCGAACAGCCACGGCGCCCATGCACCGGCGATGCGGTAGAAGGTCGGCGGCGAGCCGATCTTGTGGAACCAGAGCGTCAGCGCATTCATGACAGCGAGATCTTGAGGGCCGCGGCGCAGGCCAGCGGCGCCAGCACCAGCGCGAGCACGAGGCCCGCGCCGAGCCAGAGCAGCGGCGCCAGGAACGGAAAGCCCGCCTGCGCCGCGTTGCAGGCACCCGCGCCGAAGATCAGCACGGGCACGTAGAGCGGCAGCACCAGCAGCGCGAGCAGCATACCAGAGCGGCGCATCCCGACCGTCAGCGCGACGCAGACGGCGCCGATCAGGCTTAAGAGCGGCGTCGCGAGCGCGAGCGCGGCCAGCAGCACCGGGAACACCGCGTGCGGCAGGTTCAGCATTTCGGCGAGCAGCGGCGCGACGATCAGCAGCGGCAGCGCGGTTGTCAGCCAGTGGACCGCGATCTTGCAGGCCAGCAACAGGGCAAGCGGGTGCGGCGAGAGGACCAGCTGCTCGAGCGAGCCGTCCTCGTAATCGCCGCGAAACAGCGTGTCGAGCGCGAGGAGGCCCGACAGCAGCAGCGCGACGAACACGACGCCCGCGGCGATTCGCCGCAGGTTCTCGGGCTCGGGGCCGAGCGCGAGCGGGAAGAGGGCGACGACGATGAGCGCGAACAGGATCGGGTTCAGCGCATCGCCGCGGCGGCGCCAGATCAGCGTGAGGTCGCGGCGGAGCAGGGCCGCGCATGCGGCGGAGGTCGAGCCGGGCTTCATCGCGTTGACGCTCCGTCGTCCCGGCGAAGGCCGGGACCCGGCTTTGCGTTGAGAGCGCGTGCGTTGGTCGAAGCGCTGGATCCCGGCCTTCGCCGGGATGACGTCGCGAAGTCAGGGCGCATGCGAGCGCACTCCGTCATCCAATGGCATCTCGCGCAACGTGCCACGCAACGGAATCCTCCGCGGCGTCCCGCTCGTGAACGCATACGCGCCATGCGAGGTGATCAGCGCCGCGCCGCCGCGCCGCGCATGCAGCTCGAGCAGCCGGTTCACGAGCTTGATGCCGTCGAGATCGAGATTCGCGTACGGCTCGTCGAGCAGCCAGAGCCCGACCGGCGCGAGCAGCACGCGCGCGAGCGCGACGCGCTTTTTCTGGCCTGCGGAGAGCTGCCGCGTCGGTACGTCCGAATAGCCTTCGAGCCCGACGCCGGCGAGCGCGGTCGTCGGGCTGATGCCCGGGCGCACGCCGCCGAGGCCCGCGGCGAAGCGGAGATTTTCGAGTGCAGTCAGGTCGCCCTTGAGCCCCGGCTGATGGCCGAGCAGCGCGACCTGGTGCGAGAGCTTCGCGAGCGTCAGCGGCGCGCCGTCGAGCAGGATCGTGCCGCTCGTCGGTTCGAGCAGGCCCGAGAGCACGCGCAGGAGCGTCGTCTTGCCGGCGCCGTTGTCGCCCTCGATCAGGACGACTTCGCCTTCGTGCAGCGCGAAATCGAGCGGGCCGAAGATCGGCTCGTCGTTGCGCGCGTAGGCGAGCTGGCGCGCTTCGAGCAGGGCGGGGCGGTCGTGGAGGTCTATCGCGGGCATGCGGAGGAGGCTACCAATCTTTGACTGCGTCGTCCCGGCGAAGGCCGGGACCCAGCCTTTCGCGCAGAGCTGGATCCCGGCCTGCGCCGGGATGACGAGCTCTCACGCCCACTCGAGATCCGCGCTCTCGCCCGCGATCGCACGCCAGTCGGGCCGATAAATCCTGAGCGTCACCGCCGCCTTCGCCGGCACGACGACGATGCTGTTCTGATCATGCCGCCGCGCGATCTCGTCGGCTTGCGCGGTCTCGAGGCCCGCCACGAGCAGGCACTCCTCGCGCCAGCTCTCGCCCGGGACGTGGCCCGCGCCTTCGAGCCAGCGGCAGCCGCGCGCCCGGATCTCGGCGCGCAGCGCTTCGAGGCGAACTTCGTTTTCCCCGCGCGTCAGCGACATCGAGTGCGGGTTGCACGCCGTCACGTAGAACGCGATGCCGTCGCCGCCGATCCAGCGCTTCACGCTGGCCGGCGCGATCTCGCCGATCCGCAGCGTCGCGGCGCCGCCGCGCGGCATGCCGACGTCGTAGTGCGATTCGCGATAGAGCGCGATCAGCGCGTTGACGCGCGCCGGCGTATCGGCGAGCGCCGTCACGACGCGAGCGGGTCGATCGCGGTGCGGACCCTCGCATCGGCGGCGTCGAGGTCGATCTCGCCGATGTGCTGCCTGCCCGCCGTCAGCGCGCGCAGCACGCGCTCCTGCGCGGCGCCGCGCGCGAACGCCTCGGCGTACGGCATGCGCGTGAACGTGACCATCGAATAGCGCGGCACGAAGCGATCGGGATTGCGCGCAGCCAGAACGCGGCCGAGCTCGCGGCGCAGCAGGAACGCGGGATCGGCGACCGAATCGCGCATCTCCACGTAGTTTTCGAGCGCCATCGCGGCGATCGCTTGCGCGTTCGGACGGCGGCGGCGCTCGAACTCGGCGAAGACCGCGCCGATGTCGCTCGCTCCCGCCGCAAACAGATCGGCGAGCTCGACGGCATCCTCGAACCCGCAGTTCATGCCCTGGCCGTGGAACGGCACGATCGCGTGCGCGGCGTCGCCGACGAGCAGCGCGCGGCCGTCGATGTGCCAGCGCTCGAGATAGAGCGTCGCGAGCATGCCGACCGGGTTCGCGGCGAAATCCGCTTCGAGATCGGGAATCAGCGGCAGCGCGTCGGCGAAGTCGCGCTCGAACAGCTTGCGCGCGGCGGCGGGCGAATCGATTGTCGTGAAACTCGGAACGCCTTCGTTCGGAAGAAACAGCGTGACCGTGAAGCTGCCCTCCGCGTTCGGCAACGCGATGCACATGTAATTGCCGCGCGGCCAGATATGCAGCGCGTTCGGCTCGATCGCAAAGCGCGAGGCCCCGGACGCGGCCGGGATTTCGAGCTCCTTGTAGCCGTGGCCGAGCGGCTCGATGCGCTCGCCGAGCGGCGCGTGCGCATTCATCGCGGCGCGCAGCGCGGAGCCCGCGCCGTCGGCGCCGATCGCGAACGCAACGTGCGCTTCGCTCGCGACGCCGGCTTCGTTCTCCAAGCGCAGCGTCGCGCCGTCGTCGAACGTCGCGCCGGTCAGGCGCCGGTCGAACTCGAAGCGCGCGCCGGCCTTCTCGGCCGCATCGATCAATGCGGTGTTGAGCCGGCCGCGGCTGACGGACCAGATCACTTCGCTGTCGTCGCGCCCGTAGCGCAGCAGCTCCGTATGTCCGTCGCGGTGATGCACCATGCGGCCGCGCATCATGACCGCGAGGCGCATGACGGTGTCCGTCATGCCCGCGAGCCGAAGCCCGTGCAGGCCGCGCTCGGCGAGCGCGAGGTTGATCGAGCGTCCGCCGGCGTAGCCCGCGACGCGCGGATCGCGCCGGCGCTCGTAGACCGTGACCGCGAAGCCGCGCTGCGCGAGCAACGCCGCGAGCAGCGCGCCGACGAGGCCGGCGCCGACGATCGTAATTTGGTTTCGCTCCATCGTGGATCGGCACCTGCGAGCAGGTGGGCCAAGGCCCACCCTATGTCTGTGGAAACAGGGTGGGCTTCAGCCCACCGATCAGCGCCGTTTCGCCCACGCTTCGACTTCGCGCACGAAGCGCAGGCAATCGATGCGCCGGTTGTAGAGCGGCGTCGGCGCCGCGCGGATCACGTCGGGCTCGCGCCAGTCGACGACGATGCCGATCGCGTTGAGGTGATCGAACAGCGCGCGGCCCTCCTCGCGGCCGCCGCGGACGCGCAGCGACAGCTGGCAGCCGCGACGGTCGGGCTCGCGCGGCGTCGCGATCTCGAGCACGCGATCGAGCCGCTCGCGCAGCAGCGTTTCGAAGTAGCCGGTCAGCGTGACCGACTTCCTGCGCAGTGCGTCCATGCCGGCGCGGCGGAAGATCGCGAGCGAAACGCGCAGCGGCGCGAGCGCGAGGATCGGCGGATTCGAGAGCTGCCAGCCTTCGGCGCCCGGCGTCGCCGAGAAGTCGGGGCCCATGCGGAAGCGCGATTCCTGATCGTGGCCCCACCAGCCGGCGAAACGCGGCCGATCGGTGCGCGCGTGGCGCTCGTGCACGAACGCGCCGGCGACGGCGCCGGGGCCCGAGTTGAGGTACTTGTAGCTGCACCACACCGCGAAATCGCAGCCGCTGTCGTGCAGCTTCAGCGCGAGGTTGCCGGCCGCGTGCGCGAGGTCGAAGCCGACGACGCAGCCTTTCCGGTGCGCGGCGTCGGTGATGCGCTTGAGGTCGAACGCCTGGCCGGTGCGGTACTGCACGCCGGGCAGCATGACGAGCGCGATGCGCGCGCCATGCGCGTCGAGCGCGCGCTCGATCGCGGCGTCGGAGATCGTGCCGTCCGGCTGGTCGCCCTCGAGCTCGATCAGCGCGGTCGCCGGATCGAAACCGTGGAACCGCACCTGCGATTCGGCCGCGTAGCGATCGGACGGGAACGCGTGCTTCTCGATCAGGATCGCCGGCCGCTCGCGCGTCGGGCGATAGAAGCTGACCATCATGAAATGGAGGTTCGCCGTCAGCGAGTTCATCGCGACGACCTCGGAGGGCAGCGCGCCGACGAGCGCCGCGAGATCCTCGCGCACGAACGCGTGATAAGGCATCCACGGATGCCTGCCGTGGAAGTGCGCTTCGACCGCGAGCTTCTCCCAGTCGTCGAGCTCGGCCGCGACGGCCTCGCGCGTCGCGCGCGGCATCAGGCCGAGCGAATTGCCGGTGAAATAGGCCTGCTCGGAGCCGTCGGGATTCTTCGGGATCAGGAACTCGTCGCGGAACGGCGCGAGCCTGTCGGCCGCGTCCTCGGCGAGCGCGTGCGCCTCGTCGGCGTCGAGGCCGGTCTTCGTCATCGTCGTGGCCGGCATCGTCTTACTTCTTCAGCGATGCGACGACGCTCGTGCACGCCGCGTCGAACCTGTCGTTCCATTCCTTCGGCGTCGCGTCGAGCAGCGGGCGCTGGCAGCGCACCTCGATGCCGACGTTGGCGTTCATCTGGTACGCGTCGCGCACGAGATAGCGCACCTTGTTGCGCGTGACGTAGTAGCGGTGCACGGACGAATCCTTGTTCGTCGTGTCGTTCTCGTAGCCGCCCTGGCCCTTCGCGCGCTCGAACGCTTCGGTGACGAAGCTCTGGAAATCGTCGCCGGACTTGAGGCTGCGCGTCTTGACGGTGACGCTCGCGGTGTCCTCGGTGCCCTGCGTCGCGGGATCGGGCACCTGGAAGATCACGGCCTGCGGGTCGCCGTCGGATTTCTCCATGATCGCGGTCCAGTCGCCCGGCACGTGAAAATGCACCGACCCCGCATTGAGCGTGTAGTCGGTCTTGGCCTGCGCGAAGGCGAGCGAGCTTGCGAGCGCGAATGTCAGCGCGGCGGGTTTCATGACTGCAGTGGGTTTCATGGGATCAGTCCGGCGGTGCGAAGCGTTCGTGGGGAAGACCGAGCCATTCGAGCGCGGTGCCGTGGTAGAGCCGCGCCTCCTCGACGTCGCCGAGCCCTAGCGAGGCGATGCCCTTGCCGGGCTCCTGCTCGCCGAGCGGGAACGGATAGTCGGTGCCGAGCATGATCGTGTCGGCGCCGGCGACGTCGATGAGATAGCGCAGCGCCGCGTCGTCGTGCACGCACGAATCGAAATAGAGCCGGCCGAAATATTCGCGCGGATTGCGCGCGTTGTCGGTCGCGACGAGATCGGGCCGCATGCGGAAGCCATGCTCGATGCGCCCGATCGTGTACGGAAACGAGCCGCCGCCGTGCGCGAAGCACACCTTCAGCGAGGGCAGCCGCTCCAGCACGCCGCCGAAAATGAGACAGCATGCCGCGCGCGATTGTTCCGCCGGCATGCCGACGAGCCACGGCAGCCAGTACTTCGGCATCGACTCGCGGCCCATCATGTCCCACGGATGCACGAGGATCGCGGCGCCGAGATCGGCCGCAGCCTCGAAGAACGGGAAGAGCTCCGGGGCGTCGAGGTTCCAGCCTTCGCAGTGCGAGCCGATCTGCACGCCCTGCAAGCCGAGCTGCTCGATGCAACGCTCCATTTCCTGGATCGCGAGCGTCGGCGACTGCAGCGGCACCGTGCCGATGCCGGCGTAATGGCCGGGATACTTGCGGCAGAGCTCCGCGGTGTGGTCGTTGAGGTGCCGATGCAGCTCGAGCGCCTGGCTCGGCTTCGCCCAGTACGAGAAGAGCACCGGCACAGTCGAGACGACCTGCACGTCGACGCCGAACTTCGTGTAGTCGGCGATGCGGACTTCCGGGTCGAACGCGTTCGCCCAGACTTCGCGGAAGAACTTGCCGTCCTTGTAGATGCGGTGGCGGCCCTCGGTCTTGACCATGACCGGAAAGCGGTCGTCGCCGTACTTGTCGGCGAGGTTCGGCCAGTCGGGCGGAAGGATGTGGGCGTGGGTATCGATCTTGAGCATTCCGGCAAGTTTAACCGGAGTGCGGCCCGGAACCGTGCAGGGTTCGACGCCGGCCTCGCAGATCGCGTCGAGGCCGGCGTCGCGGCAGGCGGAGGGAGGGCCGCCGACGGCGGAAAAGCACGTGTTACTTCGCCGGGTTTACGAGCACGGGCGTGAAGTGCAGGTCCTGGTAGTCGTAGCTGAAGTCGGCGAGCGGCGAGACCGGTTTCATGACGATGTCCGCGATCTTGCCGTCGGCGTCGAGCTGGAACGTCACATAGGCGGGCTCGATCGTCTTGTCGTCGAAGCGCGTGACGAACGTGTCGTACTGCCAGTGGTCGAGCGTGCCGCCCATGCGCGGCGTCGACTTGAAGTCGATATGCAGCTTGCCGTTCGCGACCGCGAGCTCGATGTTGCCGTACCACGGATCGTTGTACGTGCCGGCGTAGCGCGCGAGCGGCAGCGACGGGCCGATCTTCGCGGGCTTGGCGGCGGCGAGCTTCTGCATGCCTTCGGCGACGTCGTGCTGCTTCTTCGCGATGAACTTCGCCGGCCAGTCGTTCGCCGGCGCGCCGAGGTAGTGGTCGATCAGCTCGAACATGAGGCCGTTGATGATCTCGCGGTCCTCGCTGTTGATCGTGATCGAGAAGCCGACGTGCTTTTCCGGGATCAGCACGACGCCGGCGAGGAAGCCGAGCACCGCGCCGCCGTGCCAGACGAGGCGCGTGCCGCGGTAGTCGCGGACGTCCCAGCCTAGCGCGTAGGCGTCGAACAGCGGCTCGATCGGTTTCAGGTCGCCGGTGCGCGGCGTGATCGGCTGCAGCGTGTGCGGCTTCCACATCTCGTCGCGCGACTTCTCGCTGAAGAGGTGCGCATCGCTGTCGACGAGCTTGCCGCCGTCGAGCTGGATGCGCAGCCAGCGCGCGAAATCGTTCGCGCTGATGGCGAGGCCGCCGGCGGGCGCCGCGTTCTGACCGAGCACGTCGCGCTCGTCGAGCACCTCCTGATGGCCGACACCGCGCAGGCCGCCGTCCATGCGCGCGTGCGGGTATGCGCGGTTCGCGTTCGCGAAGCGCGCGTCGTCGTCGCTGGTCGAATGCAGCATGCCGGCCGGTTTCAGCAGGTGCTCGGTTGTGAACTTCTCCCACGTCTCGCCGGAGACCGCTTCGATGAGATATCCGGCGACGAGGTACAGGACGTTGTCGTACGCGAAGCCGCTGCGGAAGCTCGTCGCCGGTTTGATGTAGCGCAGGCGCTTTACCGTTTCCGCGCGGCTGAGGTTCGAGCGCGGCACGAACATGAGATCGCCGGCGCCGAGGCCGAGGCCGCTGCGATGCGTGAGCAGGTCGCGCACGGTCATCTCGCGCGTCACCCACGCGTCGTACATCTCGAAGCCGGGGATGCGGTCGGTGACCTTGTCGTCCCAGCCGAGCTTGCCTTCGTCGACGAGGATGGCGAGGTCGGCGGTCGTGAACGCCTTGCCGGTCGAGCCGGTCGGGAAGATCGTGTCGGCGTCGACCTTGTCGGGCGAGCCGAGCTTTTTTATGCCGAAGCCTTTCGCGAACGTGACCGTGTCGTCCTCGACGATCGCGATGGCCATGCCGGGCACGCCGATCTGCTGGCGCAGCGCTTCGACGCGCTGCTCGAAGCCTTCCGGCGGCGCGGCCAATGCGGACGAGCAGGTGACGGCGAGCGCGGCGAGCCCGACAACGGAAACCGTCATCCCGGCGACTGCGAGCGCAGCGAGCGAACAGCGCAGCTGGCCCGGAGGGCGAGCGCGAAGCGCGAGTAAAGCCGGGACCCCTTTTGATTTGCGGCTCATGGTTGCTCCAGGAGGATGGCGCCGGCGCGCGCGGTTTCGACGCGGCGCGTCGCGCGGTCGAGCGCGAGCAGCAGCGCGGCGGCGAGTCCCGCGATCGCGGCGAGCATCGCGAAATAAGCGGGATGGCTCGTCCTGCTCCACAGCGTGCCGACGAAGCCGGCCGTCATGCTGCCGGTGAAGATCGCGAGGAACCAGCCGGCGATCGTCGTGGCGCCGAGCGCGGGCGGTGCGAGGCGCGCGAAGAGTCCGAGGCCGGTCGGCAGGATGTAGAGCTCGCCGAACGTGAAGACGACGAAGAACGCGGCGAGCCAGAGCCAGCTCGCGTGGCCGTCCCCGGCGAGCGACGCCGCGAACGCGAGCAGCACGTACGCGCCGCCGACGATCAGCGCGCCGCACGCCATCTTCCGCATCGATGAAAGCTCGCGGCCGTTCGCGGCGCGACGCCGCCAGTGCGCCAGCAGCGGCGGCGTCATCAGGATCACGAGCAACGGATTCAGCGCCTGGAACCACGTCATCGGAATCGTGCCGAGCGCGGTCACGCGATCGATGCCCGCGTCGGCGAACAGCGCAACGGTATTGCCGACCTGCTCGTACGCGCCGCGGAAGATCGTCACGGCAAGGCCGATCGCGAGCAGCAGCATCAGTGTCGTGCCGCCGGTGCGCGCGCGTTCTTCGCGAACGACGGGTCGCGATGGCGGCGCCTGCTCCGGCAGGTACTTGCCGCCGCGGATGTAGATCACGAGCCCCGCCAGCATGCCGATGCCGGCCGCGCCGAAGCCCCAGTGCCAGCCGTAGAACTCGCCGAGCGTGCCGCAGACGAGCGGCGCGAGGAATCCGCCGATGTTGATGCCGACGTAGTAGACGTTGTACGCCCAGCCGCGGCGCGGATCATCCGAACGGTACAGATCATTGATCTGGCTCGGCAGGCTCGGCAGGAAAAGGCCGTTGCCGAGCGCGATCGTCGCGAGCGCGACGTAGAACAGCGGCTCGAACGTCATCATGAAATGGCCGAGCGCCATCGTCGCGCCGCCGACGATGACGGCGCGACGCTTGCCGAGCCAGCGATCCGACACGATGCCGCCGACGATCGGCGTGAAGAACGCGAGCGACGTGTACGTGCCGTAGATCAGCGAGGACGTATCCTGCTCGATCAGGAGCTGCTTCGTCATGTAGTAGACGAGCAGCGCGCGCATGCCGTAGTACGAAAACTGCTCCCACATTTCCGTGAGGAACAGAATCGTCAGCCCGCGCGGCTGACCGAACCAGCTTTGATCAGTCGCTCGCTGATCGGTCACGCCGCCTTCTTTCATGCGGCGACTGCCTGCCTCGAGCCCCAGACCTTCCTGCCGCACCAGACCGTGCCGCGCTCGTACGTCACGCCGGGCTCGCGGTCGCGCGCGAGGAACACCGGCCCGTCGAGATCGACGATGTCGCAGAGCTGCCCGACCACGAACGCCGGCGCCATCGCGAGGCTCGTGCCGACCATGTTGCCGACCATGACGCCGAGCCCGAGCTGGCGCGCATCGTGCGCCATCGCGAGCGCTTCGGTGAGGCCGCCGCATTTGTCGAGCTTGATGTTGATGACGTTGAAGCGCTTCGCCGCGCCCGGAACGTCGGCGAGGCACAGCACGCTTTCGTCGGCCGCGACCGGGATCGGCGAGCGGTAGCCGTCGAGATCGGCCTCGCGGCCGCGGCGGATCGGCTGCTCGAGCAGCGACACGTGCGCGTCGACGAGCGTCGGCATCAGCTTGTCGAGCATCTCGATCGAATAGCCCTGGTTCGCGTCGACGCCGAGCCACGGTTCCGGACGCGCGGCGCGCACGGCGCGCACGCGCTCGATGTCGACGTCGAGATCGCCGGTCAGCTTCATCTTGAGCGCGGTCGCATTCGCGAACGCACGCGCGCCGTCGGCCATGACCGCCGGATCGTCGGCGCCGAGCGTGAACGTCGTGACGAGCGGACGCACCGACGGCAGGCCCGCGAGCTCCCACACCTCACGGCCCTTGCGTTGCGCTTCGAGGTCCCAGAACGCGCAGTCGATCGCGTTGCGCGCGCCGCCCGGCGGCATCAGACGCTGCAGCGCGATGCGGTCGGCGCCGCCTTCGATCGCTTCGCGCTGCGCCTCGATCGCGGCGACCATCGATTCGCCCGTGTCGCCGAGGTAATAGACGCCGGACGCTTCGCCGATGCCGCGGTAGGTGCCGTCGTCGAGCGTGACGACGAGGGCATCCTGCGCCTCGAACACGAAGCCCGAGATGCGAAAGGGTTTTGCGAGTCTGAGCTTCTCGACCGCGACATGCATGCGGAGCGGCATCAGTAGTTGACTCCCCAGCCGATCAGGTGGAACGCGAACGCGACCCAGAGCACGACGGCGCCCGAGAGCGCGAGCACGATGCTCCAGAGCTTCGCGGGCCAGCGGCGGCTGCCGGCGGTCCAGACGATCCAGAGGTTCCACAGGATCAGCACGAAGCCGCCGAGGAACGCGAGGAAGCCGAAGATCTGGTCGAAATGCAGCACCGGATCGAACGCTTCGGTCGTCTTGTTGAGATCGGAGAACATCGAGACGATCGAGATCGCCCAGGCGCAGAACGCGAGCAGCATCAGCAGCGCGCCGATCTTGCCGGCGCGGTAGGCGGTGACTTCGCGCGACGAGAGCTCGAGGCGCGCGCGGTACCGGCGGCGCACGATCGCCGCGATCGGCCAGAACACGGCGGTCAGCGCCAGCACGACGAGGCCGATGCAGAGCGCCGGCGTCAGCCAGGCACCGTTCTCGCCGCCGCCGACGCGCAGGTAGACCTCGAACGGTCCGAGCAGGCCGAAGCTGAAGCGCGTGACCTTGCCGTCGACGACCTTCGCGGCGAGAAGATCGTGGCCGTTCGCGTCCTGCCAGACGAACGGCGACACCTCGACCCACTTGATCGGCTGGCCGGCGAGATCCTTCGCGTCCGGAATCAGCAGGCCGCCTTTTTCGTCGAGCCCGACCTTGGCCTGGCCGATGAGGCCGATCACCTTGAAGAACGTCGAGTCGGCGCCGCGCGAGCCGAGCCAGTTGCCGACCATCATCTCGGCGTGCTGCTTCGCGGTCGCCTCGTCGACGCGCGTCGCGATGCGCGGGCCCGGGAAGTAGCGGTCGGCGAAGTCGGCGAACATCGCGAGGCGCAGGTGATGCGATGCGCCTTCCTTGCCCGCGCTGTTGAACGAGACGTAGAAACCGGTGTTCTCCCTCAAAAACAGGTGCAGCGAGGTGTGGAAGTAGTCGGTGTCGCCGAGATGGCCGATGACCTCGCGGCCGTTGATGTTCGTCTCGAAGAAGCCGAGCTCCATGCGGTTCAGCGGCGGCAGCAGCGTCAGCGGGCTGTCGTGCATGAGCTTCGCCGTTTCCTCCTTGAGGATGCGGTTGCCCTTGTATTCGCCGTTCTGGAGGTGCGCGATCATGAAATGCGACATCTCCTCGCCGGGCGAGGACAGCGATCCCGCCGGCGCGGGGCCGACCATTTCGAACTTCTTCGCCGGAAGCGATGCCTGGGCGTAGCCGGTCGACATCAGCGGCTCGAGCTCTTTCGGCAGCGGCTGGCGGAACGTCGAGTGCGTCATCCCGAGCGGCGCGAAGATGTGCTTGTCGATGTAATCGAAGAACGGCTCGCCGGAAACGCGCTCGACGATGTAGCCGGCGAGCGAGGTCGCGTAGTTCGAATACGCCGGCGTCGTGCCGGCGTCGAAGATGCGATGCGGCATCCACGCCTTGAGCAGCGTGACGTAGTCGGGCGCCGCCGGATTCTCGGTGATGATGTTCTTGATCTGCTCTTCGTAGCCGGCGGTGTGCGTCATGATGTTGCGCAGCGTGATGGGCTTGCCGTCGCGCGGCGGCACCTGGAAATCGTCGGGCAGGTACTTGTTGACGTCGGCGTCGAGATCGAGCTTGCCCTGCTCGACGAGCTGCATGACCGCGGTCCACGTGAAGAGCTTGGAGACCGAGCCGGGACGGAACAGCGTCAGCTTCGGATCGACCGGTTTCCTCGTCGCGACGTCGGCATAGCCGAAGCCGCGCTCGGTGACGATCTCGCCGTCCTTGACCACCGTGACGACGGCGCCGGCGATGTCGCCGGTCGCCATCGCGTACGGCATGTAGCCATCGAGCCACGCGTCGACGTCGGCCTTGGTCAGCGCGTGCGCACCCACGGCGCCGTCGGCCGGTGTCGCCGGCAGGACTTTGGCTTCGTCCGTCGGCGCAGGCGCCGGCGACGACTGCGCGGGTGCCGGCACTTGCGCACCCGCGACGAACGTCGCGAGCGCAAGCGCCGCGGCGGTCAGCCATTTGATCGATTGCATGGTCCCTCTCCTCGATTTCTGGAAACCGGAATGTTCGCGAGCGGCCTTCGTCGGGCGGCTCGAAGGCGTTTCTGAAAGCATGCGCGTCATGCGAGGCACGCGTCGACGAGGCGGCCGAACTCGGTGCCGCCACGGATCGGATCGGCGACCGGAAGGCCGAGCCGCCCGGCGTGCTGCGCGAGGAGCTCGAGCGCGTCGGCCTCGTCGAGGCTCGACGTGTTGAGGCTGACGCCGCCGCAGCGGATCGCCGGGTTCGTGCGCCGGCCGAGGCGGATCGTCATGTCGATCGTCTCCTCGATCGTCGGCAGCTCGAACGTCGGATCGCCGAGCACGTGCGTGCGGCCGGGCTCGTGGCAGACGACGAACACGTCGGGCTGGCTGCCGTGCAGGAGGCCGAGCGAGACGCCCGCGTAGGCCGGATGGAACAGCGAGCCCTGGCCTTCGATGACATCCCAGTGCCCGGGATCGGCGGCCGGGCTCAGCATCTCGGCGGCGCCGGCCTCGAAGTCGGCGATGACGGCGTCCATCGGCATGCCGCGGCCGGCGATCAGGATGCCGGTCTGCCCGGTCGCGCGGAAATCGACGAAGACATCGCGCATCGCGAAAGCGCGCGTCAGCGCCAGCGCGGTGTATTTCTTGCCGAGCGCGCAATCGGTGCCGACCGTGAGCAGGCGCTTGCCGCTGCGTTTGAGGCCGGTCGCGATCGGGATGTTCCGCGGCGGCGTGCGGATGTCGATCAGGCGGCCGCCATGACGCGAAGCGGCCGCTTTGAGCGCCGGCGTCTCATTGAGCCGCGTGTGCATGCCGCTGACGATGTCCAGGCCGGCGGCGAGCGCCTCGACGAGCGACGGGATCCAGTTGTCGTAGAGGATGCCGCCCGTATTGGCGACGCCGATCACGAGCCCGCGCGCGCCGCGCGCACGCGCTTGCGTCGGCGACAGGTAAGGGAGCCCGGTCGTGACCGTCGCGCCGCACGACCATTCCCCGACGACGCGATCGCCGGCCCAGTCGCGAAGGCCGAAGGCGGTCTTCGCGTAGCCGGGCTCGGTGGTGTCGCCGAGGAACAGGAGGTACGGCTGCGGCAGCGTGGACGCCTGCGCGTCACGCGATGCGGGAACAGGAATCATCGGATCGCTCAGAACCTGAAGTCCACGCCGACGCCGACCGTGCGCGGCGCGAGCGGCACGCCGCTGACGCCGCCGATCTCGCCGGTCAGCGCGTTCGTGCGCACGACGTAGTTGGTATAGACGCGCTCGTCGGTGATGTTCCTGGCGAAGACGCGCACGGTCCAGTGCTCGTTGCTGATGTCCGCGTTGAGATCGAGCGCGGTGTAGCCGTCCTGCGGCAGCGAGT
>Ga0070681_10003156_pt1 | contig 15328 bp, 19 predicted proteins | sample KBSC83BmetaG_FD_65650 | JGI IMG/M metagenome (GOLD analysis project Ga0070681, IMG submission 65650) | Corn rhizosphere microbial communities from Kellogg Biological Station, Michigan, USA - KBS C8-3B metaG | ecosystem: Host-associated > Plants > Roots > Rhizosphere | place: USA: Michigan...
CGAAGAAAGCGCGCCTCGCGGAAATAGAATCCGCTGATTGGCGCCGCCTCGTCGCATTCGCCATTCACGCCTGTAATGAGCAGGGACTGACCATGCCAGGCATAGCGCTCGTTGGATCGGACCGCAGCATGTGGCATGAGCCGTCGAAGTGCAGAAGGCACGCCACGGACGTCATGCCTGGCACGTGCCTCGCGTGCGTTCCCGGTGGAGGTACCGACAATGGAACTGCGACTGAGGCCGCTGAGGGAACAGGTCGTCGTTATCACCGGCGCGTCGAGCGGCATCGGCCTCGTCACCGCCAAGCGCGCCGCCGCGAGCGGCGCGCGCGTCGTACTCGCGGCACGGAACGAGCCGGACCTTGCGGCGGCGGTAGGTGCGATTCGCGATGGCGGCGGGCGGGCAATTTACCACGTCACGGACATCGCGGACGCGCGACAAGTAGAAGACCTCGGCGGAGCCGCCGTCGCCGAATTCGGCACCGTCGACTCCTGGATCAACAACGCCGGTGTGTCCGTCTACGGCCGGTGCACCGATACACCACTCGCGGACCTCCGCCGGCAGTTCGACGTGAATTACTGGGGCCAGGTCCACGGGATGCTCACCGCCGTGCGGCTGCTGCGGACGCGTGGTGGTGCGCTCATCAACGTCGCAAGCGTCGCCGCGGATACCGCGATTCCTTTCCAAGGCAACTACTGCGCAACGAAGCACGCCATAAAGGCGTTTACCAACACGCTGCGGATGGAGCTCGAGGAGGCAGGGCTACCGATCTCCGTCACACTCGTCAAGCCAGGCAGCATGGACACACCGCTCTTCGAAAAGGCCAGGTCGTTTCTTGGCGTCGAGCCCCGACCGATTCCGCCGGTCTACGCTCCAGAGGTCGCTGCCCGCGCGATTCTCGCCGCTACCGAACGCCCGCTTCGCGAGATCACCGCCGGCGGCATGAGCAGATTTGCGAGCCTCGGACACAGTCTGCCGCCGCGACTCACCACAGAGCACATGAAACACAAGATGTTCGATTCGCAAACGACCGCGATTTCGATTCATGAGGATCATGCGGACAACCTGTACGAACCGGTCATCCACGACGGCGGCGAGCGCGGACACTTCGAAGGACGCGTACACGAGCGGAGCGTGTACACACAAGCCGTTCTGCATCCTAGGCGCACCGTTTTGTTCGGAACGGCGGCCGCCGCGGCGGTACTCGCTGCTCGGCGCGCATTTATACATCGCAAGACCGACGCTGGCGTATCAGACACGCGAGCGGACTAGGAGGACGCAAACTATGGAAGCGCGCGCGAAGTTGCTGGGGCACCCGATTCATCAAATGCTCGTCGTTTTTCCTTTGGGCCTTTTCTCGACGGCGGTCATTTTCGACGTCATCCATCTCATACGCGGCGGTCCCACATGGTCGATCGTCGCCTACTGGATGATCGGCGCCGGCATCATCGGCGGACTGTGCGCCGCGGTGTTCGGGACGGTCGACTGGTGGGGTATTCCGCGCGGCACGCGGGCGCATCGGCTCGGCCTGCTGCATGGCTTGGGCAATGTGGTCGTGGTCGGGTTGTCCGCGGTGAGCTGGTTCCTCCGTCGCGGCGCGCCGGAAAGTCCATCGGTGGCTGCCGTTGCATTCCTGCTCGCCGGCGGCGCGCTCGTCCTCGTGACCGGTTGGCTTGGTGGCGAGCTCGTCGATCGACTCGGGGTTGGTGTCCATGATGGTGCCAGTCTGAATTCGCCAAGCTCACTCTCGACCAAGGCGGCGAAACCATCAAGCTCTCATCAAGTCCCCTTGCACTGACACGTCCGAGGCCCGGCCGATCTCGCCGCGCGCATCGAGACGCGCGAGTAGCAAACAGAAATACACCATGCCGCGCTGCGCTCCCAACTGCTCGGCGATGGATGCCGTCGTCACCCGCTTGCCGGCGAAGCGGGCGAGGTTCGCGCGCACGCCGCTGTCGTCGCCGGGAATGACGTCGATTCGACCGAGGCCGCGAAGCAGAATCAACGCCGCCGTCCATGGCCCGATGCCCTTGATCCCCTGCAACAGAAGCGCGGCCACTTCGCTCGGTAATTCATCGAGCATCGCTTCGGTGAGCGCGCCGCTCGCGATGGCATCCGCCGCGCGCCGCAGCGTCGCGAGTTTGCTCGCGCTCAACCCGGCGGCGCGGAGCCGGGCATCTTTGACGTCGAGAAACCGGTCCGCGCTTGGGAACGCGACGAGCGGCACGCCCTCGTGCTCGACCTCGGTACCGGCCACACGCAGCAGCCGGCGCATGATCGCGCTCGCCGCATCCAGACTGATTTGCTGAAACACAATCGCGTTCGTGCACCCCTCGAACAACTCCGGGTACCGAGGAGGCCTGAGGCCACGCATGCGCCGAGCGAGCGGCGCCAACCAAGGGATGCCTCGTGCCCGCCGATGAAAGGCGGAAAGGTTGTGGTCAGTGCCGAGGATCCTACGGACGCTCGCGACTGCCCGCACGACGTCGGCTTGGTTGCCCTTTACCGAGACCGATAGCGCATCCCGCTGCGGCTGTGTGACGCTCACGATCACCGGTCTGGTGCGTCCGTTGAGCGCGCGAAGATATCGACCGTCTGGCGTATACACATCGACGACGTTCGTCGGCGTACGACGGAGAGCGCTGACCGTCAGATCCAGACGGAACGGTGGTTTGACCCGGATCTCATGAGTGTGAGGCCCGCGACTTGGCTTGCGATCGACACCCATGACAAGACGGAACCTCCGGTACGGGTCTAGTGGCAACGACGGCCCGCAAGATGCGACACGGCATGCGAGCACACCTAGTACGCTGGCAAGTCGCAGACCCATCGACTCCAACGCGAACCATGAGTACCGACCGGCTAAAGCGCGGAGACCACGTCTCCTGGAATTCGGAGGCAGGTCGCGTCCGCGGTCACATCACGCGCGTCGTGACGAAGCCCATCAAGTTCAAGGGGTACACCGTCCACGCGAGTCGAGACGAACCGCAATACGAGATCAAGAGCGACACGACGGATCATGTCGCCATGCACAAGCGATCCGCGCTCACCAAGCTCCGCAAATAGCACTTATTCTTGAGGACTCCGTGGAGTGGCTTCGGGGGGACGAGGCGGTAGCGGCGTGACCTTCGTTGGTGCCCACAGCGGATAGGGGAGTCCGGCCAATCGGTTGATCACGATCGCCTGGATCGAGAGCAGCACGACCGCGGCCATCAGCACGACGAGGTGCGCTGGGGTACGCAGGATTCCCAGAGAGACGATTAGCGTCGTCGCACCTGCCGGCGGATGGGGCACGCGAAGCAGCACCATCGCACCGCTCGTGAGCCCGAGTGAGAGCGCCGCCGCGCCGACGCGGGCGCCACCGACCCCGACGGCGATGGCGGGACCCGTATCGAGCAGCCCGAACACGGCGAGGCTCACCCACCCGGCGACCGCGCCAATGAGGTGCCCGCAAATCGCATTTCGCGGACTCGCCGCCGGCGCGAGTGGCGTATAAAAGAACAGAAATGCCGTCGGCCCGAGCGACGGAAAGACGAATGGCTGACGGCTGATGAGCGCGACCACGGACATCAGCGCGATCGAGATGAATCCGTTGATGAGGCTGAACCCCGCGAGCACGACGGTCGCGTCATGCCGATGCACCATTGACGTGATGCGAAAGCGCACGAGCAGTCCGCGCACCACGTGCTTGAGGTGTCCGCCGATCGGTCCCGTGTCGTGCGGCGACGGCGGAGGCAGGAGCGGAGGCGACGGCGGAGGCAGGAGCGGGGGCGGGGGCGGGGGCGGGGACCCGTCGTTTGAAGGATTCACGTCAGCGGACGTCCCTCCCCCCGTCGCCCGGAGCGGCGAAGCACAAGAAGCATCACGAGCCCGCCCAGAAAAATGCATCCCGATGCGATCGCCGCGATCAGCGTCCCGCGGCGATCACCCGATAAGTAAAGATTGAACGCGAGGGTGAGCAGCCAGAGCTGAACCGACATCAATAAGATGCCCAGGCTGAGCCCGAGCATCACCAACCCGCCCTGCCCCGGCGCTGGTCGCATCACGCCAGCGTCTCCTCCACCGCGTAGAGCACTCCGTTCTCCTCACGGAGGCCGATACGCGGGAGCGGCCGTGGCGGCGGCCCGGCCAGCACCCCGCCCGTCTCCGGATCGAACAGGCCTTCATGGCACGGACAGCGGAGTTTGCCCATCTGCGCGTTCCAGTACACCGCGCACGAGAGGTGCGTGCACTTTCCGCTGTAGGCGACAAAGCGACCGGGGCTCAGATGCATGAGAATCGCCTGATCCTCCGGTCCTGGGTACCTGAAGTAGTGCACTCCCCCGACGGGTACGGCTGACGCTTCGACGATTGCGCGAAGATCGCCGCGACTGCCTCGGCGCGCATAGGCAAGAGCGGCGAGTACGGCGGTGCTCGCGAATAGCGCGCCGGATGCGCCCACGGACCAACGCAGGAGCTGGCGTCTCGATACCAGCTCGTCAGCGTCCCACTCGAAGGGGAAGTCCACCCCCCAACGCCCGTCGCTCGTCCGGTTGCTCAACGGCTCCTCGCGTCCTGTCTCACTCACAGGACCCATGCCTCCTCTCTCGCCCCCGTCGTTTCCGCGCCTCCTTCCGACTCGGCGAGTAACGCCGCCACGTCGAGCCGCGCCGTACCGTTGGGCAACACGTGGTAGACCTTCGTCCGCACACGCTGAGTACCGAAATTGGTCACGTTCACGGCGTTGCCCTGGCGCTCATTCACGAATTCCTCATAGTCGCCGTACCAGATGGCCTGCGTCGGGCACGCAGACGCGCACCATGGCTTGAGGTCCTGGCTCGTTCGATCGTAACACAAGTTGCATTTCTTCATCAGCCGAGCCTCGACGTCGAACTTGGGAACGCCGAACGGGCAGGCGTACACGCAGTTGGCGCACCCGATACAGCGCGACGGATCGGCCTGCTGCACCACACCGTCGGGCGTGATCAGGATGGCGAGCGCGGGACACACCTGCGCGCAGGGAGCAACCGGGTCCTCGCAGTGCATGCAGAGTGTGGGCTGCGTCGCGACACTCCAGCCACGTTCGGCGAAGTCGATCATGATCATGCTTTCGCCCTTGTGCGAATCGCACTCGCGGCATGCGGCCTCGCAGGCGCGGCAGCCAATGCAGCGCGACGGATCGAGGAACATCGTCTTGACAGTCACGTCATCCGCCTCCTCGGCGCATCAGTGAGCGGTTCGCTCTTCAACCGGGCGCGCCGCTGGCGGTGCCACTTGGTACGGGAAAATCGCCGGGGCATTGGCGGCGGTGAGGTTCTCCGTCGCGCCTTTCGACGCCGCGGCCGAAGGTGCTCCGAGCTTTTCGATCGTCGCCGCGCAGCATTTGAATTCAGGAATCCTCACCATCGGATCCACTGCCGCGTTGGTAAGCTGGTTCACGGCTTGGCGGTGTCCATAGTGGAAAGGAATGAACAGCGTGTCGGGACGAATGGTCGGCGTCACCAGCGCTCGCAGTTCCATGGCCCCACGCGGCGTTCGCACGCGCACGACGTCCTCATTGGGGATCCCCAACCGCCCGGCCGCCGTCGGATGGATCTCCACCCACGGATCCGGCGCCTGCGAGTTCAGAAACGCGAGTCGGCGCGTCTGGTTGCCGCTGAGATACTGATAGACGACCCGCCCGGTTGTGAGATAGAATGGAAAATCGCCGCCGGGCGTTTCGGCGGGAGGGCGGTAGGTGACGGGGATCATGCGTGCCCGGCCATCCGCGTGGGCGAAGCGCTCGGTGAACAGCCGCGGAGTGCCCTCGCTGTCCTCGCTAGCGCACGGCCAGAACACGCCATCTTGCGCGTCGATCTTCTCGTAGGTGATCCCCGAATAGTCGGCGATGCCTCCCTTCGTTGCGACGCGAAGCTCATCCCAGATCTCTCGCGCCGACTGGAAAGTGAAAAACTCGCCGCGGCCGAGCCGGCGCGCGAGATCGCAGGCGATCTCCCAATCGCGCCGCGCTTCGCCGGGCGGCTCCGCTGCCTGATTGATCCTCACGACGCGTCCCTCGAGGTTCGTCGTCGTTCCCTCATCCTCGCACCACACAGCGGACGGCAACACGACGTCGGCTCGCTCCGCCGTTTCCGACATGAAGAAGTCCACCACCACCAACGGATCGAGATTGTCGAGCGCGCGCTCCACGACCGCGTTGTCGGGGAGCGACACCATGAGATTGGAGCACATCACGAGACAGCTCTTGATCGTCCCATTCGCCATGAGGCGTACCATGTCCGGCGCGGACACCCCCGCCCCGGGCAGTTCAGGCTCCGGGATTCCCCACACGCCGGCGATGTAGCGGCGCGCATCCGGATCGTCGATGTGCCGATAGCCGGGGAGCTGCGCCGCTTTCTGTCCCATTTCGCGACCGCCCTGCCCATTGCCTTGGCCCGTGAGCATCATGGTGCCGCCCCCGGGTTTGCCAACCTGGCCGCGCGCCAGCGCGAGATTGATGCAGGCGAGGCAGTTATCCACGCCGTGCGACGAATGCTCGATGCCGCGCGCATGCATGATCAGCGACGTGCGCGCGCTCCCGTACAGCCGCGCCGCCGCGAGGATACGGTGCACCGGAATCCCGGTGATGCGCTCCGTTTCCTCGAGCGAGAATTGGCCGGCAGCGGCACGCACGTCGTCCCATCCATTGGTGCGTTCGCGCACGTACTTCTCATCCACCATCCCGTCGTCGATGAGAATCTTTAGGATTGCATTGAGAAGTGCGACGTCGCCTCCCGGCCGAATGGGAAGCCAGAGGTCAGCCGTACGGGCGATGGGCGTCTCACGCGGGTCGACCACGATGATGCGCGCTCCACGGTCGCGGGCGCGCCAGATCCACTGCATAGCCACGGGAAAGCACTCGGCCACGTTACTGCCGACGACGAGTATCACGTCGGCGAGTGGAATGTCGGGCATCGGGATCGCGGCGCGATCGAGGCCAAACGCCTTTTCGTATGCACCGGCCGCGGACGACATGCAGAGCCGGCCGTTGTAGTCGATGTAGCGCGTGCCGAGTGCGACGCGCGCGAACTTACCCATGAGATAGCACTTCTCGTTCGTCATCGACGAGCCGCTGTAGATCGCCACCGCATCCTTGCCGTGCTCGGCTTGAATCGCCTGCCAGCGCCCGACCACGAAGCTCAATGCCTCGTCCCAACTGGCGCGCACGAGCGTTCCGTTACGGCGCACCATCGGGTAGCGCAAACGGTCGGGATGGTTTGCCTGCTGATACGCCACCACACCTTTTGGACACAGCGACCCGCGGCTGTGAGGATAGTTGCGCGGCTCGACGCCGATCACCTGGCCATCCTTCACGCGGAGATACATCGCGCACTGCACGCCACAGAAGGAGCAGTGCGTGGGCACGAACCGTTCGGCCGCGCGCGCGGCGTCAGTCCAGGCTTCCGGCGACCTTCCTGACGTTTGAAGGTCGTAGTTGATCGAACGTTCGGGATCGAAGAAGTCCTTGTTGATCGTCACGCCGCGTCGCTCACAGGAAATCGCGCTTCAGGAGCGCGTAGTACGCATTGGCGCGCAACACGCGCTTGCACGTCGGACAGTAATCCTGAAGCAGCCCGCGACCCTCCCCGAGATCGTAGCGCTGGCCCAAATCGCCGAGCACGCCCTCGAGATCGCTGATGAATTGCGCGGAAGGCAGCGCGGCGCCGCAACGCGGGCAGGGTGCCGCGATACGCGCCTTCGGATCGGGAGACGGATGCCCATAGTACTCCATATCCTGCGCCACCTGCTGGTACAGCGTGACTCCGACGCTCGCCGGTCGCTCGATGATGTGAAAGAACTTGCCGAAGGGCAGCGAGAGCAACCACAGCACCACGACCACTTGATGGGTGAGCGCGATGAACCAATAGAACGAGCCGCCCCACCACATCGATGAAGCCGTGAGCCCGAGTCCGGTCACCGCGATCGCGAGCAGCAGGATCAACGGCATGAGATCGAAGCCGAAGCGCTGTGTGGTGAGCAACCCTACATCGCGCATCCGACGCGCGATCGCCGCGACGACACCAGCGATCAGAAGCACCGCCGTGAAGTCCAGTATATGGAAGGCGGCGAAGCCGGTTCGTGCCTCGATCGGGAACGTCAGGACGGGAAAGCCGAAGAACCAGGCGCGGTACCCGTCGGGCGGCACCAGCGTGAACCGGATCCACCCGAACGTGAGCGGGACCGTTACGGCCACCGACAGCACCACTCCCCAGAACAGTGCCTGGTGGGTCAGCCATCGCGCGGTGCTACGCCTGCGGATGAACGTCTGCCCAATGATGTCCGTCCACAGCGCGCGGGGAACGAGGAGCGTGTAGCGACGAAAATTGCGCCACGAGAAGAACGTGGCCCAGCCGGCGCGGAAGTAGTGTCCGGTCGGGACGCGCCCGATCCAGAGCGCATAACGGTATGCGAGCGCCGCGACCGCGAACACCGTGGCGACGGCGTAGCCGATGAGCGCCGCGTCGAAGTCGCGCAGCCCGCGCGAGCCGACGATCACGAGAAGAATCGTAACCGTCGTGGCAACGGCCGCTGCCGTGAACGCTCGTTCCTTAATCGTCACTCGGCGGGGCCGGCCCGTCAGCCTGGCGCGCGTAATACGACGTAATCGCGAGACTCACGAGTTCACCGACCACCTCTTCACGCGTCAGCGGATCACTCTCCTCGAAACGCGGTAAACGAGAGAGAACCTCCTTGAACGCGTGCAGCAGGCGCTCCGGGGGAACGCCGTCTCGAGATGCCGTTGCGGCGAGCACCACGACGGGCTCGCGCATCGCGGCATACGCCGGGTTGAACGGTGCGGCGATTAGGGCGTCGCGACACACTTCCAGTGCACCGGCGAAGTGGGACGCTCTTACGGCGATGTCAGGGCGGGGCTTCTCGTTTCTATCATTGGGCTCAAACGAACGCGGCTCCAACGACATGGCGTCTCCAGTTCTCCCGCGATACTGCCTGCGGTCGGCGCAGGGGCCTTACCGACGTTCGAGGTACCGAGGGCGCGCGAAGTCGGTTGCGCGAAGGCGAATCCCATAGTATTGCGCGATGGTAAGGGTCACGATCGCACCATTGAACTCGCTGCTGGCGCGAGCCGCTTGAAATGCTTGATCGGCGTTCGCGGGGGCAACGTCTTGCTCATTGAGCAACCTCTTCACGGCAATGACGACCGCCCCGGCGGAACTGCCGCGCGCCTTTAGTTCAGCGACATAGCCGCCGAGCACTTCCTCGACCGCCTCGGCCTCAACGCCGCGATGGGCCAGCACGCGGCGAAGGTTGTCGCGCTGTGCACTGAGTGAATCGTTCACTTGTGGGGTGAGCGCCCTGCCGTCGATGGCTGTAGTCATGGCGTTACTCGGGCCTCCTCTGATTCGCGGCGGCGACGGAGGCTGAAGCCCACGCCCCGAATATTCGCGAGCAAGGACTCGCCCGTCGCTCCAGCGAGCTTCCGGCGCAGGTTTTTGATATGGACATCGATCACATTACTCTCGGGATCGAACTGCATGTCCCACACTTTCTCGAGAAGTGTCGTGCGACGCACCACTTCCTCGGCGTGCAAAAGGAAATACTCGAGGAGCTGAAACTCCTTCGGCGTGAGGTCGAGTGGCCGATCATTCGCTGTCGCCACATGGCGCAGCCGATCCAGAGCGACGACGTCGTACCGCAACAGATCAAGGCGCCCAGCGCCGCCACGCCGGACGAGCGCCCTGACGCGAGCGAGGAGCTCGTCGAACGGAAACGGCTTCGCCAGATAGTCATCAGCGCCCGCATCAAGTCCGCGCACTACATCTTCGACCGCATCGCGCGAAGTGAGCATCAGGATTGGCGTGTTCCTCCCCTCGGACCTGAGCTCCGTTGCCACTTGAAAGCCGTTCTTCTTCGGAAGCACGACGTCCAGGAGCACGACGTCGTATTCGTTGACGTGCGCCAACATCGTCGCCTCATCGCCGTCTCGAGCCACGTCCACGGCGTACCCCTCTTCGAGTAGCCCCTGCTCGATGAAACCGGCAACTTTCCGGTCGTCTTCGACAACGAGGATTCTCATGGCTGAACGCTATCGTGGATGACTGAGTCCGATCTGAAGTTAGTCTGAAGATTTCTTCACTTTCCCGTGGGCCGCGGGAACCTCCAGAACGAAGCAGCCACCCTTTCCGGGCCGCGCCACTGCGTGGAGTTCGCCACCGAGTAACCGGGCGAGTCGCCGGGACAACGGCAGACCCAATCCAAGTCCGAGCCGTTCCTCGCCCGCTTTCGTAACATAGACGTCAAAGATCCGGTCCACGTCGTCAACGGACACGCCAGTGCCCTCATCCTCGACTCGATAGACAATGCGACGGTTATCTGCGACGACGCTGACATGCACGACGCTCCCCTCAGGCGCATACCTGATCGCATTGGAGAGCAAATTGATCAGAATTTGCTCGAGGCGGCTGGCGTCGGTCTCGCACGTCGGAAGCTGCGGTGCGGCTGCAAGTTGAAGCGTAATTTTCTTCAGGTCCGCCGCTGGTGTCACGCGGCGCATGGAGCGGCTGGCGATGGCAATCGGCTCGACTGCTTTGATGATCGGCTTCAGGCGATCCTCATCCAAACGGCTGAGGTCCAGCAGATCGTTGATCAAAGTGACCGCGCGTTGAGCCGACTCTAGCACCTCGAACGCCGCGCGGGGGACCGTGGCCGGATCCTTCTTTCGGACGAGCATCTCCGACCAGCCGTAGACCGCGGCCAAAGCATTCCGGAGCTCGTGGTTCACCATCGCAAAGAACCGCTCACGAGCCCGTTGGAGCTGTTGAACTTCCGCAAGGAGTCGAGCGCCCTCTTCGTGATGCCGTGCATTCTCGATGGCCGCGGCGGTCTTGGCCGCCAATAGGATCGCGATATCCTCATCCTCTTCGGTGAACTCGTCGCCGCCGATCTTCTCCGCGACGTACAGGTTCCCGAAAACACCACGACCGCCGAATATGGGGACACCGAGGAACGATCGCATCGACGGATGATGCGGGGGAAATCCGTGGAAGTCCGGATGTTTGGTCAGATCCGGCAAGCGAATCGGGATGGTCCCTCGAAACATCGCGCCAAGGATGCCGTGAATTCGCGGCGGCGTGCCGATCCTTGCCGCGACGTCAGAGTCGATGCCATAGGTCATGAAGTGCTCGAGCGTTCGCCCGTCAGACGCGACAACACCGATGGCCGCATAGTGCGCCCCGATGACTTCCGCGGAGACTTGCGCCGCCCGTTGAAGCACACCGTCGAGTGACACCTCTGTGATGAGCGCCGGGGTGGCGGCCACAAGCTGCTTCAGGCGCTCCTGGGTGGACGGAAGCTGCACGACGTTTGGCAACGACATTCCAAAAGATAGCGCCAACACCGCGGTCTTCTCTGAACAAAGCCTCTCGGCTTCTTCACACCTTCTTCATCGTAGAGCGGTCAGAGTCTACAACGAGCGCATGGAACATGCTGGGCTTTTCATGTCGACGATCAGGTCGCAATGCCCCTGGCCACACGTTGAGAGCAGTGAATGCCGCCTCTCCGAAGCCAGGTCGCCAATACGGCGAGACGAATTCACCCGAGCTGACCCAACGAGGGCCTGATAACATGCTTAAGATGTTGAGCCAAGGAGACGACAAGTACCAGATAGAGGACTCATCTGGCACGAAGATCGGATGGATCTCTGGTCGGTCAGTTGGTTTCCGGGGCTTCGTCACAGAGACAGATGCGCGCCAAGGAGCCGTCGCGGCATGGCGGGCACTCGATCTGGTGCTTCGCCAACATTGCGCGGGAGGGCCACGGCACGAGCCGGCGCTTGATCGACTTCGGACCGTACAGGACGGCGCCTATGAATGGTTCTATGACGGCACTGCGCCGATCGCGCGCCTGCTTCGTCCGCGGCGGCGGGCATACGACGGCTCATTCGGTGTCGAGTTGGTGCTGCCCTCGTCTGCCACCGAAGGCGTCGCAATTGCGGCGGCGAGAAGCATGGCTTCCGCGACGGCGCCGTATCGCGAGGAGTTTGCGAGCTCACCGGTGACGGATATCTCGACGCCCGGTACAAACGCTTCATCGCAACAGGTCGCTCGGGCCGCTAGTCATCCATAGTACGAGAACACTGAATCTGTCTGGAGGGGGAGAATGAAGGAACGCGAGAAACGGTCGGCGCCGGCGCGCGAGGGACACGATACCCTCAGTGGCGCGAGCCAAGCTGAAGTTGACGCGCCACAGATTGATGAGCCGGCGGCCCAAGAGCAGATCCGATTGCGCGCGTACGAGCTTTACTGCGAGCGTGGCGGACGGGCTGGCGACGACGTGGCCGACTGGTTACAAGCGGAAAGCGAGTATGTCGAGCGTCTCCGTGGCGACGACGCCATCAAGCAGAACCCGCCGCGGACAACGACCGGGGGCTGGTTCACGGCGCCGAAGTTCGGTTCCGCCGGTAGTGGCGGGGCGGAACTGGATCCAGGGCCAGAGCGCGATTGACCGCCGCGATCGCGCACACCGTGTCGACGGCGTAGCCGATGAGCGCCGCGTCGAAGTCGCGCAGCCTCGTCGCGCCCTCATCTCGCGAGGTGTGGCCGATAGCTGCCGACTTCCGAGCTGAACGAAATGGCCAGCCGATTCCACGCATTGATCGTCACGACGGCCATCGTGAGATCCACTAACTCCTTGTCCGTAAAGTGTTCGCGAGTGCGTTGATAGACGTCTTCAGTCACGCCGTGGCGACCCATCTCGGTCACCACCTCCGTCCACTCGAGCGCTGCCCGTTCGCGCGGCGTGTAAAAAGGGGCTTCGCGCCAAGTACTCAACACGTAGATGCGCTGCTCCTTCTCGCCGGCGGCGCGGGCATCCTTGGTATGCATGTCGAGACAGTAGCCGCACCCGTTGATCTGCGATGCGCGGATCTTGACGAGCTCGAGGAGTGAATGTTCGAGGCCGCAATCCCGTACGTAGTGCTCGAGGCCCATGACGGCGCGATGCGCCTCGGGCGCAACCCGCGAGTATTCCAGCCGCGATGTCATATTCGTGACTCTCGTGGAATCACGCTCCAAAGCTCGGCCTCGATCGCGCGCTCCTCTTCGCGTGCCCCGGGCCGATCAGGATCGCGCGCCACGGCAATGTGATTGTGACCGGCCGGAGTCGGTCCGCCGAGTTGTTCGCCAGGTGTCGCGCGAACGACGCGTCCATCACCGGGGTGATCGAGCGCTTCCTGGAATCGGTGTGCCTTGACGGATACTTCGGCCAGGAACGCGTCGAACGCCACGACTCCCATCGACCTGACGAGCCCAGGCACGAGTCCCTTGATGAGCACGAGTCGTTCGCCCGCAGAGATCTCGTGGCAGTGATGCACGAGGTCCCTGATTGCGGCATTGTCTATCCAGTCGTAGAAGGGACTCCGCCGAGCATCGACAGGACCCTCTGAGCTCGCATCTGTTTGCACCGGTGATCCTCGTTCGGCTTAGCTCACTCCCGAATGATTCATTTCGGCCGCGGGTCGTGGAGCTCCCGGCCACGCGGTTCCAGTTTGCCTTCCGCGCGAAGCCGCAGCGCATCCACGACCGTTCGCGCAACGTTTCGCGTCTCTTCCTGTATGGCGTCGTCCCGATCGAGGGCCTCATGACTGGTCGCATACGGCTCATAGTATCCGATGTAGCGATCGAGCGTGGCCTGCGGGCCCGCCGGCTCGAGCTGCATATCGGTGAGCCAGTCGGCGAGAATGCGGCGCACCGTTTCCGCGCCGGCCGCGTCTCCGTGCACCACGATTCCGAACAGCCGGCCTGCGAGGTGCCGCGGGTAGTCCCATCCCTTCAGCTCCAACGCCTTCGCCTCTTCAGGATTCTTCCCGTGCGTGCTCGTCGGGTCCGGATTGCCGCCATCGGCGCACACCAGGCGATCCATCATCAGCTTGAGGGTTCCCGGCGGTGAGTGCCAGTACACGGGGCTGACGATCATGACGGCGTGCGCGGCCACCCAACGCGGATACAGCTCGTTCATCCAGTCGTTCACCTGCGCCATCGCGTGATTCGGGTAGCACGAGCAGGGCCAGTGGCACAGTGGCATCGCCGTCGCCACGCAGGACTTGCATGGAAGGATCTGCCGTCCGTATTCCGCCGTGAGGAGACTCAAGTCGAGGAAATCGCACTCGATGCCTTCCCCGGCGAACACAGCGCGCGCGAGCTGCGCGAGTCGCCAGGTCTTGGGCGTCTCGCCAGGACAGGTCTGACTCGATCGGGCCGCGGCGGAGACGAGCAATACGCGTCGCGGGCTGTCAGGGTCGTCGTGACGGCGCTGCGCTTCGCGTATGGCGTCACGCGCCTCGAGCCATTCCACTGGAAGCTCGTGGGTCGGGTCCGCAAAGCCGTTGCCCGCTGTCCGACGTCGCGGGCTCTTCCGGTACTTGTCGTAGCCGTCCCAAGCGACGTCCATCACTTTCCGAATCTCGTCGCGCACCGCGTCGAACGCCGGATCGTGGAAACGTTCTCCGAGTCGCCGGTCGAATTCCTCGCGCGAGAGCTTCGTGTTTGGCTGCTGCTTTCGGACTTCTGGGACGCGCGGCTCGTCCTCCGGGTCGCCCCGGGTCTTCCGGTTTTCGGTTCGACTCTCGTTCATAGCCCGAGCGCCAGCACGAAAAGCGCCGTGATCAACCAATCGACCGCGAATAAGCCGCGTGGTGATGACCTAGGCTCAGGCACTCCGAGTCGCAGCACTAACTCGCCGACAAGGCTGCCCGGCTTCGTTCGCAACCCCGCCTCGCCGGAACGGACAATGCTGAGCCGGCGCTGCAGTCCATACATGCGTAGAGGCACGATGAATCCGCACAGCGTGAAGCCTGTCGATGCGCCAACCGCCAGCCTCGACAGCCTGCTTCCTGATCTCGAGACGCTATACAAAGACATTCATTCGCATCCCGAGTTGTCGATGCAGGAGACGCGCACCTCCGGCCTGGCAGCCAAGCGGCTGAGTGCGGCCGGCTACGACGTGAGCACCGGCATCGGAAAGACCGGCGTGGTAGGTCTCCTGCGGAACGGCCAGGGCCCGACAGTCATGTTACGAGCGGATATGGATGCGTTGCCCGTACAGGAAGCGACGAATCTTCCTTACGCCAGTAAAGCCACAGCGACGGATGCCGAGGGAAAAACAGTGTCGGTGATGCACGCCTGCGGCCACGATATGCACGTGACCTGGCTGATCGGCGCAACCACGCTGCTTTCGCAGACGCGATCTGATTGGAAAGGAACGGTGATGGCCGTCTTCCAACCGGCGGAAGAGACGGCGCAGGGAGCCCAGGCGATGATCGACGACGGTCTCTTTCGGCGGTTCCCCAAGCCGGACG
>Ga0070681_10003158_pt1 | contig 15324 bp, 16 predicted proteins | sample KBSC83BmetaG_FD_65650 | JGI IMG/M metagenome (GOLD analysis project Ga0070681, IMG submission 65650) | Corn rhizosphere microbial communities from Kellogg Biological Station, Michigan, USA - KBS C8-3B metaG | ecosystem: Host-associated > Plants > Roots > Rhizosphere | place: USA: Michigan...
AGTCCTCCAACGAGCGTGCTCTTCTCGTTGGGAATCGTCACGTACACGCGCACCTGGCGCGTGGCCGGATCGGCCGTCGGATTGATGCGATCGATGCGTCCCGTGAACGTCTGCGTCCCGTAGCCATTCACGGTGAAAATTACCGGCGTGCCGACCTTGAGCGAAGACAGCTGCTCCGCCGGCACCGATCCCTCCAGACGCATGCTTGCGGGATCGACCACCGTCACGATCGCGGTGCCCGGCTGCACGACATCGCCCGCACTCACCGGGCGATCGCTCACGACGCCGTCGAACGGTGCGCGGAAGGTGGTCCTGCCGACCTGCTGCTGTGCGGCCGCGAGGCGCGACTGCGCGTCCGCCATCGCCGCCTGCGCGGCCGCGAGCGCGCGCTGCGCCGCTTCGACATCGCGCGGCGCCACCGCGCCCGCCGCTTCGAGCCGCTGCTGGCGCTCGGCGTCGCGCGTCGCGTTGTCCAGCGCGAGCTTGGCCGAGCGCGACGCGGATTCCGCCGAGAGCAGGGCTTCGCGGATGGCGGCATCGTCGATGCGCGCGAGGAGCTGTCCGCGTTTCACCGGCTGCCCCTGCTCGACGTACGTCTGCACGATGGAGCCCGAGATTTCGGAGCGAAGCGTCGCCGCCTCCTGCGGCGTGAGCGTTCCGGAGATCGCGGGACCGATCCGGATCTCTGTGGACTTCGCGACGATGATCCCCTCCGGCCCCACGGTCACCACGTCGCTCGTGCTGCCAGCCACTTTCGGATGCTTCTTCCGATACTGTTGATAGCCCACGACCGCGATGATCACGAGCACGATCGCGGCGAGCCACCAGCGCCATCGTGAGTGTGGTTGGCGATCGTCCCCGAACGTCGGCGTCATGGCGTCCCCGGTTGTTGGCTTGGCACACCGGGCGGGAGACCTGCCGCGCTCCCGGTTTGTCCGGTAGAAGTGCTCGTGGATTGAGTACCCAGCGGCACCGCAAGCGTCGCCGCCTGCGTGGTCGCCTGCGTTTGCGACTGCGCCGCCTGCGCGGAGCTCCCGGTGAGCGGGAGGTCGCGCAGCAACGCGAGCCGTATGCGCGCGACCTGCAGATCACGCGCGGCCGTGGCGCGATTCGCCTGGGCCTGCTGCAGCTGGATCTGGGCGTCGTTCAGCTCCGTCTGCGTCGAGATTCCTTCCTTGTAGCGCACCGTCGCGATCTGGTACGCGCGCGCCGCCTGCTCCGCCGTGCCCCGACTCGCGTTCATCTGCGCCTGCGCGGCCTCCAGCCTGTTGAGCGCGTTCAACGCATCCAGCTCCGCGAGCTCGCGCGTCTGCTGCAGCTGCGCGCGCGCCTGCTGCAGCCCCGCGGTCGCGATCTGCTCGTCGCCATGGATGTTCCCGCCGGTGAAGATCGGCAGGGTGAGCGAGCCGCCCACCGTCCAGTTCGAGCGGAAGTCGGACCACGAGGGAAAGATCCCCGAGGGATAGGCGACGCGCCCGAACGCGGATGTCAGCGACAGCGACGGAATCCGCTCGGCGTGCGCGACCGTGACGGCGCTCTTCTGCGCGGTGACGTTCTCCGCGGCCTGGCGCACCGGCGCACGACTTTCCGCCGCCGTATCCGGCGCCTGCGCGAGCAGGCTCGAGATGGTCCCCGGTTGCGCCGCGGTGGAGTCGTCGAGCGAGGTCGTGAGCGCGAGCGAGTCCGTGAGCGGGAGATGCAGCAACTGCTTCAGTCGCACGTAGGCGACGTCGCGATCCGAGCGCCGCTGGATCAGCACGGGCACCTGATTGTCGCGGGTCACCTGCGCGCGCAGAAGATCGAACTCCGCGGCGTTGCCCACCTGCCGCCGCAGCTTCGTCTGCGCGAGCGTCGTGTCGGCCTGCGAGAGTGTCGCCGCTGCGATGGTGACCAGCCGGTCGGCGAGCTGCGCGTCGTAGTACGCCTGCGACACGTCGAGCGTGAGTTGCGCCTTGGCGGCGGTCAATCCGATCGTCGCGCTGCGCCTTCCGGCGCTCGCGGCGCGATACTGCGCCGTGACTCGACCACCCGTGAACACGTTCTGCTGCAGCGACAGGCCGAGGTTCCACTGGTTCGCGGCGCCGAAGCCGAGGTTCTGGAGCGAGCCGAAGGGACTGCTTCCGGGCCCGCAGCCGAGCGCGGATTCGAGCAGCGTCAGCCGCTGGTTGACCGATGCGTTGGGGTCGACCGTGAACGAGCTGCAGGCAGGCGGGCCGGCGGTATCGCTGCCGAAGCTGAGGCCCTGGAACTGCGACTTGAGTGTGCGCGTGTAGCCGGCACTGCCGAAGATCTGCGGCAGAAACTGGCTGCGCGCCTTGTCGCGCTGCCCTTCGGCGCGCGTCACGCCCGCGCGCGCGATTGCGAGATCCGGGCTCTTCGCCTCGGCGCTCGCGAGCGCGTCGTCGAGCGACAGCTGGCGCACCGCAGGGCGCGAGGACGTGTCGCTCCCCTGTGCGCGAGCGGCGGGCACGAGAACGAGAAAGGCGACGGCGAGGAGCGCGATCGCCCGACACGGACATTCGGTGTTCTTCACGAAAGGAAACTAACTATTCGCCGAAGTCGGGGCGATGCGATCGGTCCGCGATACCCGGCAGGCACCGCGGACCGATTGCTCCGGCGAAACGCGGACCGAGCGGGCTTACATCATCCCGGACCGGCTGCTGCTCGCGCCGACAGCCTCTTCGTCGGACTCCTCTTCGCTCTCGTTCATGTCCTCGTCCTCACTGGACGAGCCGCCGTTTCGTGACGCGCCACGCCTGCTCCCCTGCTTCGCACGCGGGCGCGTCGAGGGCCGCTGCTCCTCGCCCTCTTCCTCCGCCTCGACGTTGATCTCGCTCTCGGCGAGCTCGGTGAGGAGCCTGTCCGTCTGCTCCTCCTCGTCCAGCGTTTCCTGGAGCAGCTCCGCCTGCCGATCCTCGCCCATCTGGCGCGCCCACGTGCGCACGCACCCATAGCCGGCCATTTCGTAGTGCTCGACGTGCTGCGCGGCCGCGATCAGCCCTGCATCGAGGACTTCGGCCTCGGGCTTCTCCTTGATCAGCTCCTGTGCCTCCTTGACCAGCCCTTCCATGCCGACGCACTTCTTGCCGCGCGGGCTCTCGTCGAGCTCCTTGAAGATTCGCTCGAGGCGCTTGATGTGCCGCTCGGTCTGCTTGAGATGCGTGTTGAATGCCTTCTTGAGCTTCGGATTCGAAGCTGCCTTCACCATTTTCGGCAGTGCCTTCGTGATCTGCGTCTCCGCGCTCCAGAGATCCTTGAGCTCTTCGACGTAGAGCTCTTTCAGTGAATCCATTTCCATGCTTCCATCTCCTCGGCGGGGCCAGTAGCGGCCGGTAGCGTAGCGGCATGCCGCACGTACTCGACGCGCGGCAGTGAATAGTCGCCGAGGAGAGTTGCAAGCCACGTACCCGCTACCGAGGGGATGAGCGAATCGTACCGGAACGACGAAGTGCGCGCACGAAGCGCACGGTCTCGCGTGACGCCGCGTACGGATGCGACAATGGCGCGAGATGCTCTCGCGCCATTCACGACCGCACACGATCGCTCGCCGTCAGCCGCGGTTCTTGAGATCGTTGAAGTAGCCCCACGTGAAGCCGATGATCGGAATGGTGAAGAAGAACCACCACGTCATGGCTCCGTAGAACGGCATTCCCGGAAATTTCTGGGAGTACGACAGCTTCGTGCCGTAATACGTGACGTACATGAACACGAACAGGGCGATGGCGAAAATCCAGCCTCCAACGAGCACCACGGTCTGCGTTCGCCTCGACATCACGTTCCTCGCGTTCGGCCTTGTGGGAATGGCGACCGATTTCCCCGGGCGCCCTCGCGGCGCCCTTTCTCACCGCGCAAGATAGCTTTGCGGGCATCCGGCCCGCAACGAAGCGCCAGTGGACATCATTCCTTCGTGAGCATCGCAGCCACGTCTCTCTCTTCGCCTCGCCCCCGGCGCGCACCGGGCCCGCGCAGCCACTTCCCAGGCGAGCTCGTCCTCCGATTGCAGGCCGACCGTCTCGGCTACATGCATCGGGTCGCCCGCGAGTACGGCGATCTCGCCCGCATCGATGTCATCCGCACATCGCTCTTTCTGGCGACGCATCCCGATCTCGTGAAGGACGTTCTCGTCACCAACAACCGTCTCTTCGGACGCGGGCGCGGCCACCTGCGCATGAAGCTCCTCCTGGGCGACGGACTCCTCACGACGGACGGCGACGTTCACAGGCGTCAGCGGCGCCTCGTACAGCCCGCGTTCCATCGCCAGCGCGTGGAGAGCTACGGCGACACGATGGCGCAGCGCGCGGAGGAGCTGGCGGGACGCTGGCGCGACGGCCGCACGGTGGACGTGCTCGACGAGATGATGGGGCTCACGCTGGTGATCGTCGCCAACACGCTGTTCGGCGCGACGGTGGACGACGAGGTGGAGGAGATCGGCTCGGCGCTCACCGCGGTCTTCGAGATGTTCGGCTTCGCGCTCATGCCGTTCTCGGAGCTCTTCGATCGGGTGCCGATCCCCACGACGATCCGCCTCCGCCGCGCCCGGGCGCGACTCGATGCGACGATCTACAGGATCATCGCGGACCGGCGGCGGAGTGGCCGCGACCACGGCGATCTCCTCTCGATGCTGCTGCTCGCGCAGGACGGCGCCGAAGACGGCGATGGCGGCTCGATGACCGACGTGCAGCTCCGCGACGAGGCGACGACGCTCTTCGTCGCCGGCCACGAGACGACCTCCAACGCGCTGACCTGGACCTGGTACGCGCTTTCGGGGCACCCGGATGCGGAGGCGAAGCTGCACGCGGAGCTGGCGCGCGTGCTCGGCGGCCGGCGGCCCGGCGCGGCGGACCTTCCGCTCCTGCCCTACACCCGCGCCGTGCTCGCCGAGTCGATGCGACTCTACCCGCCGGTGTGGGGGATGGGCCGGCGTGCCCTCGAGGACCATACCCTGGCCGGATATGACATTCCGCGTGGCTCGCTCGTCGTCGTAAGTCCGTTCATCACACAGCGCGACGCGCGCTTCTTTCCGGATCCGGAGCGCTTTCGCCCGGAGCGGTGGCTCGACGAGCACGCGGCGGAACGGCCACGCTTTTCGTATTTCCCGTTCGGCGGCGGCCCGCGCCAGTGCATCGGCGAGCAGTTCGCGTGGATGGAGGGGGTGCTGCTGCTCGCCACGCTCGCGCAGCGGTGGCGCCTCCGCCTGGTGCCGGGACACAAGGTCGAATTCAATCCGCTGGTCACGTTGCGGCCGAAGCACGGAATGCGAATGACGCTGCACTCTCGAGCCTGAGCGAAATGCCGATTCTCCTCACGCTGGTCTTCGTTCTTTCCGGCGCCGCGGGACTGATCTACGAATCGATCTGGACGAGGTATCTGGGACTGTTCGTCGGGCACGGCGCGTACGCGCAGATCATCGTGCTCACCATCTTCCTCGGTGGCATGTCCGCCGGCGCGTTCGTCGTGAGCAGAGTGTCGGAGAAGCTGCGCGACCCGCTCGCGGCCTACGCGTTCGTCGAGCTCGCGATCGGCATGATCGGCTTCGTGTTCCACGACATCTTCGTCGCGACCACCAACGCCGCCTACGACCATCTCTTCCCGTCGCTCGCCGGATCGCCGCACGCGGTGATCATCCTCAAGTGGACGATCGCCGCACTGCTCATCCTTCCGCAGTCGGTTCTCCTCGGGGCCACCTTCCCGCTCATGAGCGCCGGCGTGCTGCGCATCGTGCCGCGCCGCCCCGGCCGCGTGCTCGCGCAGCTCTATTTCGCGAACAGCATCGGCGGCGCGGCCGGTGTGCTCATCGCGGGGTTCTGGCTGCTCAACGTGGGCGGCCTGCCGCTCACGCTCGCCGTCGCCGCCATCGTGAACCTGGTCGTGTTTCTCATCGCGCTCGGCGTCGCGCGCCTCGGGCCGCGCGTCGCTGGCGTGCTCGGAACATCGGACGAGCCGGCGGAGGAGGCGGCGAGAGCCGAGACATCGCCCGAGGCCGAGCGGCTGCCCATCGGCGTGGCGCGCCTGCTGCTGATCGTCGCGTTCGGGACCGCGATCGCATCGTTCATCTACGAGATCTCGTGGATCCGGATGCTCTCGCTTCTTCTGGGAAGCGCGACGCACTCCTTCGAGCTGATGCTCTCCGCGTTCATTCTCGGGCTCGCGCTCGGCGCGCGCTGGATTCGGTCCCGCGCGGACACGTTCGCGGATCCGGTGCGCGCGCTCGGGATCGTGCAGTGCGTGATGGGTCTCGCCGCGCTCGCGACCATTCCGCTGTATCTCGCGGGTTTTCAGTGGACCGCGGCGCTCATCACCGCGCTCAAGCTGAACGACGGCGGCTACGACCTGTTCACGATCGCGCGCTATTTCGCGTGCATCGTGGTGATGCTCCCGTCCACCTTCTGCGCGGGGATGACGCTGCCGCTCATCACGCGCATGCTGATGCGCCGCGGAGAAGGCGAGCGCGCGATCGGCAACGTGTACGCCGTGAACACACTCGGCTCGATCATCGGGGTCGTCCTGGCAGGGCTCATTCTGCTGCCGCTGGTCGGCCTCAAGGCGCTCCTCATCGAGGGCGCAGTGCTGGACATGGCGCTCGGCGTGGTGCTCCTCCGGATCTCGGGGCCCGGGGTGCAGCGCCGGCAGCAGCTCGCGTACGTCGCGGCAGTGGGGATGACGATCGCCGCGCTCGCATCGGTGGTGTTCAATCGCTTCGACCAGGTCATGCTCTCGAGCGGAGTGTATCGCTACGGGAGCATTCCCGATTCCACCGGGCGGGAGATCATCTTCTACCGCGACGGGCGCACGGCCACGGTCGCGGTAGGACGCTCTCTTCCCGACAGCTTCACGTGGATCGCGACCAACGGTAAGCCCGATGCCTCGGTCGATCACGCGTGGTTCTCCGCGCGCGATACGAGCAAGCTGCGCGTGCTGAACGGCGACATCTCCACGCAGGTGCTCATCCCGGTGATCACGCTCGCGCACATGCCGCAGGCGAAGCTGGCGGCGATCATCGGCGAGGGATCGGGGATGACCTCACACTTTCTGCTCGGCAGCCCCACGCTGCAGGAGGCCGTGACGATCGAGATCGAGCCGCAGATGATCGCGGGCTCGCGCATGTTCTATCCCGCGAACCGCAGGGTGTTCGACGACCGGCGGTCCCGCTTCGTCGTGGATGATGCCAAGTCCTTCTTCGCGACCGACGCGCGCAAGTACGACGTCATCATCTCGGAGCCGAGCAACCCGTGGGTGAGCGGCGTTGCGGGACTGTTCACGGATGAGTTCTATCATCGCGTGCGCGGCTATCTCACACCGAGAGGCGTGTTCGGCCAGTGGCTGCACCTGTACGAGATCAACGACGGGCTCGTGCTCAGCGTGCTCGCGGCGATTCACAGGAATTTCACGTCGTACTCGGTGTTTCTGACCTCGAACGACGACATGCTGATCGTCGCCTCGAATCTTCCCGAGCTTCCCGCACCCGACTGGAGCATCGTCTCGCAACCCGGGATCGCATCGGATCTGGCGGGGGTCGTGCCGTTCACTCCTCACTCGCTCAACGCCACGCACCTCCTCGATCGTCGCGAGCTCGCGCCTCTGCTGGATCACTTCGGCACGCCCAACTCGGACTATCGTCCCGTGCTCGATCTTGGCGCCGAGCGTGCGCGATTCAAGCGGGAGACCGCGAGCGGCTTCGGGACGCTGCGGGTCGAGCGCTTCGATGCCGTGGCGGCCGTGTTCGGGGATCGGCGCCCGTTCGACGACACGCCGCGCACGGCCGTGCCGGAGATCTGGCAGCTGCATGCGCTCACCGTCGGCGCGGCGCTGCGCAACCCGTGGGTGGTCGCGGAGCCGGACAGCGCCGGCGGCAAGGACGTGCGCGATTCGCGCCAGCGGCAGTGGGAGCTGTACTCGACGCTCGCCTCGGGGACGGCGCCGCCGGACTGGAAGCGGTGGACCACCTCGGCGCTGGATGTCGAGCGATACATCCATGCGGGCACGGCGGGCGTGACCGACGAGACCTACTACTCGCTGCTCGAGCTGTACATGGCGCGCACGCACGCCCCTGCGCGGGCGCGCCAGTCGATCGAGATGCGGCACGCGCTCGCGGGGTGGAACTTCACCGCGGCGTCCGCGCTCGCCGACTCCCTCGCGCCCGCTGCACTCGTGTACGATGCGTGGATGTCCGCGGATGAGATTCGCGAGGGCGGCATGGTCGCGAAGCTCAAGCTCGGCGATCCGCTCGCCGCGCGGAAGTTCTGGGTGATGCTGGCCCCCGTCGCGACGCGTCCACCCGATGCCCTTCGATCGCTGCTGCTGCGCGCCTATCTCATCGATGGCTGCGAGAAGGTGGAGGGATGCAGAAAAGCGGCACACCATTGACGGTGTGCCGCTCCACGTTCGAGAGTGCTGCGTCGAGCCCTAGCTCTTGAGCGTGTTGTCCTTGATCGCCTTCGCCTGCGTCAGGTGACCCTGCACCTTCGCGATCGACTCGTTGAGCGCGTTCTTGAGGTCGGGCGACTTCGCTGACTGGGCGGCATCGTTGAGCTTGTCGAGCACCTTCTGGTGGTCGTCGACCTGCTTGCCCATGTAGTCCTCGTCCCAGTCCTTCCCGGCCTTCTTGTTCGTGAGATCCTTCACCTGGTCCTGCGTGTCCTTGGCGAGGTCCTTGGTGTCGTCCTTCGTGCTGTCGGGCGTGATCGAGAGCTTGCTCGCAAGCGACCGGGCGTCCTTCAGCATCTGGGTGTGATCGCTCACCATGAGCTTCGCGAAGTTCTTCACCGCAGGATTCGTCGCCTTGCGCTGCGCCAGCTCGCCTTCCTGGACCTCGCCCGCATTCGCGGTCATCGCGAACCCCAGAATCTGCGCGTCGGTCCAGTCGTTCTTGGGAGACGCCACCGCTCCGCCCGATGCCGTCGTATCAGTGCGGTTGGTCATAGCGGACGCAGCCGTGGTGTCAGTCGTGGCCACATCGCCCTTTTTCTGGCACGCAGCGAGCACAGTGCATGCTGCAACGGCCGAGGCAATGGTGAAGCGTGATAGAGAGCGGTCCATGTCTTCCTCCGTATAGTCTGGCGCCCCATCAACGCCGGGGCTCGCCAAGCGGAGTTTGCAAGAGGCGTGCTTCGCTCGCGTCCAGTGGACATTCTTTTGCTTTCGGGGTATTCAGTTCAACTCGATGATTCGACCGGCCCTCCCACGGCCAACGCATCTCTTACAGCACCAGGAGTTTGCATGTTCTCGAACTTTGCTCGCCAAGCCGCGCTCATCGTGTCGGCGAGCGCATTTGTGACTTCGATCGCATTCGCGCAGCGCGCCAGCGCGTACGCGCCGGGCAGGCTGCACTACCATGTCACGACCGTGAGCACGCGTACGCAGCCCCTGGGCGGCGGACGCGCGCCCTTCGACTTCACGACCACCACCAATCAGTGGATCTCACTCGAGGTCACACCGCACAGCAGCGATACGCTCAATGTCGCCATGACCGTCGATTCCATCCGCATCACATCGACGCTCGATGCGCCGCAGCCCGATATCGCCGTGTTGCAGGGATCGAAGTACACCGGAACGATGTCGCCCCTCGGACGGATCTACGCGCTCACTCCCGTGGGCAATGCCGCCGATGGCAAGCTCGGGGCGACCGCCACGGCGCTCAAGCGCTTTCTCCTTCCGCTGCCTCCACGCGCGCTCACACCAGGTGCCAGCTGGGCGGACACGGTCGTCGAGCATCCGAAGGTCGGCACGCTCGACATCACCTCGAGCTCGGTCACGACGTACAAGGTTGCGGGAGACACCACCGTGAGAGGGCAGCACGCGTGGCGCATCGATCGCTACACGACGATCGCGCAGCTCGGCAAAGGCACGGAAGCGGGCCAGCCCCTCGAGATCAGCAGCAGCGGCACCGTCACCGGCATGCAGTTCTTCAGCGACAAGGGCGTGCTGCTCGGCGGACAGTCGACGCAGCGCACGGATCTCACCGAGAAGATGAACGAGTCGGAAGGTGCTCCCATTCAGCAGACGTTCAAGTCCACGGTCGAGCTCCTGCCGCAGGGAGGTTGACCGCTCGCCTATGCGTCGAGGAATTCGTGCAGCCGCGCTCCTCGTGACGATGTCCGTCGCGGGCGCGCGGCAGCTTCCTGCCCAAACGGTTCGCTACGGCGTCATGGGTGACTCGGTCACCGCCGAGTTGCGCGCTGCGTGGAGTGACGACTCGCTGCAGGATGAGCGCGCCTACTGCGTGCAGCGGGCCCGGATCTCCTCCCGTCCGACACTCGGCGGCGGAATCGATTCGATCTTTCGCGTACTGGCGGTGAAGCCGGCCACTCCGACGAGCCAGGATCCGAATCACGTCCAGTTCGAGTGCGCCAAGGGTACGCCGGAGCTGCACACGCACACGCCGGCGACGTGCCTGACGGACGACAAGAGCTCCTGCCGCGCCGACGGTCCGCTGGCGTACAGCTGTCAGCCGAGCCGCTCGGATTACGAGGAGCTCCTGGCCCGCGGCGACGAGTATGCCATCATCCAGTGCGATCGCCGGGCGTTCCGCTTCTACTATCCCAGCGAGTACGTCCCGGACCCGCACAAGGCGGCGACCGCGGGGGGCGGCGAAAGCTCCGGCCCGTGACGAGCAGCTTACCGATCCCGAGGGTCGTGGACCGCTGATTGCGTTAGCGCAGTCTGATTGCCCCCTCAGCTGCGCAGGTCCCGTTGTCGCCCACGCCGAGCACGATCCTGGTCATTGCCAGGGAACCGCTCATCCAGACGCTCATGTGCTCCCTGGTGGACCTGTCCGGGCATCACGCGGCGCAGCCGTGGAGCGACGAATCCGTGGTGGACGCGATGCTGCGCCTGCGTCCCAAGCTCGTTCTCCTGGATTGCGAGCACGATGAGGCGTGCCAGGACGGCGCCTACCTTGCGGCGGCGAGCGTCGGTGCTGCGGTGCTGCTCTTCACTCCGTCGCGATCGCGCGCGGAGGTGGCAGACCTCGCGGCGGAGCGTGGATTACAGTCGATGGCGCTGCCGATACGACTTCACGAGTTCTCCGAAACTCTGCAGCTGTCGCTGAGCGCCTGAGCGCGCCGCGGTGGCTGCAGCCAAAGCCACTAGATTTCGCCCATGACACATTCACAAACCGAAGTCGCCACACTCGGCGCCGGATGCTTCTGGTGCGTCGATACGATCTTCCGCGAGCTGCGCGGCGTGACGAGCGTCGTGTCGGGCTACGCGGGCGGCACGCGTGCGAATCCCTCGTACGAGCAGGTGTGCACCGGCGCAACCGGACACGCCGAGGTCGTGCAGGTCACCTTCGACCCGCAGCAGATCAGCTACCACGATCTCCTCGAGGTGTTCTTCAGCGTTCACGATCCGACGACGTTGAATCGGCAGGGAGCCGATGTCGGCACGCAATACCGCTCCGTGATCTTCGCGCATTCGCCCGAGCAGCGCGCGATCGCCGAGCAGACGATTGCGGAAGTAAACGCGCAGAAGATCTGGGATGACCCGATCGTGACGCAGGTCGTCGATGCCGCGCCGTTCTATCCGGCGGAGGATTACCACCAGGACTACTACGCGAAGAATCCCAATCAGGGATACTGTCGAGTGGTGATCGCGCCGAAGGTGGCCAAGTTCCGATCGCAGCAGCTGGCGAGGTTGCAGCGCTGAACGCAGAACGGGGAGAGCGAATCGCTCTCCCCGTTCTGCAAACGGTAGTGCCGAAGTCGGTGCTCAGCGCGGCGGGGTGGCCGTCGAGCTGTCACGACGTGCTGCACGGGCGCTGTCCGCACGCTGCGTTTCGCGCGTGGAGGGCAGTCCCATCTTCGTGCTGTCGACCGGCGAGACGGTCAGATTGCTCTGCGGCGTCGCCGAGTTCACCGCGGCGGTCGAATCCGTGGTGGTCGTGGTGGTCGTGCTGGCGTTCGGAGGCGTGGTGCTCGTGGAGCTCGGCGGAGTCGTGGTCGTGGCCGAGCTGTCGGTCTGCTGGCTGTGCGTCGGCGTCGGAGCCGGAGCGCCGGTGCCCATCTGCGTGGAGTCGGTGGTCGGCCTGGTCGACGAGTCAGTCGTGGTGGTCGACGACGGCGTGGTGGTGGTCGTTCCCATCGACGAGTCGGTCGTGGTGGTCGAAGACGGTGTCGTCGTCGTCGAGGACGACGGAGTGGTCGTCGTCGTTCCCATCGACGAGTCGGTCGTCGTCGTCGTCGAAGACGGCGGCGTCGTGGTCGTCGTGGACGAAGAGGACGGCGTCGTCATCGACGATGAATCAGTCGTCGTCGAGGACGATGGCGTCGTCGTCGTCGAAGACGGCGATGACGTGACGTCGCCGGTGGATGTCGCGTGTGAGCCATCCTTCGACACGCGGATGTGACTTCTCGTCTGGCCAAGCACCACGGCCGGCGAGAGGGCGATCGCCGCGATCGCGATGAGTTTGATCTTCATGAGCTCCCCCTGAAATTCTACAATGTGGACCCGGCCTACAGTGTTCGGCCTAAGTAGCCAACAGCTAAGCAAGGTGCGGACCGCTGCGCGGTTTGCAAAGGCATTGAACATGCCAGCCTGGACCGGACCTAGATCACAAATCCAAATGCGGGAGAATCGAATGCTCGAAAACAGGGCGCCACGTCGAACGTTCCTCGCAACGATCGCCGGCGTCGCCGGGGCCACGGTGCTCGCTCCCTTGCTCTCGGGCGGACGTCTCGAGGCCGCGGTCCCCGCCGGCGCAGCGCCAGGTGCACCGTGGGATCTCGCGTGGCTCGATCAGCTGAGGGGCAAGCATCGCCAGGTGTTCGAAGTCGGGAAGCTCGAGGACGTGCCAGGCCCCCTCCACGTCGTCGCCAACTACCTCGACGTGTGGCGGGACGTCTACCAGCTGGAATATCCCGACGTGAACACGGTGGTGAGCATCGCGGGCTCGGGGTTCCCGATCAACGCGAACGATGCCCTGTGGGCGAAGTACAAGCTCGCGGACCGATGGCGCCTCAGCGACAGCGGCGGCAAGGAGAGCGCGGCGCATAACGTGTTTCTGAACGCTCCAGCCAGCGATCCGAAGCGCGCTTCCGTCACGGCACTCCAGTCGCGCGGAACGATCTTCACGCAGTGCGACAAGGCGCTCCGGGCCATCGCTCGCGAGCTCGCGCTGGCATCGCACGAGACCGTCGACAAGGTGTACGAGGAGCTCGTTGGAGCGCTGAATCCCGGCGTTCGGCTCGTGCCCGCGAACACGATGCTCGTCGGACTCGCGCAGGAGCACGGGTGTGCGTATGAATTCGTCTGAGCCGACACGCTAGGAGAGCCGCGATGCTGGGCGTTCCTCTTCTCCGCAGATCCGAGGTCGTCGCCTCGTGCGAGAAGTGCGGTGCGATGTTCGATCCCGGATCGGGAGGCTACTGTCCGCTGTGCAACCAGCTGCTCTGCGAGCGGCACTATCACGGATCGCGGTGGCAGAAGCTCTGGCGCGTGCTCACCGGACGCACGATCTGCCGCGAGTGCGCGCGGCCCACGCTCGTGCGCTAGGGAACGACGGAGTCGCGCGGCGCGCTCAGTCGCGTGAGGCGCTTGCGATTGTCCTCGATGGTCCGCACGTAGGAGAGCGTCTCCCTGTAGCGCCATCTCGGAACCGTGGGCGCGATGCTCTCGATGCTCGGCCACGTGCGCTCGTTGAGCTTCGAGGCGCGCGCGACGCCCTGCGCGCGAAAGATCGTCCCTTCTCCGGCGTTGTAGCCACCGAACATGAAGCGCCACCGATCGTCGTCGGGAACGCCGTCCTTCCAGAGCGTCCACATGTCGCGATCGTGCAGGATCCCGGCGGCGATGTTCCACTGGGGATCGTCGATCGAAGTCATTTCGGGACGGTGCGAGCTGATGTCGTGATAGGTCGAGGGCATCAGCTGCATGATCCCGCGCGCGCCCACCCAGCTCCTGGCAGCAGGCGACAAGCCGCTTTCGGCCATTCCCTGCGCCTTGAACAGCTTCCAGTCGAAGGCGACGCTGAAGTACCGTTTCGCATATTTCTTGAAGTACGAATCGTACTTGTCCGAAGGAATACGTTGCGCTGCACCGGAACGCGGGGCCACCGCGCTCGCGATGGCGACGAGCGCGATGCACAGCAGCGCGCGGGATGCGGTGCTCACGGATCCCTAGTTGAGCGCGCGACCCACGATCAGCGCGATGGCTATGAACAGTGCCGCAATGAAGATCGCCACCGCGATATTTCCCTTCTTCAGCTCTTCGGCGAAGTCGACCTGCGGAGTGAGCCGATCGAACACCCGGTACGCCACCCACATGAGTACGACGCCGAGCGCAGCGTACAGGAAGTTCACGCCGATGATCGTCCAGTCCATTACGCCCTTTTTGTTGGCGTGGGGTGCGGAAAGCCCTCCGTGGCCAGAATATAAGTGTGGCGGGGTGAGCAGCAACCGGCGTCCGCTTCCGAAACAGGACGACGCCGAGTGACGTAGAGAGAAGGGCCGGATATGCCAACCACGAGGATCACGATGCCCCACGCGCTTCAACAAACGTCGACGCAGCAGACGTCAACGCCACCTGCCGATCAGTCCGCCAACGATCTCGCGGCGCAGATCAGGGCCCAGGTCAACCAGCAGCTCAGGCAGGCGGGAGTCTCCGAGCAGGCCGCAAAGAAAGCCGCCGATGCCGCGGCGCAGCGCGCGCAGCAGGGGGTCGACATCACGGAAGACGGGAAAGGGGTCACGACGATCACCAAGAACGGCAAGACGATCACGATTCACACCCCCCACGGAGTGATCGCCCCCGCCATCCCGCTTGCGCCCCTCGCACCGCTTCCGCAGATCGAGACCGGCACGAGCGTGCCCGTCGATCCCCCGCTCGACGTTCCGCCGCGCCTCGAGAATCTGGGCTATGCCCTCTTCCTCATGATCGCGATCATCGCCGTCGGGAAGCCGCTCGCGCGCGCGCTCGGCAGCGTCATCGAGCGGCGCTCGCTCAAGCCCGCGATGCCCGCGGAGTTCGGGGCGCGCCTCGAGCGCATCGAGCAGGGTATCGAGTCCGTCTCGATCGAGGTCGAGCGCATCTCCGAATCGCAGCGCTATCTGCTCAAGGTGCAGGGGTCCGCGCCCGATCGCGTCGGGATCCCGCGGGGCGCCAGCTGAGCGACGGCTTCGGCCAGGCGTACTACGACCGCTGGTACCGTCACCCTCGGCATCGCGTCTCCACGGCGGCCGAGCGGACACGCATCGCCCGCACGATCATCGCGCTCGCCGAGCAGCTGCTCGGCCGGCGCGCGCGCACTGCGCTCGATGTCGGCTGTGGCGAGGGGCTCTGGCGCGCGGCGCTGCAGCGCGAGCGGCCGGCGCTCGACTATCTGGGGCTCGA
>Ga0070681_10003162_pt1 | contig 15317 bp, 15 predicted proteins | sample KBSC83BmetaG_FD_65650 | JGI IMG/M metagenome (GOLD analysis project Ga0070681, IMG submission 65650) | Corn rhizosphere microbial communities from Kellogg Biological Station, Michigan, USA - KBS C8-3B metaG | ecosystem: Host-associated > Plants > Roots > Rhizosphere | place: USA: Michigan...
CAGCTGTGGGCGATGCTGGCGCACGACCAAACCTACGACGCCGACGCATGGCTGAAGCACCCGATGGTGCAGCGCCCCGCTGGCAAGCATGCCGCCACCGTCGCCGCGATGGCATGAACCGGTTCCATGTCAGCGCGAAGCGGTAACAACGGGTCAGACCCACCCGGAGAGAACCTGGCTAACAATCTGGACGTCTAAACATGTTTCGGCTGATCCCCGAACACCGACGACACCGATGAATGAACGAGGTCCCCGGGCGCGGTTTATACATAGGTCCGCATCAGCAACGGTGATGCAACAAGACCGTTTACGGAAATGCAGTCTGACAATCGCTGCACCCCGCACCGCACTGACACCCATGACGCAGCACAGAGGACAACACGATGGGCAACAAAGGGGACGTGGCCAATTAAACGCACATCTACGATCAAGGTGATCGGCGAACTTAATTGGCCACGTCCCCTTTAATGCTTTGATGCGGCGCCGAACGCACTGCTGAAAAATTGGTCGCGTGATGGCAGGTATTCATGTTTACGCTTAGAAGGCTAGGTTCTTGTTGACATGAAAGTTCGCAGGGATGAAGTAACCCGTCGAATTTGGAAATCCTTCGAACTCGACGTCAAGCCGCTCGTTAAATGGATTCTGAAAGCCCTGCCATTTGGCAATATTATAGACATTGCAGTGCGCTCTAGCCACTATGCTTCGGATAAACAGGCTCTCAACATCAATCAACCCTCCCGCCGTGTTGATTGTGCCGACATCATTTACTGCCTTTGATTGATCGTCAATCTTAACTTTTATCAAATAAAATCTAACGCGCGCAAGGACAGCATCCGGTAATCCAGATTCTCGATATACCTCTAATCGTCCGGAAAAGCGCTGCTTTGCATTTGAAGAGGTTCCAGCGTAAACATGGGCTGGTTGATCCTTGTTGCGTATAACGTACAGAGCTGGCGTTGCGGGGATAGCGGGTATACAGGCAATTCCTCCGTTCTGGTTCCGCGTCGGAGTGTGCTTTGAACTGAAAATGAATGTAACTGCCGTTGTCATTGATACCTCCAACTGGACTTTCGTAAGGTATGGGTGAAATACAGGACACTGGAAGCCATGTCCAACTCCGTTTGAGTGCTAACGCTGGAGTTAAGCGGCGGGGAAGCCGTCCGCCTTGAACGAGATGTTAGACGCCAACCTAAATCGCTACAAGATTGTTGACGCTCGTAGATGGATTCTCTGGCTCGTAGTGTGCGACTTGAAACTCAATGGAGTGTTTGGCTAGCGCGACTTTGAGGTGCGTTAAGTAAGGCAGGATTGCAGGCGGTGGCACCACGTTGCATACGAGGCGTACCCAAACCTGTCTGTTGGCATAGTTAGGGTTTTCCCTAATCATGTCTCCATCGACAACATAGGATAGATACGCTTGGGTTTTCTTGTGCAATTCCTGTAGCTGCCGTTGAGGTTCCGACCAATTCCGAGGCTCGAACATCATCAGCCCAACTTTTCCATCGGGCGTCGGCCCGGCAGCATCTATGACATCAAACTCTTCAACCACTGACGATTCCCCCTGATGTCTAACGCTTGAGTTAAGCGGCGGCGAAGCCGTCCGCCTTGAACGAATTGTTAGGTGCCACCCGCTGAAATGGCAATGGCAACACCACGCACAGGCTCTGAAACAAGGTTGACACGAAACTTATATGCGTTGCCGTCGTAGGTAACCACCCTCTCGCTAGACTTGGAGTCGGGCCCAATACCATATACGGCCTTAATTCTCTTGTAGAGGCCCAAATAGAACTCGTGAGGCACCTGCACTAGCGGTGGAAACGTAGCGTCTAGGCCTGAGTAGACGTAATGCGTAGTAGCCGAGCGAGGGGCTGGAAAAAATAGTCGATGGCTCCCGCAGGTTGCTGCCTCATACAACAGTTTTCCGGTGATGCGAGCGACGTAACCACCTGAGCGACCGGGATAGCTCTTGTCTTCAAGTATTGGAGGAACCTGCATGTGGCACCTAATCGCTGGAGTTAAGCGGCGGCGAAGCCGTCCGCCTTGAACGAGATGTTAGGCCAAATCCTCGGCCCACAACTCTTCGATGTAGCCGGACTCACCATATTGCATGATCTCTTTGCGAAGCTGAGAGGCCGAGTACGAGGATAGTTGGTGTGGAACAACCTCGTTGAGCATGGAGAAATTTGCTGACCAGTCTGCATTGACTGCAAGCCTGCTCATGTCAAAGCCCAGTAGCTTTCCAGAATACCGAAGAGCGCCAGAGTTGATGTCTTGAACAGTTAGCTTGAACGGAAAGTCAAAGGGCTCTTTGACAACGTCTCGGCGTTCTTTCTCGCGATCGCGAAGCGAGGTGTGTCGAATGCACACTACAAAGGTCACTTGCCCAGGAAGCTGGAACTTTCCGCCCATGCGAACAAAGGCAACTTGCCATTGGCCGAAGAAGGCCTTTGAGGCGAAGGATTTATTGGGAACTGTCCAGCCTGCGGACTGAAGGCTAGCAAGGAATTCGCTGTAGTCCATTGTTGGCCTAACGCTGGAGTTAAGCGGCGGCGTAGCCGTCCGCCTTGAACGAGTGGTTAGGCAGCTTATAGCTCACCTGAGCTGCCCTGTGATGGCTGCAACTAACAATGTACCGCCGACGCACGCGACGAAGATGCCTACCGACATAAAGCATTTGCGACGATACCGCATGCCTTCCTCTGTGAGCATGTTGGAGGTGAGTAGTACGTTTGCGGGGTTCCATAGCGTGTCGCGGCCCCAGAGCTTGACGCCCGGACGTGCGCGGCGAATGGCCTTGATGCCATAGACGATGCCTGCGAACCAGGCGATGAGAGCGGTGAGCCAAGCAGCGACGAAGCCTGCGAGTGCCGTACCTGCAAGAACCTGGGACATTCCTGTCTCCGTGCCTAACGTAAATTCGATTGTCGAATGAAGCCTAATCCCGCAGCCCAACTCCGCCAGGCGGGTGCTGTTCATTGGAACGATCCCACGCAAATCAACGAGTTCCCCGATCGTGCCGCCTAATCCTGCAGCCTTTCCGGGGGCCGGCGACTGTGCAGTGATCCTCTCACTCGAAGCCAGTGTGGGCAAGCGCGGTGCTCGGCGCGGCGGCGGTGCGAGCGCCTGTTCATCGAGCGCTGTACTTGGCTACAGGCTCGGCCTCAACAACACCGCCCCCCGCCCCCCTTGTACCTCGCCTCCTGCCGCTCGCGGAAGAATTCGCCATAGCTGGGCACCTTGCGCTCGGGGTGATGCTCGCGCAGGTGTTTCACGTAGACGTCGTAGTCGGGCACGCCGCAGCACAGGCGGGCGGTTTGCACGGCCCACTTGCGCACGGACTGGAAGGTTGCGTTCATCGATCTTCCTCAACCGACCACGCTGCTCAGCGCCACGTATGGCTCCTCGTGCGCGGTGGGGTGGTTGGTCTGCCAGGCCTTGACCAGGGCGCGCAGGCAGAACAGCACCATCGCCACGATCAGCGCCATGAACAGGCCGGTGAGCGCCATGTCGACGTAGTTGTTGGTGACGATCTGCTGCATCGCCGCGGGGGTTTGTGCCGGTGCCAGCAACTGGCCTTGCTCCAGCGCGGCGGAGTACTTGTTGGCGGCGGTGGTGAAGCTGATCGGGCCGACCAGTTTTTCGTAGCCGGCGGTGAGCGTGCAGACGATCAGCCACAACGCGGGGATGCCCGGCACCCACACATAGCGCTCGCGCTTGAGTTTCACCACCACCACGGTGGCCAGCATCAGGGCGATCGCGGCCAGCATCTGGTTGGCGATGCCGAACAACGGCCACAGCGTGTTGATCCCGCCCAGCGGATCGACTGCGCCCTGGTACAGGAAGTAGCCCCACAGCGCCACGCAGATCACCGTGGCCAGCAGGTTGCCGGTCCACGATTCGGTTTCCTGCAACGGCTTGTAGATCAGCCCGGCGATCTCCTGGATCATGAAGCGGCCCACGCGGGTGCCGGCGTCGACCGTGGTGAGGATGAACAGCGCCTCGAACAGGATCGCGTAGTGGTACCAGAACGCCATCATGCCGCCGCCGGGCATGATGTTGTGCAGCAGCTGGGCCATGCCCACGGCCAGGGTGGGCGCGCCGCCGGCGCGGCTGAGGATGCTGTTTTCGCCGATGTTGCGCGCGGTCTCGATCAATTCGTTCGGCGTCACCACGAAGCCCCACTGGCTGATCGTGGCGGCAGCGTCCTGCACGGTGCTGCCGATGATCGCGCTGGGCGAGTTCATCGCGAAGTACACGCCCGGGTGCAGGTAGGTGGCGGCGATCAGCGCCATGATCGCCACGAACGCCTCCATCAGCATGCCGCCGTAGCCGACCATGCGCGCCTGGCTCTCGTTGGCCAGCAGCTTGGGCGTGGTGCCGGAGGCGATGATCGAATGCCAGCCCGACACCGCGCCGCAGGCGATGGTGATGAACAGGAACGGGAACAGGTCGCCGGAGAACACCGGGCCGGTGCCGTCGATGAAGCGCGTCACCGCCGGCATCTGCAGCGTGGGCGCGGCGATCAGGATGGCCAATGCCAGCAGCACGATGGTGCCGATCTTGAGGAAGGTGCTGAGGTAATCGCGCGGCGCCAGCAGCAGCCACACCGGCAGCACCGAGGCGCAGAAGCCGTAGGCGATCAGCAGCCAGGCCAGCGTCTTGGCGTCGAAGTCGAACAGCGGCGCCAGCAGGCTCGAGTCGGCCACGAACTTGCCGGCCCAGATCGAGATCAGCAGCAGCACCAGGCCGATCAGCGACACTTCCAGAATCCGCCCCGGCCGGAACCAGCGCATGTAGCCACCCATCAGGAACGCGATCGGGATGGTGGCGGCCACGGTGAAGGTTCCCCACGGGCTGTGCGTGAGCGCCTTGACCACCACCAATGCCAGCACCGCCAGCACGATCATCATCAGCACCAGCACGCCGATCATCGCCACGATGCCGGGCACCGGCCCCAGCTCCTCGCGCAGCATGTGGCCCAGCGAACGGGCGTCGCGGCGCAGCGACAGGCCGAGGATCATGAAGTCCTGCACCGCACCGGCGAACACTACGCCGAACAGGATCCACAGCGTGCCGGGCAGGTAGCCCATTTGCGCCGCCAGCACCGGGCCCACCAGCGGGCCGGCGCCGGCGATCGCGGCGAAGTGATGGCCGAACACCACCCACTTGTCGGTGGGCACGTAGTCGAGCCCGTCGTTGCGCAGCACCGAGGGCGGCGCGCGGGTGGGGTCGAGTTTCAGCACCGAGTGCTCGACGAACTTGCCGTAGAAACGGTAGCCGATCGAGAAGATCGCGATCGCCGCGGCCACCAGCCAGATCGCGTTGATCGGCTCGCCGCGCCTGAGCGCCACCACGCCCAGACAGACCGCGCCGACGATCGCGACGGCGGCCCACAGGATCTTGCTGGCGAAACCGGGCCTGGGCATGACAGCTTGCATGGGGGCTCTCCTCGGCAGTGCGCCAAGAGTCGTCCTGCCGGCGGCAGGGGTCAATCCCGAAATCGGCCGGGTGGCATTAGCCATTGGTCGAATGTGCGGGCGCCGGCCGTCGGTTTGCGGGCTTGCCGAGGGGTACACTGACCATCCCTCGGCTGCAAGGAGTTCGTCATGCGCATCCCGATTCGCTGCGGCTGGCTGGCCATCGCTCTGTTTGCCCTGACCGCATCGGCGAGTGCCGCCGGCGGCAGTCAGTTCAAGGATCTGCTGAACAAGCTCAAGCAGCCGGCCCACGGCACCAACTCGTCGCCACTGGGCAGCAACCTGCCGACCAGCGACATCGCCGCCGGCCTCAAGGAGGCCCTGGCCAAGGGCACCACCAGCGCGATCAACAGCCTCGGCCGCGACGGCGGCTTCTGGAACAACGCCAAGGTGCGCATCCCGCTGCCGGGCAAGCTGGAGCAGGCCGGCAAGCTGGCGCGCCAGCTGGGCCAGGGCGCCAAGGTGGATGCGTTCGAGCTGAGCATGAATCGCGCCGCGGAGAAGGCGGTGCCGCAGGTAGCCGAGATCTTCGGCGACGCGATCCGCAAGATGTCGCTCAGCGACGCGCGCGGCATCCTCACCGGCGGCGACCACGCGGCCACCGATTACTTTCGCCGCGTGGCCGGCGACGCGCTGACCGCGCGCATCCACCCCATCGTGGCCAACGCCACCGACAGCGTCGGCGTTACCCAGAAGTACAAGTCGTTCACCTCCGGCAGCAGCGGCGGGGCGCTCGGCGGCCTGCTCGGTTCGCTCGACGGCGGCAAGTCGGATCACGGCGGCAGCGCGCTGGATCTGGACGACTATGTGACGAAGAAGACGCTCGACGGCCTGTTCACCGAGATCGGCGCGCAGGAGCAATCCATTCGAACCAACCCCGGCGCACGCACCACCGACCTGCTGAAGAAGGTATTCGGGCACTAGCAGGCTCACCGGCACATGTCGCCTTCACGTCAGGCCAGGCAGCATGGTTGGTGCAGCGCACTGAAGCCCCTCTCCCCTTCGGAGAGGGGTGGGGGAGAGGGTTCGGCCGGAGCGGATTGCCGACGTTTCTGCCGCACCCTTCTCTCCGATGGCCGCTGAGCCTGTCGAGCCTGCACACTGCTACTCCCAGCCTCCCAACACCGAGGTTCGCATGATCCACGACATCCTGAAGATGGGGGACCCCCGATTGCTGCGCATCGCGCCGCCAGTGCCGGCGTCGATGTTCGGCAGCAGCGAGCTCGACACGTTGATCGCCGACATGTTCGAGACCATGCACGCCGCCGACGGCGTGGGCCTGGCGGCGCCGCAGATCGGCGTCGACCTGCAACTGGTGATCTTCGGCTTCGAGCACTCCGAGCGCTACCCCGACGCGCCGGAAGTGCCGCAGACCATCCTGCTCAACCCGCTGATTACCCCGCTGTCGCACGACATGGAGGAGGGCTGGGAAGGTTGCCTGTCGGTGCCCGGCCTGCGCGGCGCGGTGAGCCGGTACTCGCTGATCCGCTATGAAGGCGTCGACCCGCAGGGCCAGCGGATCGCGCGCACCGCCGAAGGTTTCCACGCCCGTGTGGTGCAGCACGAGTGCGACCACCTGATCGGCCGGCTGTACCCCTCGCGCATCACCGACTTCAGCAAGTTCGGCTACACCGAGGTGCTGTTTCCGGGGCAGTCGCTGCCGGATAGCTGAACCTGCCGGCGCACCGGCTCAAGCGGCAGCCTTGCCTGCCGTTAACGAGACCATGACGCCACGCCTTCGCCGCTTGCATGACGATACCGACCGACCGGGAAGCGTCGCTTTCCCGATCGCCGGATCGATGCGTATGGGCAGGCCAGAGGCAGCTGGGGACGGCACACGCGGGAAGGGCCGGGCATGACTCACCACGCCAAGCCGCGACCGCCCAACATCGTCGACTGGAACGATCCCCAACTGCAGTCGCTGCTCGACAAGACCGAGGGCTGGAGCCTGGACAATCGCGGCGTGTTCTCGCCCGTGCCCTGCGAACTGCATATCGGCTGGGGTGCCGGCGCCGTCCGCTCCGCGACCCTGGTATACGAGCGCGCCGGGGTGATGGTGATCGAGGCGAACTTCATCATCCATGCCGGCGAACAGGTGCGCGTCGACCGCATGCTGGCCGGCGCGCTGCGCTCGAGCTGGGGCACCGTGGCGGAGGGCCGCGACGGGCACCGCGCCGAGGATCGCGTCCAGGGTATCCGCGTGTACTGGGTGCACGTTCGCTGAGAGACGGTCATTGGCCTCGAGGGAAAACCATGGCTTTGCCGGGGATGGGGACTTCCCAAGGTTTGAGTCTTGCGGTGGTCGGCTTTGAGGCCTCTCTCCCTTCGGGAGAGGGGTTGGGGTGAGGGTGCGACCGGAGCCAAATACCCCGCTTCGCCCGCACCCTCATCCGGCGCTTCGCGCCACCTTCTCACCCGCGAGGTGACTCCTTTCAGTCGCCGAAGGGAGAAGGGGAAACCTGCCGCGTTCAGGAGGCACATGGCCCGATCGGCCCCGCCGCCGATCAACCCCGGCCCGCTTGCGTCGGCCGGGCAAAGCGCGCCCGGTACGCCCCCGGACTGGTTGCGAGCTTGCGGCGAAAATGATGGCGCAGGGTGATCGCGCTGCCGAAGCCGGATGCTTCGGCAATCGCGTCGATGGAAAGCGCGGAGCCTTCCAGCAGTTCGCGCGCGCGATCGACCCGCGCCGAGATCAGCCAGTCCGCCGGGCTCATGCCGGTGGCCTGCTTGAAGTGGCGCATGAAGCTGCGCTCGCTCATCGCCGCCAGTGCGGCCAGTTCGGCGATCGGCTGGTGGCTGGCCAGCCGCTGCTGCATGGCGTCGATCACCTTCGCCAGCGTGTTCGACCCGCGCCGTGGCACCGGCCGCTCGACGAACTGTGCCTGGCCGCCGTCGCGATGCGGCGGTATCACCAGCCGCCGCGCGACGTGGTTGGCGATGTCCGGGCCGTGGTCGCGGCGCACCAGGTGCAGGCACAGATCCAGGCCCGCCGCGCTGCCGGCGGAGGTGAGCAACTGGCCTTCGTCCACGTACAGCACGGCCGGGTCGACCGCGATGCGCGGGTAGCGCCGCTGCAGCGCCTCGGCGTAGCGCCAGTGGGTGGTGGCGCGCCTGCCGTCGAGCAGGCCGGAGGCGGCCAGCACGAACGCACCGGAGCAGATCGACAGCAGCCGCGCGCCGCGCCCATGCGCCTCGCGCAGGGCGTCCAGCACCCGCGCCGGCACCGGTTCGTCGATGCCTTTCCAGCCGGGGATGATGATGGTGCCGGCTTCGGCCAGTCGCGCCAGCCCGGCGTCCGCCACCATCCGCATGCCGTATTGCCCGCGCAGCGGGCCGCGCTCGGCGGCACAGGTTTCGAAGCGGTACCAGTGTGGTTGCAGTTCCGGTCGCGGCAGGCCGAACACCTCGGCGGCGCAGGCGAATTCGAAGCCGCACAGGCCGTCGTAGACCAGCGCGGCGACCAGCGGGTTGAAGGTTCGGGCGGTGCGGCGGCGAGTTGGCATGATTTGATCGCATGATGGCGATAATGCCAATGGTGCGCGCATCGACGGGTTTCGACAATGGGGCTCCCGACCAGCCCCAGGAGCCGTCATGTCGAACGCCGTCACCCAGATCCCCGCGGCGCCGTCCGCGCAGGCACTGCAGCACTTCGAATCCGCCTTTGCCTTCGAAACCGATTGCTGGGATACCCACGACGCCCTGCAGCAGCCAAGCCCCGGCTTCGTGCTCGTCGACGCGCGCAGCCCGGCGCACTACGAGCATGGGCACGTGCCCGGCGCGGTGAACATCCCGCACGGCAAGATCATCGCCTCGCGCCTGGCGAGCTACCCCGAATCGACCCTGTTCGTGACCTACTGCGCCGGCCCGCATTGCAACGGCGCGGCGCGTGCCGCGGTGCGGCTGGCCCGATTGGGACGGCCGGTGAAACTGATGGCCGGCGGCATTACCGGCTGGATCGACGAAGGCTTCGAACTGACGACCGGCCCCGGCCATGACTGAGCGCCTGCACGACGACGCGCGGCCGCTGCTGCGTGCTGCCGCCGACCTCGCCGCCGATTTTCTCGCAGCGCGGCGGAACTCGCCGGTGTGCGGCGAGGCTTCCATGGCGGCCGTGGACGAGGCCTTGCAGCGGTGGAATCTGCACGCGGGGCAGCCGCTGGAGGCGGTGACCGCAGGCATGTTCGATCTGCTGGGCCGCCACGCGGTGCGCAGCGATCACCCGCGTTACTTCGGCCTGTTCAATCCGCCCGCGCTGCCCGCCGCCATCGTCGGCGACCTGATCGCCGCCACGGTCAATCCGCAACTGGCGGTGTGGAGCCACGCGCCGGCCGCCGCGGCGATCGAGCGCAAGCTGCTGCAGCTGTTCGGCACGCGCATCGGCTGGGCCGGCGACGAGGTGGCGGGCACGTTCACCAGCGGCGGCAGCGAGGCCAACCACACGGCCTTGCTGGCGGCGCTGGCGCGGCGCTATCCCGACTGGGCGCAGCATGGCGTGGCCGGTTTGCCCGCCCGGCCCGCGATCTACGTGTCGAGCCAGGCGCACCTGGCGTGGATCAAGATCGCCCGCGCCGCGGGGCTTGGCAGTGACGCGGTGCGGCTGGTGCCGGTGGCGGACGGGTTGGCGCTTGGCGGCGACGCCCTGGCAGCCTTCATCGCCAGCGAGCCTGAGCGCGATCCGGTGTTGATCGTGGCCACGGCGGGCACCACCGCCCACGGCGCCATCGACGACCTGCGCGGCATCGCCGGCGTGGCGCGTACGCACGGTGCACACCTGCACGTGGATGCGGCCTGGGCCGGTGGCGCGTTGTTGGCCGACGAAGGGCAGGCCTTGCTGCAGGGCATCGAACTGGCCGACAGCGTGACCATCGATCCGCACAAGTGGCTGTGCGTGCCGATGGGCGCCGGGATGTATCTGTCGCGCGACTGGAGTGCGTTGCAAGCGGCGTTCACGGTCAGTACTGGCTACATGCCGTCGGCCTCGCTGGAACGGCGCGACGCCTATATCCATTCGCTGCAATGGTCGCGACGTTTCATCGGCCTGAAGCTGTTCATGGCGCTGGCGCAGCTCGGTGTGGACGGCTATGCGCGAATGATCCGCCTGCAGTTGCGACTGGGCCGCTATCTGCTGGATGGCTTGCGCTCGCACGGTTGGCGCGTGCTCAACGACACGCCGCTGCCACTGGCGTGTTTCGCGCCCGCCGTCGATGCGGCGGGGCAGGACGACGCGGTAACCCGCATCGCGGCGGCTGTGGTCGATTCAGGCCAGGCATGGCTGTCCACGGTGGCCTTGCGCGGGCAACTGGTATTGCGCGCTTGCATCACCAGCCACGAAAGCACGCAGCAGGATGTCGATGCGCTGCTCGATGTGCTCGACTGGGCGCGTCGGCAGGTGTTGCCGGCAAGTACGTCATGAAGACGGACGCGCCGACGTGCGTGGTGCGGCGCGTGGATCGGCAGGATCTGGCGGCGCTGGTGGCCCTGTGCGGCGAACACGCGCAGTACGAGCGGGCGCCGCCTGTGCCCGTGGATCTGGCCGAAGGGCTGGCGCGGGCGTTGTTCTCGACGCCGCCGCGATTGCATGCATGGGTCGCCGAAGCAGACGGCGCGCTGCTCGGCTACGTCACCGCCACGAGCGAGTTCTCGACCTGGCAGGCACGCGAGTTCCTGCACATGGATTGCCTGTTCGTGCGCGAGGGCCGACGTGGCGGCGGCATCGGCGTGCGCTTGCTGGCCGCCGTCATCGCGGCGGCGCGGCGCGCCGGCTGCACGGAAATCCAATGGCAGACGCCCGACTGGAACGCCGCCGCCGCGCGCTTCTACCGTCGCGCCGGCGCCATCGAGAGAGCCAAGCGGCGGTTCGTTCTGACGCTGGACGAACCGGTGTTGGCGCACCGGCGTTCCATCGGCTACAGCGATTGACCCACCAGGCGCAAGCCACCGTCGCACTCCAAGACGCACCCGGTCATGAAGGTGTTGCCGATCAGGAACACGATGGATTGCGCAATGTCTTCCGGCTTGCCGACTCGCCCGGCGAGCAAACTTGCGGAACGTCGATTGCTTCTGCTCCGCCGTCATCCAGTTCCACCAGGGCGTGTCGATGACACCCGGCGACACCGCGTTCACCCGGCGGGGCCGCAGCTCGACCGCGAGCGGCTTGACCAGGCCCTCGATGGCCGAGTTGATGGCGGCAAGACCTGCAGTGCCGGGGTTGGCTGCTCGCGCCGATATGGCCGAGACGAAGGTGATCAAGCCGGACGGACTGAGCCAGGGGAGCGCCTCTTGCGCCAGCGAAAAATGCGGCCAGAACTTCGCCTCGAATCCGGATCGCAAATCGGCCGATGCGACCTCGGCGAAGGATCCCGCGCCTCCTCCTCCGCTGAGCGCCACCACGAGGTGGTCGAACCTGCCGACCTCGGTCAAGGTACGCTTTCGGTCTTCAGGATCTGCGGCGTCGAACGCGCAGATGGAGGCTTGTGCGCCGAGTTGCTTCTGCACCGATTCGAGCTTGGCGCAATCCCTGCCATTGACCACCGCCGCCGCGCCGCATTCGATCAAGAGCCTGGCCGTGGACAAGTCGACTCCGGATGAACCGCCTGCAATCAGTACACGGGTTCCGTGAAGGTCAAACATGTTCTGTTCCGTTGTTCTGATTTAGGGCCCTCAGTAGCGGGGTTTCGCACCTGCCTGGGCTGAATAGATCAGAGCATCCCTGGGCGTACCGGATGCCTGGCAACCGAGAGGCCGATCATTCGCAGGTTCTCAGAGCGGAACGGGCGCGGCCTGCGCCGAACGGGCGCCGATCCAGCGCGAGCGCCGTCAACCCACCGGTCGCGCCGACCACGCATACGCCGATCCAGCCGGCATGCGCCCACGCCACGCCGGCCACGGCCGAGCCGATCGCGCCGCCGATGAAGAATACGCCGGTGAATAAGCCGTTGATGCGACCGCGGGCCTCCCCCTGCAGCAGGTTCACGGCGCGGCGGCCCAATGCCTGATCCGCGATAGTGCCGGCGTCGAGCAGGACGGCTGCCAGACCCATCATCGCGATCAGTGCGCCGCGTGGCAGCGAAGCGGCCGCCCAGGGACTGCCGGCGACGCCGGCTAGCACCATCGCGGTGACAAGAGCCAGGTGGGCGGCACGCATGGCGATCGCGGACTTGCCGGCGTCGCCGAGCCGACCGGCGATCGGCGCACTGATCGCGCCGCTGACACTAGCCAGTGCGAACACCGCGATGCCGACGGCGCCGAACCCGAACGGGGGCGCGGCCAGCGGCAGCGCGACCAGGCTCCAGAACGCGTTGAAGGCGGCGAAGCTCGATGCCGCCGACAATGCCCGGCGACGCAGTACGGGCTCGTCGCGCCACAGCGTGGCCAGCGAGCCGACAAGAACTCGATAGCGTGTCGTTTTCGGCGGTTGCCGGTGCGGCAGGCGGAACGCCAGCATGCCGCCGAGCAACACGATGGCGGCGGCGAGCAAGGCATAGGTGGCGCGCCAGCCGAAGCCCTCGGCGACCAGGCTGGCCAATGGCCGCGACAGCATCGCACCCAGCAGCAGCCCGCTCATGACGTTGCCGATCACGCGGCCGCGTTGCGCCTCCGCCGTCATCGCCGCGGCCAGCGGCACCAGCATCTGGATCGAACAGGTGGTCAGGCCGATCACGAAACTGATGGCGAGAAATCCCGCCGGCGCGATCGGGCACGCGGCGATGGCGAGCGCCGCGGCGTTGGCTGCCAGCGTGGCGAGGATCAGCCGGCGGTTCTCGACCAGGTCGCACAGCGGCACCAGCAGGAACAGGCCCGCCGCGTAGCCGGCCAGGATCAGCGTGCTGACCAGGCCGGCCTCCGCCGGCGACAGATCCAGCGAGGCGCCGATCAGGCCCACCAACGGCTGCGGCAGGTACAGGCTGACGACGATCACGCCGGTCGCCAATGCGAACAGCCGCACCGGCGCCGGGGCGGTCGCCTCGACTTCGGCCAGCTGGTTCATCGCACGGCCTCGCGGTAGGCGGCGAGCAGAGCCGGATCGTCGAACGAGCCGTGATGATGCACTTGCCGCCACGCGCCATCGATGCGGCGGTACAGGCGAGTGGTGCGGATGGCCAGTTCGAGCCGCGTGTCGCCGTTCACCAGCGTGCCGCGCTCGCGGCCGACCGCGTGGAAGCAGTCGCCGGCCTCGTGCAGGGTGAAGTCGTGGAACGCCACCTGCACCCGCGCGGGGCCGGTAAATATCCGTTCGTACACCGCGCGGATCGCCGGCCAGCCGCACGCGATGCCACCCAGCGGATTGCTCATCGACGCCGCGAGGTCGTCGGCCCAGTTGCGTGCCATCGCGTCGAGGTCGCGCTGGTTGAACGCGCGGTAGAACGCGGCCAGGGCGGCCAGTGGCTGTGCGGAATCAAAACCGGTTTCGTGGCCGTCGATGGCCGAGGGAAGCAGAAGCGACATGGGGCATCTCCGAAAGCCCAGGCCGGCATGGCCTGTTTGCGCGGATTTTCGGGTGCGGGCATGCGCGGGAGAATACGAACTAGAATGGATAGACCATCTCGTTGAGCGGAATAATCTATCATGGCCACGCTGGACGACTACCGCGTATTCATCGCCGTAGTGGAGCAGGGCAACCTGAGCGCCGCCGCGCGCCACCTGCGCCGCTCGCTGCAGGCCATCAGCCGATCGCTGGCGGCGCTGGAACACGAGCTGGGCGTGGAGTTGATCCAGCGCACCACGCGACGGGCACAGCCCAGCGCGGCGGGGCTGGCGTTCCACGCGCGGCTGAAAACCGCGCTGGCCGACATCGACCTGGCCCGCTCGGAGCTGGCCGAGCACGGCGGTCGCATCGACGGCACGCTGCGCATCGGCGGCTCCACCCAGTTCAGCGCGCCGCACCTGGTGCCGGTGGTGGCGGCCTTCATGGAGCGCTATCCGGACGTCGACGTCGAGCTGGTGGTGGCCGACCATCGCGCCGACCTGCAGCGCGAGAAACTGGATGCCGTGGTGCGTCTTGGCGAGCTGCCCGACAGCCGCCTGCGCGCACGCCAACTCGGCATGCTGCGCGTGGTGACGGTCGGTGCGCCAGGCTACTTCGCCCGGCATGGCCGACCGCAGGTGCCGGCAGATCTGCGTCGCCATCAGTGCATCGTGCGCCGCTCCGCCGAGGGCGCCGGGCGCTGGAGCTACCGGCGTGGCACCCGCCGGCAATCGGTGGAGGTGCGCGGCCGCTTCAGCGCCGACAATGCGGCTGCCTGCAACGCCGCGGCGGTGAGCGGGCTCGGCATCACCCTCGCCGCGCAGTGGCAGGTGCGTGGCCTGCTCGACCAGGGGCGGCTGGAAGCCGTGCTGGACGACTGGCAACTGCCAGGTCAGCCGGTGCATATCGTGTGGCCGCCTGGCCGACAGCAGCCAGCGCGCACGCGCGCCTTCATCGACTTCGTGGCAGCGCGCTGGGCGGTCGAGCCGCCGGATGGTCATCCAGGCGGCTTGCGCTTGCTGGCGGAGGCCTGAACTTCTTCTCACATCGGGTGCGAAGATCATCAACCGATGGAAGCGGGGACGCGGTTGGCTTCGCCGTTCTTCGAGGTGGCGTCGGCGGATCGGCGCCGGTCACAACAATCGCCGAACCCGGCATGGCGTAAGCTGCCAGAGGCTGCAGTCTGCCGCCCGGGAGAGGTTCGGTGAAGAAAGAAGACGAAATACACATGCAGATTGTTTCTGCGGACATCAGTTCGGAGTCGCTGACCGGCATGGTGATTTTCCGGCCGCATTGCGTGTCCCGTGCGGGTCGCAAGGTGACCGAGGCCAGCAAGAGCGGCAACTGGTACGCCTTGCGTCCCGCCGAAGTGCGCA
>Ga0070681_10003163_pt1 | contig 15317 bp, 16 predicted proteins | sample KBSC83BmetaG_FD_65650 | JGI IMG/M metagenome (GOLD analysis project Ga0070681, IMG submission 65650) | Corn rhizosphere microbial communities from Kellogg Biological Station, Michigan, USA - KBS C8-3B metaG | ecosystem: Host-associated > Plants > Roots > Rhizosphere | place: USA: Michigan...
GAAGAAAGCTCCGCCGCTACATCCGCCTCTACTCCAAATCAGCCAAGCCTTTTTGCTGGACCTACACCGATCCCACTCGCAGGATCCGCCCTAACAAAATCGCCGGGACAGCTTACTAGAGAGATTGGAAGAACAGACGATGCCCATAGACGAGCCGAAGGTCTGGCAAATCGTCTTCACGCACTCCGATGGAACGCAGACACTTGGCGACCAGATTGAATGGCCTTCACGCGGCCATCGGCGAGAAACGAAGACGACGCCACGGCGGCGGTGAGCTCGGTGACGCATAGTCACGCCGAGAGAAAAAGGCCATGTCGAATTCGTGTTCCCGCGAGACTACCGATAATAGTACATAACGGTCAACTTTCAGAACCGAACTTTCAGACCGGAATGGAAAAGTAGCTTCCGGATACGCCGTCACTCGGGCACCGCTCTCTGATCAGATAGACTTAACTCTGTCATCCAGATGCCGCTCTCTCCCGGCGAAAAGCTCGGCCCCTACGAGATCATCGCGCTCATTGGTGCGGGTGGGATGGGTGAGGTCTATAAGGCTCGCGACCCACGGCTCCGTCGGGATGTCGCCATCAAAGTGCTTCCGCAAGCCTTCGCGACGGAAGCCGCGCGGGAGCGTTTTCAGCGCGAGGCGCGTGCCGCTTCAGCGCTCAACCATCCCAATATTTGCGCCATTTACGATGTAGGCGAATCGGCGGGCCATCCTTTTCTCGTGATGGAGCTGCTCGCCGGTAAAACCCTGCGCGAACACATCGACGGCAGGCCTATGGACATCCCGGCCGCGCTGACGTTGAGTATTGAAGTGGCCGACGCGCTGGACGCGGCCCATTCCCAAGGGATTATCCATCGCGACATCAAGCCGGCCAACATTTTTGTAAACCAACGCGGTCACGCCAAGGTGCTGGATTTCGGCCTGGCGAAGCACAACGACAAACACAACCAGCCGGCGGACACGGACGCGCTGACCGTGGATATGCTCACGGAGCCCGGCACTGCAATGGGCACGGTCGCATACATGTCGCCCGAACAAGCTCGGGGCAAGGCGGTAGATGCGCGCAGCGACCTGTGGTCCTTTGGCGTGGTTCTATACGAAATGGTGACAGGGTCGCGCCCATTTGACGGCCCGACGTCTCCGATAATTTTCGACGCGCTCTTAAATAAGGCTCCGCGACCTGTTCACGAGCGAAATCCCAATGTCCCAGAGGAGCTAGAACGGATCATTGGCGAGCTGCTGGAAAAAGATCGCGCGTTGCGATACCCATCTGCCACGGAACTGCAAGGCGATCTGGAAAGGTTACAAGCGGGCCTGAGGCCAGCCGCACGAACGGGCAGACGCCTCCCTCTGGTCAAATATGGTATCGCCGTTGCGGCCACCCTTGTTCTGGTCGTGGGCGGATTCTTCCTGTGGCAGCAGCGAGGCCGTGCAAAGGCCCTCACCGAGAAAGACTCCATTGTTCTCGCCGACTTCGAAAACAAAACCGGCGATCCGGTGTTCGACGACACGCTGCGGCAGGGGCTGACTGTTCAGTTACAGCAGTCTCCGTATTTAAACCTCATCCCGGACCAGAAGATCCACCAAACGCTCACCCTGATGGGCAAGCCAGTTGGATCCGCAATGACCGGCGACACGGCGCGCGAAGTTTGCCAGCGAGTGGGCGCAAGAGCCATGCTTACCGGAGCGATCTCCAGCCTCGGCAGCCAATATGTCATGAGTTTGCGTGCGGAAGGCTGCGCCAACGGCGAGGCGCTCGACAATCAGCAGGCGCAAGCCTCCGGCAAGGAGCAGGTTCTGAGTACCTTGGGCGACATGGCAGGTAAGTTTCGCGCCCGCGCGGGCGAATCGTTGGCCGCGATTCGCGAACACAACGTTCCTTTGGAGGAGGCAACGACTCCGTCACTCGAAGCGTTGAAGGCGTACACCGCGGCAACCACTCTAAGCGGTGACGCACAGGCTTCTCAGCTCCGTCGCGCCACGGAACTGGATCCGGAGTTCGCGGCGGCATGGAGTGAGCTCGCAATCCAGTACAGCAACGCGGGAGAGACCGCCCTTTCGCGGCAGAGCGCCATCCGGGCCTATCAGGCAAGGGAACGCGCCAGTGGGCCGGAAAAGTTCAACATCGAATATTCCTACCACCGCAACGTTACCGGGAACCTCGAAAAGGCGTGGCAATCTATCTCACTGTGGCGGCAGACTTATCCGCGAGATCCCAAGGCGTACGGCCTGTCCGGAGGCTATGCGGCGAACGGGACCGGACGATTGGAGCAGGTGGTGGAAATGTCGGCGAAGTCGCTGGAGCTCGAACCTGACCAGTTGTATGGATATATCAATCAGGCAGGCGCCCTTTTTCATCTGGGGCGATTCGATGAGGCGGAAAAAGCCTTCGCCGTTGCCGCCGCACATCACGCCAGAGGGCCGGATGCATACGCCGTCCTGTACCGTCTCGCGTTGTTGAGACGGGATAAGGCGGCGATGGAAAAAATCCTGGTGGAGAGTCGTGGGAATCACGACAGCGAAATAGTGCTGGCGCAAGTTCAGGCTCTTGCTGCGGCTCGCGATGGCCGTCTGAATGAGGCGGGGCGGTCCTCCCGCAGTGCCATTGAGATGGCCCTCCGAGCCGGACTCAAAGAGCGAACCGCCGTCTTCCAGGCGGCGCCGGCCGTGTGGAACGCACTTTACGAGAACAAAGCTGTCGCGCGGGCAACAGCGGAGACGGCGTTAAAGACCTTCCAAGGGCGCGAGGTCTTCTACGCCGCCGGATTTGCTTTAGCCTTGGGGGGCGAGACCGTAGAAGTTGAAGCTCTCGCGGAACGGCTCGACAAAGAATACCCGGAAGACACTCAGGTCCAGGCAACTTATGTGCCGATGCTGCGGGCTCTCGTGGCGCTAGACAAAAATGACCCGCGCAAAGCGATCGATCTGCTGGAGGCGAATCGACCCTACGAATTCGGTATTCCTCCACTCGCGTTCAATCATTTCTACGGCAACATGTACCCGATCTATGTTCGCGGCCTTGCATATCTGGCGATGCGTAATCCCAAGGAGGCAGCGGCCGAGTTCGGGAGGCTGCTGGCACACCCCGGATTGGCGGCGGGCGATCCGGTCGACGCTGCGGCTCGGAGGCAGCTGGCACGGGCATTGAAGCTTGCGGGAGACAAGGCAAAAGCGACATCCGCCTACCTGGACTTCCTTACATCTTGGAAAGACGCCGACCCTGACATCCCGATTCTCAAGCAAGCTGAGACGGAATACGCCAAGCTCCACTGAGCGACTGCCCTGCGCGATCCGTTCGTGCGAGATGCATCGCGCCCGGACACCCGCAGCTGTGGTCGCGTAAGCAGAGACACGTTTCCACTCCATCGCCTTATCGTCGCCAATGTGGCAGTGAGAGTCGTTGGCCAGCTGTACCTCCATAGAAAAGTAGAGCGTAAGTGGCCGATTGCAGTAAAGTAATATCTACTAAAACTCTCATCGAAAACACTTGCTGTCTTGATAGTGGATGTATGGTCGGCAATCCGGAAGCTACTTTTCAGCTGACTTGCGCGTCTACAGGGGCGCGGTTGAGGCGCTGAAAGAGAACAAAGGGGAGGGCTTCGAGAAGGCCCACAAAATGGGCGAAATTGCCCGCATTGCCTACGAAGCTGCTCTCGACAGATTCAACGCACACATGTCCTCACATCGGTGTGAGGTGCGCTATATCCGATATAGGACGGACCGGCGACCCTTAGATGACACCGGAAGTATCTAGGGCCTCTCTCTAAGGTCCTGGCCCTGACCCTCCGATACTCTAATCGACGTGAGTGCTCTCGCTATCAGCATCAAGCCGCTAAACGATCACGAGCTGGCAATCGCCCGAACTGTGGATCGAATGACGACTGACGGGTCACTGCGCCGTACTCCCATTCCAAAGATTGGTGCCGCATTGGGCTTTATGATGTATCGATCCGACAGCGAGTTCTTGGTGAACTACATTCGCTGGCGGATGGTCAACCCAGTCGCCAAGTAGCAAGGACGGCTTCTTAGTCGTTTTTTCTTGAAGGTCTGCGCTCGCTGCCACTTCGATTCAGTCTTCAGGATGGCTTCCTTCGGGCCGCTGAGCATCTTCCCGACGGCGTTGTCGGAAGTAGTTACCGATAATGATGGATAATGGGTTCTCACACTTCCCCAACGAGGACTTACTTGTGTTTGGACGCGCACTTCTACCGAATGCGGGTCAGGCGTCAAAGTGCGATAACTTCCGGGTTTGCCGTCACAACGACCCAATGGACAGTCACCGAAGTAACCTGAGCGTCAGGACCGCTAAAGGACCGAACGACCCACATCCTTTGTTCAGCAAGAGACCTCGCGCCGCTGGAGCTTGCGAAAGGAGAGCTTATCGATGTCGCAAAAAAAAATGTCACAACAAACGATTTCTAGCGGTGTGGTGCACGAAGTGCCCGCGGATTTAAAAAAAGCACTTACATCCGACCTACAAGCGTTAACAGCATGGGAGGAAATTACACCGCTCGCCCGCAACGAGTGGATATGTTGGATTGAGTCAGCTAAAAAAGCAGAAACTAGAAACCGCCGGATTGAGTGGGGCTGTTCAAGCCTTAAGGATGGAAAACGACGCCCCTGTTGTTGGCCCGGATGCGCCCACCGCTAATTCCAAGATGATCAAGCTGGAGATCCGCGGACTAGGGTCGGCCGACTCCCGGTTTGCGCGGGATCCAGACGAATAGGTTTGGCGTGTTCACGTCAGCCTCGCCGGGCCGCCTCGATGGCGGCGATGTCGATCTTCTTCATCGTCATCATCGCCTCGAAAGCACGCTTTGCCTCACCGCCACCAGCCGCCATCGCATCGGTTAGCGCGCGCGGGGTGATCTGCCAGGAGAGGCCCCAGCGGTCCTTGCACCAACCGCACTGGCTTTCCGAGCCGCCATTGCCGACGATCGCATTCCAGTAACGGTCCGTCTCTTCCTGATTCTCGGTCGCGATCTGGAAGGAAAAGGCCTCGGTGTGCCTGAACGCCGGGCCGCCGTTGAGACCGAGACAGGGAATGCCCAGCACGGTGAACTCCACCGTCAGCTCATCGCCCTTCTTGCCGCCCGGATAATCACCGGGAGCTTCGTGAACAGCAGTCACTTTACTATCCGGAAAGGTGACGGCGTAGAAGCGCGCCGCCTCATGCGCGTCTTTGCCGAACCAGAGGCAGATCGTGTTCTTTGGCTTCATGTCCGTGTGCTCCTTGTGCTCGATCAGGGCGAACGCCGCGGTCTTCGCGCCGGTCCGTATAAGTGACCCACCCAGCTCATCTGCTGATCTGCTGCGGCCGACGTCTCAAATTGGCCGCCGATCGCCCTGCCCTTCTAAATCATATCGCTGGAAGGGATCGACTTCGAGATCCGAAGCTATGACAAGGCCAATTCCCGAATGATCCCGATCCAGGTTCCTCCTAGGGTAGATCATGACAAATCGGCGTAACCCTTACCGATCGTGCCCAGGATGGTCGGCAACTCGGAAGGTACTTTGCGGAGAAGTGTGAGACGTTCGAGCCGAAGTTTCGGGCCGAGTTGGAAATCAGGACCTCACCTTGCGAAATGCGATCAGCGGTTTTTCAATCGACCTCTGAGTGGAAACAAGTGCAGGACTATCTGACGCGTCCGCCGGAACCACATCGTAGTCGTAGATACCAAATCGAGGTCCCTGAAAAGGTGTGCGGGGCGTGGGCTCCGCAATAGTCCGCTTAGCGACGATCTTCCACTTGTTGTCGAAAGTGTCGAGCACGGCCATGTTAGACCTGGATCGAATTGTTTTGACCACGGATCACCTCGCTTCCATTATGTCAGCCGGACAGAATGGCCTGTCCATTGGATGTGGGCTGGCATCACTGGGTTCGGAAACCTTGTATTGTTCGCCTTCTAATAGGGATCATGCTTGACTCGAGTAAACGTCACCCGTCGGCCAAACCGCTAGCGATGATAAGTTGTTAGCGGGCCTGCTCTAGGCTGCGGCGAGGCAGACCCATCTGCCAGGCACTGATTGAAACGCAGATCGGCGCGCAAGCTATCCCATTGCGGCGCAACCGCGAGATGAACTAAAGCAGGGTCGCGGTTTTCCAGAGCTCTTTCCAAGTACTGGAAGGCCCGATCCATTTCACCCGCTCTCCGTAAAATAGTGCCAACTGCATCGAAGGGAAAGCCTGCGGTTGAGTTGAGGCGCGCGTACGAGGAACAGGCGAACTACGCCCGCACGTCCGGCGATGGAATACGCTTGCCTGAGAGGTTCGAAGGCGGCCGCGGGAACGCCGTGCTTTTCGGCGTACCTGATATTCTCCGTAGGATGACGGTCAAAGTCGCCTTTCTTCAAGTAAGCACCGGCCAGGTGTTCGCGGGCATGCGAGTGCTGAAGGTCGATGTCCAGGCTTTATTGGCCCATTCGATCACATCGTCATAGCGCCGCTGGTTCCAGTAGGACATCGAGATCTGCAAATGCACAAACGCCGAAAACGGATCGCGTTCCAGAGCCCTTAGCTTCATCTCCAGTCCTTCCTCCAGCCTGCCTAGCGTCTCGAGCAGTTGTCCGGAAAGCAAGCAGGCTTCGGGGTAATGCGGGTCGAGCTGGAGCGCGCGTTTCAGGCTTCTTTCCGCCCCGATCCAGTTCGATTCTCCGAGGAACAACACTTCGCCAAGAGCGACCTGGGCGTCGGCGCACGTATATGGCCAGCGCAGGTAGCGCCTCATTTCTGGCCTCGCTGTACGCCTGGGCGGGACGCACGAGTCGGAGTTCGGCCTGTGCGCAGCAGGCTAGTGCGAGACCCGCGTGGGCTGGGGCATACGCCGGATCGAGTTCAATGGCCGCGCGGAATGAAGCCACGGCTTGCGGTACGTCAAACATCGAGGCTTTCAACCGATGGGAGTCACCGCGGCGAATCAGCTCGTAAACTTCGGGGCGCACGACCGGTGGCGCCGGCGGGACGCCAAAGGACCAGAACCACGGTGCAGCACAACGAACATTTGGCGAGGAAAATACCATCACAAGGCCAGAATCGTAAATTGACGCCAATAGGGTCACGGGCATACGGATTACGGCAGGGCTCTTGAGCAGACCCGGGTTCGCCAGATTGGAAATGGCTGATTTCCCCTTGCTATTTCTGATCGCCACCAGATATCGAGCAAGCGGCCGCGATGTGTTCAACCTTCGTAGCGGTGAACGTCGATCGACCGCCTTCGGTCGTTCTGTTTCCCGTTAGTTTAACGGTATGGTTTGCGGAGTGCTCCTCCAAATCCGACGCTCCAGTAACGGGAATCGCATCCCCGGTCTTTTGATCCGTCAAAACATACTGACCCTGGACGGGCCCTTTGTTTAAGCAGCCCGTTAGAGTGGTCTCCTGTTGGCTTTTGACACTCGAGGCCTCTTTGGCGGGTTCTTGTGCGACCAGAAAGCCAGCGAGCAGTAACGCAAAGGATGCGATGCAAGATATTTTGAGTTTCATAAAACCTCGCTTGTGCGTGCAGGTTCTCGGCAAAGGCACACTTAAAGAGAAGGCAGCAGGAGATGCTTCGTTACTTCCCACTGGTTCGCGGTTGTTCCAGGCCGCTGTGGACCAGTAGGTCCTGAATCAGAAACCTGGTAATTTCGGTCCGACCCCGTGATCTTTGCCGATATCTCCTGGCTTGGCCCAATGAAAACACAAAGCTTCTGCGCTGGCCGTGAATTTGCTTCGCCAGAGTCGGTGCACATAGAGTGAGTCACAAATGCTGTACTACATCCTGATCTTCCTATTATTGGCGCTGGCGGTGGCGGCTGTGATATTTCGAGTGGTCTCCTTTGCTGCAGCCGAGATCGCCAGAGTTTTCTTGACGACGGCCTTGGTTCTCTCGCCGGTGTTAGCGTTTTCCTACTTCGCGCGAAAAAAGATTCGCTAATCGGTCTCATGCCGCCGTTTTCGGAGGGACGAATTAATGTCCGGCCGATTTTTCTCCAAGCTGTGGTTCCCGCTTTCCACTGTGGTACTTTAGCCGTAAATGGTCGCGGATATCGCCGAGATTGAAGTACATCGACCCGCGTTGGCGGGCCATTGCTACCGGATGCTTGGATCGGTGGTAGACGCGGATGACGCCACGCAAGAGACCATGATTCGCGCCTGGAAGAGTCTGGACCGGTTTGACGGTCGAGCCGCCTTGCGGGATTGCGACGAATGTGTGCCTGGACGAGCTTGCCGATCGAAAGCGTCGGGAGCGTCCGATAGCGGAAGGTCCCCCGTCCTCCGGTGCACCCCGCTCGATGCTCTGATCCAGCGGCCGCGCGAACATTGGATCGAGCCCATCGCAGATGCTCGCGCCATCCCGGCCGATACCGATCCTTCTCAGCGTGCCATTCTGCGCCAGAGCATTCGACTTGCCTTCGTGGCTGCCCTTCAGAAGCTTTCGCCCAAGTAGCGCGCGGTGCTCCTCCTAATGGAGGTACTTGGGTAGTCAGCGGCGGAAGTTGCACAGACTCTTGAAACCTCAGTGGCCAGCGTGAATAGTGCGTTGCAACGCGCGAGAGTCACGTTGGCTCATCAGCGGGACAACGCTCCGGCCTCGCTCTCCGCCTCCCAAGAACTGATGCTCCTTCGGTACCTCGATGCATTCGAAAGTTATGACATCGACCAACGGGTGCGGGGGCCTATGTGCAATCCAAGCCAGACCCGAATCGCCCCGCAGCTTCGATCCGCCGGATCTCTCCGAAAGATCCGACGGTAGCGCGTGGTCCAGAAATGGCCAAGAGAACGCGCCTATCCCTGACGAATTGAAGAAGCCCTGAATCTCGTGTCAGTGCTTCCGATATACTCTATACCGAGCTGATGCAAATCTTCCAGGGGATGGCGACATGAATATCCGTAAGCTGCTCGATTGGCGCAAGCTCCTCATTTATTCGCATCGATGGCTGGGCATCATCATCACTGTGATGTTCCTCATCTGGACGCTCTCAGGCGTGGTACTCATGTATTACGGCCACCCGCAAATCACTACCGGGGAGCGCCTGCTTAGGCTGGAGCCCATCAACTTTTCGACGGCAACCGTAACGCCGGCTGAGGCGGCGGCGAAGGCAGGCATCAAGCCTTACCGAGTGCGACTGTCCATGTATGACGGCCGGCCCGTGTACCGGCTTACCAGGAACAGCATCGGCAACTGGTCCGCGGTCTATGCGGACACCGGTGAAGTCCTTCCCCGCATGGGCCGCGAGCAGGCCCTGAAATGGATGAAGCAATTCGCTCCCGAGTACGCTTCCACTATGACCTACGACACCTATCTGGATAGCCCCGACGAGTTCACTAGGATTCCCACACTGGCCGGGTATGTTCCGCTGCATCGCATTGCGATGAACGATCCGGCTGGCACCGAGTACTACGTTTCCGAAAAGAGCAATGACATTGTTCAGAGAACGGACCGGAAGGGGCGTATTCTGGCCATTTCCGGCTACGTTCTTCATAACTTGTTTTTCTTTCGACAGCGCACCTGGTGGACACCGTTGCTGGATTTCATCGCCTGGACCGGCATGCTCATGGTGGTTACCGGCATCGTCGTCGGAATCTGGCGCGTGGCGCTTAAGCCACGATTCCGTCACAAACGTGTTGCGTCCTATACACCCTACTCCGGCTGGATGAAGTGGCACCACTATGCCGGTCTGGTCTTTGGCTTGTTTTCGATCTCCTGGATCCTTAGCGGGATGATTCCCATCAGCACGTTCCCGATTCCTGGATGGACGCAGGTGTCAAAACGCGTCGAAAGCAATGGCGAGGGGTTCATCATGGGGACACCCACCGTTTCTCCAAGATCAACGATGACGAAGGATATGGCGCGCGCCATCACGGGCGGCCCTTTGAACCTGCAACCGCTCCAGATTGAAAACCTGCGGAATGCAATCGCGCAGATCCAGGAAACGTTCGCTCCGAAGGAAGTGGAACTCATACAGTTTAGAGGTGAGCCCTACTTCCTCGCCTACCAGCCTCCCATAACCAAAGACGAAGCCGAGCACTGGACGACGAACAACGCGATCAACTCCGTAAATCTTCCGCAGGAAAACCCGCATCTGTTCGTCTCCATTCGTCATCCAGAGCATGGCGTGATGACGTCATTCAGCAAGGAAGTGATGGAACAGGCGTCCCGTGAAGCGATGCCTAATGTTCCCGTCATCGCGAGCGATTGGCTGACCGATTACGACAATTACTATCATCAGACGACCACGTCATTCGAACTGGGCAGGCACAAACCCGCTTACGTGCTGCCCGTGCTGCGCGTGCGCTACAACGACGAGAACCAGACCTGGCTGTATTTCACGCCGTCCCTTGGCCAGATGGTGAAGTTCGATAAGCGCGATCGTGCTAACCGATGGGTCTATTACGGTCTGCATGTGATGGACTGGCCGGGCCTGTTCAATAGCCGGCCGTTGTGGGACATTGTGACGATCGCATTGTTGGCAGGCCTTGCGGCGATCAGTATCACAACGCTGTTACCGGCCTTCCGCCGGCTGAAGCGGCACGTGGTTCATGGGGGGAAATGGGCATTCCCGACGAAAAAGGCGCGGACCAGGTCCAGCCGGGAATGGGCTCTGTCCGACCGCGATCGCATGTCCGGAGACTGACAGCCGCGAAGCACGCGAAACCCATTCAATCATGCCAGCCAACGTCTAAGCAGCCAACTGCGCACAGGCGTCAAACGGGGCAGGTTGTAGGAATCAGAAGCCATCTTGATTGCGGCCGCTTGTGTGGGATAGGGATAAATAACTCGCGCGAGGCGGCGAAGACCGATATTCGAGCATATCGCGAGTGAGATATTGTCGATGATCTCGCCAGCGTGGCGGGCAACCACTGTCGCGCCGATTATTTTATCGCTGTTTTCTTTCACGTGTATTTTCACAAAGCCTTCTTCTTCACCGTCCGCTACCGCTCGATCGACGTCATACATCGGGACGGTGAATGTCTTCACCGGAATGCCCCGGCGGATTGCCTCCCGGACATACATGCCGACATGCGCAATTTCAGGGTCTGTATACGTACACCACGGAATTGTCAACGCGCTCACTCGTTCGCGGCCCCAAAATAAAGCATTCCGAACTACGATACGGGCGGAAGCATCCTCGATATGCATGAATTTATGTTCCAAACAAACATCACCGGTGGCATAGATGTTAGAGTTCGTGGTTTGCAGGAAATCGTTAATCCTGACACCGGCATCGGTGTCGTAATGAACACCAGCAGTCTCCAGGCCGATGCTTTCGACGTTGGGAGACCGGCCAATGCCAACCAGGATTTGATCGACCGCGACAGTACTGCTGTAATCGTCACTAACAAGGTCGACGAGCTTTTCGTTTCCTTGTTTGCGAACCCTGAGAACCTCAGTGTTGAGACGAACGTCGATCCCTTCCCGCGCAAGAACTTCTGAAAGAATTTGCGCTGCATCCCGTTCTTCGTGACTCAGAAACATGGGTTCTTTCTGCACGATGGTGACCTGCGATCCGAAGCGGCACAAGGCTTGCGCCAGTTCGCAGCCAAGCGGCCCCCCACCGATAACCAGCAAACGTCGAGGGCATTCCGTCAGTTCAAAAACATTCTCGTGAGTCAGGTACCCGGCTTCAACCAAGCCGGGAATGGAGGGAATCAAAGGCCGCGCGCCCGTCGCAATGAGGGCTTTTTTGAAACGCAAAGTTTCGTCTGCTACGATCACGGTGCTCGACCCCGCGAAGCGTGCCGCGCCAAAATAGACGTCGATTCCAGCAGCACTCAAAATGTCAGCGGAAACACCCCGGCTGAGGCGTACACGAATGCGTCGCATCCGTGCCATCGCTGCCGCAAAATCGACGGTGATGGTCTTAGGGGCATGCGCCCCCAAAGCCTCTGCGTTGCGCATATCCGCATAGAGCCGGGATGTCCGAATAATGGTTTTTGAAGGGATACAACCGGTATTCAAACAGGTGCCGCCCAGCAGGTTCCGCTCAATGAGCGCTACTTTCGCGCCCCAGGCAGCCGCGGCGCGGGCGGTTAGAACTCCCGCCGGACCCCCGCCCAGAATCACCAGATTGTATTTGCGCGCCGGTCGTGGATTCCGCCACTCGATTGAGGGGATCGAAACCGTCCAGCGGCCATCCTGGTTTTCCGGCAAGCTGGGCGACGATACTGTGGCGGAGTGCATGTTGGGCTAAAGCCATCCACCCCGGAATCCCGCGCTCCGCAACCCTCGCCGGATATAACGGCAATCGCGCATTAGCTTCCAGATCAGCTGGGTGCGGTAGTTTTCGATCATCAATACGATTATGCCCTGGTCCAACCCGAAATGACCCTGGGAAACCCACCCCTGAGGCCCGTCGCCGGTCACTGTCGGGTTGAAACCACTCGGCAGCATATAGTCTTTCAGCATGTCGGGGTATCGCTCACAGTAGTGCCGCACAGCAGATAGAGCGATCTCGGGCGCGAAGGGCAGTGATGCGAGCGCCGCCCATGGCGCGATGGTTCCGTCGTCCGGCCCAAACGGCACGCCCCGAGCCGCGTATCCCAAAAGCCGGTGCTTAGGATGATCTGCCCTGGGCACTTCGGTGCTTGGTCCATCGCCGGCCGTCAGCCCCCAACAATCTCGGCCGTAGCCCCGGAATCCGCGCGGATTACGCAGCGAGTATTCGCGCTGGATGTAAGTTGCCCGCCGGCTATTTTCAAAATAGTCGCTGCGCTTCTCCCGCATGAACCGGTCCCGGATGCTCCTGAAATCGACCCAGGCATGCGAAAACTGATGAACGAATAGCGGGCCCGCATATAGGAAATCGTAACCGTAAAGATTCTCCCATTGATATGTCGAGGTCCAGGCCGCGTAGGCCGTTGACGGCAGAGGATGCGTGGGCGATCCCAAACCTAACACATAGAGCAGAACCGCCTCGTTGTATCCTTCCCAGCCATAATGCAGGAATCCGCTTTCCGGTTTCCATCCTTGCGACAAACCGGTCTTGTCATTTTGCGCCCAGGTCCACTCGACGCGTCGATATAAGGAGTCAGCGAGTTCTCGAATCTCAGCTTCGCTATTTGTGCGCCCTGTGAAATAGGCAGCCGCCGTCAAGGCTCCGGCGAGCAACAAACTCGTATCGATCAACGACAGTTCGGATTGCCAGACCCGTTGACCCGTTTGCAGGTCAAGAAAATGGTAATAGAAGCCCTTGTATCCGGTCACGCTGGCCGTTTCGCCCTGTGAACTACGCCAAAAGAAGCGCAATGTCAGGAGAACACGCTCGACCGCCTGTTCTCGCGGCATCCAACCGCGCTCTACGGCGACCGGGTAGACCGAGAGCGCGAATCCCACCACGGCAATACTGGCCGGAGCGCCAACGCGGGTCGAATCAGCCACCAGTCCGTTGGCAAGATTGGTTTCGCGCAGGAAATATCCACATGCCGCGGACTGAAGATGGTCCAGAAGGTCGTCATTCGATAACATGGTCCGATTAACTATCGCCGGAGGCCGCCAGCAGAATGGACTCGACCGCCGCGGCGTCGCCCTGCTCGAACGCGGCCTCAACCTTCAGGCTCAGGCGATCGCGGCCTACAGTCGCGACGGCAAGCGTTTTTCCGTTCCGGCGATAGATGGCGCAGGCATCGTGTTTTTCCAGGCTGCCTCGTATTTCACATTCATCCCAGGAGGGCGCGTGGCCGACGTACGAGATCTGCACGTCATAGTGCTGGCTCCAGAAGAACGGTGCCTCTCGGTACGCTCCACCGATACCCAGCATCGAACGAGCCACCGCCTGGCCCTGACGCTCTGCCACGACCCAATGCTCGATTCGCGCAGATTCCCCGGAAACAGGTTCAGGGTATCGCGCCACATCGCCCGCCGCAAAAACATCAGGAGCGCTTGTCCGCAATGTTTCGCTGACAACCACCCCGTTATCTACTTTCATACCCGCCGCGTGCGCCAGGGAAGTTCGGGGCGATACACCGACGCCCATAATTACCAAGTCTGCGTCCACGAACACACCATCGCCGATCTCGACCCGATTCTCCCGAATCGCACGAGGCGCGGCATTTAGAAAGAAGCGGACTCCGTGCTGTTCATGTAATGTCTGAATGAATCGGCCCAGCTCCGGCCCCAGAACCTTGGCTAGAGGAACGGATTCCTGGCCTATGACAGAAACCGGGATGTCGCGATGCCGGAGCGAGGCCGCCACTTCCAGTCCAATAAAACCAGAGCCAATCACCGCGCAGCTTCGCGCCTGCTGCGCCCGGGCGATAATCGCTTCGCTATCGGCGAGAGTTCTGAGGCGGCACACATGCGGCAGGTCTGCGCCTTCGATCGAAAGCGAACGAGGCTCCGCCCCGGTGGCCAGCAAGAGCGCGCCATAGGTGAGCGTTCGCCCGCTGCGCAGCGAGACAGTGTGGTCTGAAGGGCTGACGCCGATCGCCGGATCGCCCATCATCAGATCCACCTGGATCGATTCGTAATATTCGCGCGTTCGCAGGGGGATCCAGTCCTCAGTGGCCGTCCCGGCAAGAAAATCCTTCGAGAGATTCGGACGGTCCACCGGGCCCGGCTCTTCATCGCCGGCCAGCGTGACCGGTCCTCCATATCCCTTTGCGCGCAGCATATCTGCGCATGCCGCGCCGGAAGCGCCTGCGCCTACAATGACGACCGAAGAGGGATTTAGGGGACAAGAGACGCGAAAATCCGGGGCTTGTTTTCCCGTGATCCTGACCAGATCGCCCTGTCGTTGGACGGTGAAGCAAGGCACCGGATTGAGCGCCGGCGCCGCTATCGCTTCGCCTGTGCGAAGGTCGAACCGGGCATGATGCCACGGACACCGTATTGTCTCACCCACCACCAGGCCGTCCGCTAGCGGGCCGCCGTAGTGAGTGCAGACGGCGCCTGTCGCGAATACCTGATCGCCCAGACGGACCAGGACAGCCGGTTCACCATCGAAGTGACCGAGGAACGGCGCATTGTCGGTGAGTTCGCTGAACTTTGTACCCACTTTGAAATCGGGACCCGATAAGGGCTGCGCTTTGTCTTCTGCCATTCTTGCTCCCTCAAACCAACAGACGTTCATTCATGCCGATATATGCGGGTTATCCCGTCGCTTCTTGCCGATTGCATCCAGCACACGATCGTAGGCCACGGCGAACGTCGCCACTCCGTCGACCTGCAGCTTGTCGGTGATCGCATTCAGATCGATGCCCAGACTGGAAAGGGCCCGAAGCTGCTTTTCAGCCTCGTCCTGATTTTCGAGGACCGTGTCGCCCCGAACGCGCCCGTGATCGCGAAATGCGGCGAGTGTATCCGGCGGCAGCGTATTTACAGTATCGGGCCCGATC
>Ga0070681_10003164_pt1 | contig 15316 bp, 9 predicted proteins | sample KBSC83BmetaG_FD_65650 | JGI IMG/M metagenome (GOLD analysis project Ga0070681, IMG submission 65650) | Corn rhizosphere microbial communities from Kellogg Biological Station, Michigan, USA - KBS C8-3B metaG | ecosystem: Host-associated > Plants > Roots > Rhizosphere | place: USA: Michigan...
CCGGCGAGAATGCCGCCGCTGAACAGCGCGGTGCGGCCGACATCGAGCTTGCGCCGCTCGATGCTCACGAAATCCGAAGCCGAAACGGGAACTCGCGCTCGCAGGTGCACCACGCCGTCACTGACGTTCGGCATGGCGCCGTTGGGAACCTCGAGCAGCATCGAGCCGCCGTTGTTCTCGACGACGTTCCCGACGAGCACGCGTGTGTCCAGGCTGCCGATCAGCGGTGACACACGATCCGACGCGGCTCCGGTGATCCGCGCCCGTACTTCCGTCCCCACCGGCGCCGTCGCGGGCTCGATCGGCTGGTACGAGTAGCAGCCGACGAACCCCGTCAACGAACAAAGTACGAGCAACCGATTCGTCATTCGTCGGACCGCCAACTATTTCTCGTCCAGGCAACCCTGGAACTTTGGGTTGTTGCGCTCCGCGAACGGCACGGTGATCGTCGTGCCCGTGCCATAGGTGCCGTCGAGCGGCGGCGTGAGCTGCCCCGTCGGGAACACCGCCTCGACGCCCCGCTTGTAAATGCGCACGAGCCGGCGAAGATCGCCGAGCCGGTGACCGGTGAGCCACAGCCAGTAGGCGCGCTCCTTATAGAGCAAGTCGATTGCGGCATCCTGCGTCGTCGGCGCGCCGGTGGTGAGGGCAGCGACGGTCACGTTGGTCGTCGTCGTTCCGCCGATCGGGGCGCCGCCCGTGCGGAGCGAGTTGAGACCCGCATATACCGCGTCACGCGCCGTTTGCGTTCCGGCCTGCAGCTGCGACTCGAGGTCGATGAGCCTGGCCTCCGCACCAGTCGTCACGACGCCGTCGCTGAATTGCGTGTACTTGCTCTGGTTCGGTTGGTTGGTGAACTGGCTGCTGAATCCCGCACGTGTCGAGGCCGACCAGGGAATGCGTCCATCTTGTGCCGCCGTCTGGCCGAGGAACGCCAGGCCGTTCTTTCCCTCCCCCGATACGAGTCGGTAGCGCGATGCACCGCTCGTCGTACCGCTCCACGCGCCGTTCGACGAGCTGTTCGCCGAGTGCGACGTCGTGAGAATGAAATTTGTCGGCACGCCGTTCACCGCCGCCGCCGCCTCGGCGAACTTGCCGAGGTTCATGAGCGTGCGCCCTTTGCCGAGCTTGGAGCCGTTCAACACCCGGGAGTTCGTCTCGGCCAGTGAAAGCGCAGTGTCGAAATGCGCCACGGCGAGTTGGAACATCTCGTCCGTCTTGAGCGGCGTTCCGAACGTTGTCGTCGCGCCGTCCTCGCTCGAGAACGGAACGCCCGAGCACCACGCTTCGCCGAAAAACAGCTCGGTGTAGGCGAGGAGCATGTACATCTCGCCGCGATTCGCCAGCGGCGTGGGCGCGGTCGTGGCGAGCGTGAGGGCCGCACGTGTCGCGCCCGTGCGGGCCCGCTGCATGGCGCGGTACACCGCTTCCATCTCGCTGTTGTTCTCGACCGACTTCCGCGCGTTGATCGTGAGGCGGCCGTCGAACGTGTCGCTGGCGAGAAGCTCGTCGGCGAGGTTGCCAGTCATTGTCACGTACGAATCGGTGCCGCCATCGTACGCCCCGGTGAAGTCAGCGATGACGCCAACGCGCAGAGGCGTCGCACCGGTCGGCGTGGAGACCGAGCCGGGGTTCAGAATGTCCGGATCGGTGACTTGAAGCAGCGAGTCCTTCTTGCAACCCACGGCACTCATGAGAGCCAGAGCGGCCAGGGCGACACGGGAGCGCGTCATATCATGATAGCTCAGCATTGGGCGCTCCTCAGAAGCTCAGGTTGAGACGGAAGGTGACGTAGCGAAGCGGCGGCGTCGCGAAGTACTCCTCAGATCCGCGCTGATCGCCGTTTCCAACCGTGGCCTCCGGGTCAACGCCGGTGTAGGGCGTCCATACGTGGAGATTGCGCCCCGCTGCGACGATCGACGCCCGGCTCGCGCGAAACCGATTGGCCAGTGCGTCCGGCAGCTGATACGTCACCGCGACCTCGCGCAAACGCGTGAACCGGCCGTTCTCGTACATGCCGCTGTACACGGAGTAGTTGTTCACCGCGATCGTGCGCGCCTGCTCGTACAGCGTCGCTTCCGGGTCCCAGAATCCTCGCGCCGACAATCCGCCCTGCGACTGGTGACGGAGCGTGTTGTTGAACTTGAGATTGCCCTGCTTGTGGTCGAACTGCGCCGAGATGGCAAGTTTGTGCTTCAGCAACTCCACGCGCGGATTGAGCGCCAGCTCGATCGTCGGCAGAGTCGGTCCGTAGTAAATGGCCGTGTCCGCACCGCGGCATCCGTTGAGCTCCTGGCAAACCTCGTTCACCGCGAGCAGACCGTCCTTGTTCGCGTCGTTCCACGTAATGACCTTGCCCCAGAGCCCGAACAGCGGGTAGCCCGGCGCGTTGTACTGGGTGTTGCGGTTGCCGGTGAATACCGGCGTCACGCCTTCACCAAGCGTGAGCACGCGATTCTTCAGCGTCGAGCCCGTGATCTGCAGGTCGAAGCTGAAATCGTTGTTGTCGACGAACCGGTTGTTGAGCGTGCCTTCGAATCCCTGGTTCTGAATCGATCCCAGGTTATCGAAGATCGAGGACAATCCCGAGATCGACGGCGCGATCGGTCGGGCGATGATCGCATCCTTCGTCTTCTTGTTGTAGTACGTGAGCTCGAAGGTCGTCCGATTGCTGAAGAGCTGCGCGTCGAAGCCGGTCTCGAACTCGCCGGAGTACTCCGGCCGAAGTTTCTGATTTCCAAGCGCGCCGATGCGGACGCCCGGCTGATCAGCTCCACTGATCGTCGCCGTCGTCGACGTAAAGAAGCGGGCGGCCGCCGTGGTGCTCGGCTGCACGCCGGACGCGCCGTACGTGCCGCGGATCCGCAGTGAGTTCAACCACGTCGGGTGTGGGAAGTAGCTCTCGTCGGAGATCAACCACGACAACCCCACCTTCGGATAGAACACACCCTTGAACGACTTACCGAAGGAACTGTTGCCGTCGTAACGAACGCCGCTCGTCAGGAAAATCCGATCCGAGAAGGAAAAGATCTGCTCCGCGTAGCTTCCCATCGTGATCGTGAGATCGGTGCCTTCGTCGGTTGTCTGGATGGCGCCCGTCCCGATCTGCACGGAGCCTGGCGCGAAGTTCCGTCCGCGCCCTTGCGTGAAGTCGTTGTACGTCCGGTAATACTGAAGGCCGACGGACGACTTCGACGTCACGTTCGAGCGCACGTTGAACGTACCGGTCGCGCCGAAATCGGCCGTGTACTGAGAGTTCTCAGTTCGCGTATCGGTGATGTCTCCCGTGCGCGTCGTCTCGCCGAAGGGCCCTTGGTCGAAGCGAATGAGATTCTTCAGCTCGATCAAGCTGTAGTCGAATCCGAGGTTCGCGCGCGTGGTGAGCCAGGAGAACGGGTAGTAGCGCGCATTCAGCGACTGTGTAAATCGATTCGTATTTTCGTTGCGCTCCTGCGCGAAGATGTCGCCCATCGGATAGCTTCGGTATCCGTTCAGCGGAACTTTGACGGTATCCGTTCCGACGATGCTTCGGATTTGAAAGAGGTCGGTGCGCGCCTTGCCGGCGACCGCGTCCACCATCAGCCCGACCGAGTTGTCCTCGTTCTGCGGCTGTCGGTCCGCACGCGACAGGTATCCGCCGGAGATGTTGATGTCCGCTTTGGAGCCGAGCTGCGTCGACAGATTCGCGCGCAGATTTGTGCGCGCGTCGGCATTCGGATAGATCTGGTTGTACGGCACCGCCCCGCCCCGCTCTTTCTCCAACCGGGCGACCTCGGCAGCGGGCATCTTGTACGGCCCCATCTCCTTGTTGTACTCGCCCGAGACGAAGTACTGATTTCGCTCGTTGCCGCCGCTCACCTGCGCGCCAACCTTGTTCACGCCGCCGTGCACCAACGGCGTCAGCCCCGGCTGATTCAACACGTTGCCGTGGTACACCGAGTCGACCTTGCACGAGCCCGCGGCCATCGACGTGAGCATGCACTCGAGCGCTTTGTTGTCGGAGCCTTTCTTCGTTCGGTCGAAGGAGATCCACAAGTCGCGGTAGTGCCCCGCGCTCGGATCCTTCGAGTCGGCCGTCTCGCCGAAGACACTCCAACGCGTTTGGCCGACCTTCCCCTTCTTGGTCGTGATGTTGATGACGCCATTCGCCGCTTCCGTCCCGTAGAGCGTCGCCGCGGCCGGTCCCTTGAGGATGTCGATCGTCTCGATCTCGTCGGGATTGATGTCATCGAACCGGGATGAGCGCGTGGCGCTCGCCGTCGTCGCCTCGGAGTAGACCTTCACGCCGTCGACATACACCACGGGCGAGTTGCCGAGTGAAAGCGACGATTGGCCCCGGATTCGAATTCGCGACCCGCCTCCCGCCGCGCCGGCCGAGATGATCTGAACGCCCGCCGCCTGGCCGGAGATGAGCTGTCCCAGCGAGTTGGCAGTCGTTTCTGTCGCCTTCGTGCCGATGTCGACGGAGGCGACTGTGTTGGCAATCTCCGCCTTGCGTTGCGCGCCGGTGACGGTGACGACGACCTCCGACAGCGAAAACGCCGCCTGCGACAGCGCTACGTCGACCGTGACCGTGCCGCCCGCGGTAACTGTCACGCTCGTCCGCTTTGGCTCGTAGCCGATGCGCGTGACGACGACTTCGGTGGCGCCCGGCCGGACGCCGCGGATCGTGTAGCGCCCGTCTTCCGTTGTCGCGGCGCCGATCTGGGTTCCCGACACACGGACGCTTGCGCCGACGATGGGGATGCCCGAATTGGCATCGCTCACCCGGCCCGCGATCGTCCCCGTGTTGGTTACTTGTGCGCCGGTGCTCCGATTCGGGCCGAGCACCCCTGCCACCAGCAACACCGCGCCCGCCAGGCGCCCCCAATGTTGACCACGCACGAGCGCTCGCAGGCGCGTACGACGCCGACGCAATGACATAGCCGATCTTCTCCGAGAGCAGGGATGGGCCGGCCACGGAGAGCAGCCGGCTGCTTACAACGCCTTCACAATCGAGCGAATCTGCATGCGCACCAGTCGGCGGCGCGCAGAAATCTCGGTCGTGCTCTTGGTATAGACTGGCCGGGCGAACCTACCCCGCGAGAAAGTGGTCGTCAATGCGACCAGCAGTCTCCGATCAATGAAAGAACCCTCGCACCGTGCGTGGAGTCACCCGACTCCCGCCGGACTCGGCGGGATGTATTGCACGACACGTCAACTACCACGTCCCGGGTCGCGTGTCTCAGCACTCAACGCATGTTGCCCGTGTGCCCCAGCGAGTAGCGACCGGGCTGCGGCCAAACACAAAGACCGTGCGGCTCTTTGCCGACGGGAATGCGGTAGGTGAGTCGACCCGTCGCGGTGTCGAACACGTAGACCTCGCGATCATAGCGGCCGGAGACCCATAGCTCCTTTCCGTCGGCGGTCACATTCCCCATGTCCGGGCTCCCGCCGCCGGGAATCGGCCACTCTGCGACCACGCGACGCGTCTTGAAATCGATGACGCTGATCGATCCCGGGCCGTTCGATGCAGCACGCAGCGTGGTCCATCCACGATTCGTCACGTAGAGCAGCTTCCCGTCGCGACTCGGATACAGTCCGTGCGTGCCAGTACCAGTCTGGATGAACCCGACTTGCCGAAGCGAGTCTGGGTCGATCAGGCGAACGCCCCCCGCTTTCATGTCGGCGACATAGAAAACGTCTCCGCTCGGCGACGACCGAATGTCTTGTGGCATCGCGCCGCCCTGACCGACGCCGCCGTCGAGCGACAGCATACCGATCGACCGTCGATTCACGAGATCGACCTTCACCAGGCTGCCGCTGAACTCACACGTCGCGATCGCGTAGCGACCGTCGGACGTGAATTCGACATGGTCGATCCCGCGACATCTCGTCTCGACGGATTCCTGGAGCTCCATCGTCTTCGGATCGCGGAAATCGAGGCGTTGTCGCCGCTCGGCCACGATGATCGCTGATCGCCCATCCGGTGAGAAATACATGTTGTACGGATCGTCGACGTCGATCGGCTTGCCGTTCGCACCGGTCACGGGGTCCACCGGTGTCAGCTGGCTGTCCTCGTTGTTGAGTACCCACAACGTGGACAAGTCATACGACGGAACGACGTGCTGTGGCACACGACCGGCCCGAAACGTCCGGACGATCGTATGCGAGGCGGGGTCGATCACCGTGACCGACGCCGAGCGCGAGTTGGGGACATAGACGAGCGGTTTCGCGCGCGCGGCCACGTCAGACAACGCACCGGCGCCCGTCGCTCCGTAGATATTGACTTCGCCGTCGGCCAGCGTGACTTCGCCCGCGGCGGTGTAGGTCAGATAGTGCCGCTTACCGTCAGCGCCAATCTCCTGCCGGCCGCGCCGGTTTCGGCACCCGTCGGTAAGCAGAAGGCCCAATGCGACCGTAAGCACAACTACCAACGACGCCCGCGTTTCCCGTCCCCCCCCCGGCCCGAACCCGTCCCGAATTAGGGTCAGACCCTATTTCAAATGTTCTAAATAGGGTCAGACCCCGATCGGAGGATCAAAAGGGCAATGCACGTACCTTTACGGTGCTAAAGCTTCGCAAAGAGGTTCATCGCATTCGTAACGCGATCGCCGAGTCGACTTGCGACGCGCGACGCGCCGGGAGGCGCTGATCGACAGCACGGCGGCGATGGGGAACCCAGGGGTGCTTCGCAGTGAGCGCGCCCCGGCGATGACATCGAGGGGAGCGAACTTCCGCGGCGGTTCTCGGAACGGTGGATGGCCATGGGCGAGTCAATTCTACCGCGTCGTCGTTTCCCTCGTCAGGGAAAAACAAAGGGCCTGCTGTCCGAAGACAGCAGGCCCTCCCAGCCAGTACGAGGCCTTACGGAACCACTTGCCCCGTCAGATCGCGAAGCGACTTCTGGAGCCAGCCAATCCGCGGCTGATCACACGAGCTGCCTCGATCGGCGTCGAGCGACGCCGCGATCTTGTTGAGCTCATCGCGACGCGCCGCGCCGGAAAGCCCCTCAGCCTGCGAAATACTCTGCCGGACAGCCGCGATGCGCGACGACGACAGACACTTGTTGCGCTCGAGCTGGTCCACGTACGCCTTGGAGAGCGAGAAGCTCGGCGGCCACACCAGCTTCGGCTGACCCTGCACGTTGAGCTGGTCCAGGTGCACGGTCTTCGCGGCGTCGATCTCGTTCTGGCTCACGTACTGCGTCGGCACCATGTCCGCCACGTCGAGGCCGCGCGCGATCTCGGAGCTGATGATCTGGCCGTTGTACCAATACGCCGACCATGAGCCACCCATGCTGAAGCGGTCAGGCTGGATCGGGCCGCGATCGAAATAGGCGATCTCGAACGGGTGCTTCGGGTCCGTGAAGTCGAACACCGAGATACCGCCCTGATACCACGCCTGGATCATCACGTCGCGGCCAGGGATCGGAATGAGCGATCCGTTGTGCGCGACGCAGTTCTCCTTGTCCGTCTGGATCGACGGGAGCTTGTAGTAGCTCTGGAAGTGCAGCTTCTTGTCCGGGCCTATCGTGAAGATCGCGTCGGCGCCGAACTCCTTCGGGTCGCCGGCACGGCACTTCGCAGCGCCACCGCCGCCCCACTCGTCCGAGAACAGGATCTTCGTCCCGTCGTTGTTGAACGTCGCCGAGTGCCAATATGAGAAGTTTGAATCGGCGACGGCGTCGAGACGAACCGGCGCCGCGGGATTGGAGACGTCGAGCAGGAAGCCGTGTCCTTCGCAGGCGCCACCGGCCAGGCCGAGCGACGGATAGACCGTGATGTCGTGGCACTGACGGAAAGGCGACTCCGCGCTGATTCCCGGCTTCGCCGCGTTCGGGTTCGGCGTGAACTGACGATCGACGATCGTCTGAAGCGCGCTGCGCAGCGCGGCCGTGTCGGCCGACGTCGCCGTGGACGGCTGGTTCTGCGCCGCCACCGTGCCGCCGCGCGCCTTCACCATGCTATCGAGCTGGGCGCGAACGAAGAACGGATTCACCACGAACTCGAGCTTCGTGCTCGGATTGATCGCGATGAAGCCGTTGTGGTTCGCCTTCACCGAATCCACCGCGTGCTTCAGCGCCGCCCTATCCGCATCCGACAACCCGTGCGACGGCGCCGACTTGAGGTCTGAGAAGATGTTGGCGCGGTTGATCACCGACGCCTGCTCAGGATGCAGCAGCGGAACCTTGATGATCTCGATCCGCATCAGCGATGTCGACGCGTTGCTCCGCGTGGTGTCGGCGACGCACCCTGGGAGCTCGCTCGGCGAACGCAGCGGCGCCGAACCCGAGACGTAGATGTAAACGTTGTCCTTGTCCTTCGGATCCTCGACCACCGTGTGCGTGTGCGAGCCGCGGCACGTCTGCACGTTGGTGATGAGCTTCGGGTTCTTGATGTCCGAGATGTCGAACACGCGCACGCCGCGAAAGCGATCCTTGCTCACCGAGTCCGCCGGATTGAACTGGCCGCTCGGCTTGCAATCGATGCGGCCGTTATACGCTTCGGCCGACATGAACATGAGGTTTTTATAAACCGAGACGTCGTTCTGCGACGCCGGGCACTCGTACGCCGCAACCACGACCGGGTTCGACGGATTGCTCATGTCCCAGATCACGGGGCCATTGTAGTTGCCCTGGATCGCGTACTTGCCGACGAAGGTGAGGTCGGAGTTCGTTTGGCCCATGAAGCCTTTCGGCGAAACGGCCTTGGCGTCGAGCTTGAGGCCGAAAGTGGCTTCGCCGGCGTCCGCCAAGCCGGCTTTGAGATTCGAGCGCGCGTCGACCTGCGGCGTCGAGCTTCCGGCCTGCGTCACGGGCGTCGGCTGCGAGGTCGGTTGGTTCGAGCCGCCACACGCCGCGATGCCCAGCGATGCTGCGAAGGCGCCCAAGCGGACGGCAAGGGAGGGGGACGTTCTCATGTACAGCTCCTCGGGGTGGAGAAAAAAATGGCGCGAGATCCCATTGGCGACGTCAAGGCGCCACGAGCAACATCTCGAGCATCCGGTTGATCTCGGTGGTCTGATCGACGTTCACGTCCGCGGCGAACTTGAACACCGTCTCGTCGTTCGCGGCACCGCGGTTCGACACCAGCTCCTGCACCATGGTTACGGCGCCGCGATGGTGCTGGATCATGAAAGTCAGAAACAAGCGATCGAACTCGGGCCCGCGCGCGGCCTCGAGCTGCTTCATCTGCTCTTCCGTCAGCATGCCCGGCATCAGCATCGTGTGCGTCGTGCCGCCCATCTGCATCGTTTCACCGGCCGGGTTCGGCTCGGGCACCGGCTGGTTGCGGTCCTGCAACCAGCGGGTCATCATCGCGATCTCGTCGGTTTGGGCGTTGATGATCCGCTGGCAGAGCCGCTGGACCGACTCGCTCGCCCCGTGCGTCGGCGCCATCTTCGCCATCACGATGGCCTGCGCGTGGTGGTGAATCATCGTCGACATGAACCGGATGTCCGCGGCCGTATACGGCCAGCGGGTGCTGTCGGCGCGGGCCTTCACCTTCGCGGCCTCCGGACCGGTCGCCGTCATCATACGGCTCGAGCCACTGTGCGCACAGGCCGCCGTAACGATGACGGCCGCGCCCCACAATACGTAGAAAACGGCGTGTCGAGGACGATTCACAACGAGTCTTGAGCGAGACATGATCGGCATTGGAGAATACCGAGCGGGCATGACTTTCGACAGCGCCCGCGGCGTAAAGGTTGGCTACAACTTCCGTACAGCATGAGACTTGCGACGTGAGCTCATCCGTGTCGAACACGGCTGACGTCGTCATAATCGGCGCCGGTGCGGCTGGCCTCGCGGCGGCGCGCGACCTCGCTCTCCTCGGCGTTCGCTCGATCGTCCTCGAGGCGCGCGATCGCGTCGGCGGGCGAATACATAGTATAAGACACGACGGCAGCCCGACGCCCATAGAGCTCGGCGCCGAGTTCGTCCATGGCGGCGCTCCGATCACACGGAAACTACTCCGCGAAGGCCGCCTGCCGCTCGCCAACGTGGTCGGCGATCGCTTTCAGTCGGACCGCCGCGGCTTCGTTCGCGTCGCCGACTATTGGGATCGTCTCGACCGCGTCCTCCGACTCCTCGACGCGCACCGCAAGCCCGATCGCTCGTTCGCCGACTTCCTCGCCGAACGCCCCGGCGGACACAAGCTCGCGCGTGAACGCTCGCTCGCCTCCCAGTGGGTCCGCGGCTTCCAGGCCGCCGATCCCGGCATCGTCAGCGAACGCGCGATGGCCGAGGGCGCGAGTCCGGGTGAAGAGGAAGAGCGCGCGATCGCCCGATGCGTCGACGGCTACGCCTCGGTCGTCAACCTCCTCGCCGCCGACGTTCCCGACATCCGACTCGGCGCCGCCGTCTCGCGCGTGCAGTGGGAACGCGGGCAAATAACTGTCAGCGGAACCGCCGGCAACGACGGCTTCGAGCTGACCGCCGCCGCCGCCATAATCACCTCCCCCGTACCACTTCTTTCGAATTGGGGTCAGACCCCAAAAAAAGAATGGGGTCAGACCCTGGGTGCAATTTCGTTCGAGCCGGCGCTTCCTGTTGCGCATCAACGAGCTCTCGACAAGCTGGCGATGGGTGACGTCGTGCGCGTATCGCTCGTGCTCGACGAGCCGTTCTGGCGCTCGAAGTCGGTGGGAAAGAGTGGATCACTCCGCTGCCTCACCTTCGTGCATGCCGGTCACGATGGGATGCCCGTGTGCTGGACGACCCACCCGCTGGAGTCCCCCGTTCTGGTCGCCTGGTTTGGATTTCCCGAATCCGTCGACCTGGTCGACCGATCGCGCGAAGAGATCGAGTCGGAGACGATCGGCGCCGTCGCCCGACTCTTTCACACCTCACGGAGAACGCTCGAGCGTCGGGTGCGCGCCTGTCACCTGCACAACTGGTCGCGCGATCCGCTGACGCGCGGGGCGTACAGTTACGCGCGCGTCGGCGGCAGCGACGCCGCGAAGACGCTGGGCCGCGCGATCGACGGAACGATATGGCTTGCCGGCGAGGCGTACGATTCCGAAGGGCGAACCGGCACCGTCGAAGGCGCGATTGGGAGCGGCCAACGCGCCGCGCACCTGGTGCACCGGGCACTCAACTCGCGCCGCTGACCCCGAAGGAACAGCTACTCCTGTCGAAGCGCGCGGAGCGGATCGAGCTTCGCGGCGCGTCGTGCCGGGAGAAAAGCCGCAACGAGGGCGACGCCGCCGAGCAATCCGGCTGTGACCGCGAACGTCGTCGCGTCCGTCGGCGACACGCCATATAAGAGTCCTCTCATAAGGCGTGTGGCAGCGAACGACCCGATCGAGCCCATGACCAAGCCGACCAACACCGGCGACATCCCGCGCCTCAGGATCGACGACACCACCGTGCGTGGCGGAGCACCGAGCGCGAGGCGGAGCCCGATCTCGGCCGTTCGCTGCGTCACCCCGTACGCGATCACCCCATAGATGCCGATTGCGGCGAGTAGCAATGCCAATCCGCCGAACGTCGTGAGGAGCCATGTCTGGAAGCGCGGCCTGATCATCGAATCGTCCACCATTGCTTCCATTGGCTTGAGATCGCGAGCGTTCATCAGCGGATCAATCTCGTGGAGTGCCGCGCGAATCGGCTCCTCTACGGCCTCCGGCTTGAGGCTCGATCGAACGGCGATCCATGCTCCGCCGAAGACGCTCTGCGCCCACGGAACGTAGATCGTCGGTCGCGGCGCCTTGTCGACGCCCTGGAAGGAGACGTCGCCGACGACACCCACGATCGTCCACAACGAATCAGCCACCTGGATCCGACGGCCGAGCGGCGAGCGCCCGGCGAAGTTTCGACGAGCCAGCTCGCGCGAGATCATCACGACGCGCGGTGCGGCGGGTCCGTCGCCCGCGCTGAACGGTCGACCCTCGAGAAGCGGAACGCCGATCGCCGACAAGAACTGTGGCGACGCCGGTACATAGATCGCCTGCGGCTCCTGCCCCATTTGCGGCGGCGGATCACCCTCGATCACGTAGCCACTCGCCTGCTGCATGCGCGACGGGGGCAGACTGGTGCTTCCGCCGGCCAGTGTCACACCAGGAATGGCGCGCAGTCGCTCGAGGAGGCGATCGAGGACGACTTGTTTGCTAGTTGTCCCGGGATAGCGCTCGTTGGGGAATGCCACGTGGAATGCCGCCACGTTCTCCGTCCGGAATCCACGTTCTGTCGTCAGGAGAGAGCCGAGCGTCCGAACCATCAGACCCGCGCCGACGAGCAGAATCATCGCGAATGCCACCTCGGCCGCGGTGAGCAGCGAGCGAGCACGCGCCCCGTAACCGCCGACTCCGCCGCGCGCCGACTCGCGCAGCGTCGTCGCGGCTCCGCCCTGCCCCGCCGCGAGTGCGGGCACTACGCCGAACAGCACTCCCGTCAGGATAGACGCGCATCCCGCGAAAGCGAGCGTCACGGCGTCGAGCGAAACGTTCTCGAGTCTCGGGATGTCTCCCGGGCTGAAACGAATCAGCAGACGAATGCCGACCGCGGCCAACAAAAGTCCCGCGACGCCGCCGAGAATACCAAGAAAAACGCTTTCCGTGAGCAATTGCCGTGCGACTCGCCATCGATGCGCGCCGAGCGCTCGACGAATCCCGATCTCGCGCGATCGGCTCGACATGCGCGCGAGCATCAGATGCGCCACGTTCACGCAGGCGAGCAGCAGCACGAGCCCCGCGGCGCCAAGTGCGAGCCATAAGCCACGCTGCACACCGCCGACGGTATCGTCGCGAATGGATTGCAGCGCGACGCTGGTTCCACCGTCCTCATTCGGGAACGCTTCGCCCATGCGCTGCATGATCGCATTCATCTGTCGCTCGGCTTGCATCGGCGTGACGCCCGGTTTGAGCCGCGCCACCGTGCGCCATCCGTGGAGGCCGCGGCTGACAAACCACGGATTCGCCGCATCGGAGGGGCCCGCCGAGAGAGCCGCGAGCGTTAGCCACAGATCGATGTCCGGCGACGGAAAGTGAAAGCCGGGCGGCATCACGCCGACGATTGTGTATGGCTTCTCATAAAGAAGTGCCTTGCGTCCGATCACGTCTCGACTACCCCCGAACCGGCGTTGCCAGAGGCGATAGCTGATCGCCATGACCGGCAAGCGCTCCTCGTCGGGACGAGGCAGCCGGCCGACGATCGGCACTGCGCCGAGCACATCGTAGACCTGCGAAGTCGCGCCGATGCCTCGCGCCATATCGGTCACGTCGCCGCCGGTGATCTCGTACCGGTTGAACGCATATCCGCCAATCTCGGTGAATACGGTGTTCTGCATGCGCCAATCGGCGAGGTCGGGAAACGACGCGGGGTTTCTATCCGTCGGCGATTGCGCCGGGACGGTCCACAGTGAGTAGAGCCGGTCGGAATCCGCGTAGGGCAGCGGTCGGAGCACCACGGCGTTGACGACGCTGAATATCGCCGTGTTGGCGCCGATGCCGAGCGCGAGAGTGAGAACCACCGCCGCGCTGAACGCCGGATTATGCCGAAGCACGCGTGTCGCGTACCGGACGTCTTGCATCAGATCGTCGACCAGGCCAAGGCTCCACATCGCTCGCGTCTCCTCTTTGACGTATGTGACGTTGCCGAGTTGCATCCGCGACCGCCGCTGCGCTTCCGCGTCCGATACGCCCGCCTCGCGTTGATCCCGCTCGAGCATCGATCGATGGAACTCGAGCTCGTCGCTCAGCTCTCGTTCGAGAGAACCCCGGCGCAGCCGGTCACGAAGCCGATTCAAGAGCTCGAGAGGCGAAAGAGTCATCGGCGTCTAACGATCAGGCGCGCATGACGCGCTGAATGGCGGTCACCAGCTCGGCGAAACCCGCCTCCTCCGCGCCGAGCTGCTTTCGGCCGGCCGCGGTGATCGAGTAGTACCGGGCTCGCTGATTGTTCGGCGTCGTTCCCCACTCGGCCGTCAGCCAGCCGCGTTGTCGCATGCGCTGAAGCGCCGGGTAGAGCGAGCCTTCGTCCACCTGGAGCACGTCGCGCGACAGTTGCTTGATGTGCTGGGCGATGCCGTACCCGTGCAACGGCCCAAGCGCGATGGTCTTGAGCACGAGCATGTCCAGCGTACCGGGGAGTAAGTCGCGTTTGGCCGATGGCATATAGATCGTCTATGGGATAGACAATCTATGTCCAGAAAGGGTTGCCTTGCCAGCTGGACTCGCTACCGGCTGCTCGGCTGCTCGGCTGCTCGGCTGCTCGGCTGCTCGGCTGCTCGGCTGCTCGGCTACTCGGCTACTCGGCTACTCGGCTACTCGGCTACTCGGCTACTCGGCGACTCGGCGACTCGGCGACTCAGTCGAGCCGACGAGGGCACGAGCAGCCTTCGGTTGTCGCGCTACCGAGATCAGCGCGACGCCGCCGAGAATGATTGAAGCGGCGACGAGAGTTCGTGCGGTGATCGCCTCGCCGGCGATTGCCCAGCCAAGCAACATCGCGACGACGGGGTTCACGTAGGCGTAGGTGGACACCTTCGCCGGGCTCACCTCTTTGAGCAGATAGATGTAAGCGGTGAAGCCGATCAACGACCCGAATGTCACCAGGTACAGCCAGCCGGCCCACGACGCCGCGGAGATGTCCGCGAGCGACGCCCGATGTCCTTCGCCGATCGCCAATCCGCTCGCCACCAGCGCGACGCTGCCGCCCAGCATTTGCAAGCCTGTCGACATCGTCGCGGACTCCGGCCGGGCGCCGCGGCTGTTGTACACGGAACCGAAGGCCCACGCCATCGATGCCGCGACGAGCACCAGCGCGCCGACAACGTCTACAGGGCCACTCGCGTCGACGCGCTCCGGACCAACGAGCACCACGAGGCCGCCGAGTCCGACGACGACGCCGGCGATAACCGCGAGTGTTGGCCGCTCACCGCCGGGCAGCATCCAATCGAACAGCACCATCCAGAGCGGCACGACGGCGACGATGAGCGCCGCAAGCGCCGACGGAATCCGCTGCTCGGCCCACCCGACAGACCCGTTGCCAAGGCAAAGCATGAGGACACCGGTGAGCGCCGCGACACGCCACTCGACCGCGGTCGGCCGGGGTGCGCCGCGCGCGCGAGCCCAGGCGTAGAGCATGGCGCCCGACACCAAAAAGCGCGCTCCCGCCATCAGCAACGGCGGCATCGTTTGCACCGCGTACCGAATGGCGAGATAGGTCGAGCCCCAGACGATATAGACCGCGGCAAACGCCGCAATCACCGACGCGCGCGTGGATGGACGGCTCAATCGCGCTCGACCAGTCGTCGAAGTTCTTCGATGTCGTTCGGGCGGCCGACGAAACGCGCCCGCGCGCAGCCGGGCAGGGCACGCAGCGACGCCGTCACCG
>Ga0070681_10003165_pt1 | contig 15312 bp, 14 predicted proteins | sample KBSC83BmetaG_FD_65650 | JGI IMG/M metagenome (GOLD analysis project Ga0070681, IMG submission 65650) | Corn rhizosphere microbial communities from Kellogg Biological Station, Michigan, USA - KBS C8-3B metaG | ecosystem: Host-associated > Plants > Roots > Rhizosphere | place: USA: Michigan...
ATACCGTCATGGTGATCACCGGCAACGCGGCAACCGGCGAGCTGACGGTCGAGGCGCTCGATCCGCCGCCGGGCGCCATCCTGCCGCAGCTCGTCGCGCGCCGCGAAATTCGCGCGGCTTAGACCGCGCGCTAAGGCCGAGCGGTTTCCTCCGCCCGCGGCATGGTCTCGCTGCCGGCCCTGCCATAGCGCGCGAGGAAACGCTCGCGCGAAATCCAGAATTCCTGGCGGTGACGGAGAAAGCCGCGCTCGCGTGCCTTGAACGGGTCGAACGCCCGGCTCAGCAGAAACAGCCAGAGATCGTCGATCAGCGCGTGGAGGCGCTCGGCGGGGTTCGGGCGCTTGGGCACGGCGATCCAGCCGCCGCGCAAGAGATTGGGCAGGCGGCGCGGATTCTTGCGCCGCTGACGGCCGGTGAATGCAGGCTTGATCATCAGCGCGCGCGCGGCGCCGAGCTCGGGCCGGGCTTCGATTGCCGTGGCGAGCCGTTCGAGCGAGCGCTCGAAACGGCGCCGCAAGACCGCCGCCCAGCGCAAATCGGCACCCGCTGCCGGCAGCGTCAAATGCTCGTTCCAGAGATGCAGTTCGAGCGCCGGATCGCCCGGGCGAAGCCTCACCCCGTCGGGAAGCAGGATCGCACGGTCGACCGGGTGCCAGCCGATGCGCAAGAGGGTATCGGCGCCCCCATCGAACTCGACGATGCCGAGAAGCTTGCGCGAGACGAAATCCATGCCGCGCACGAGACGCCGGAAGAGCGATCCAACCACACGGCCTAGCTTGCTCACAGCCCGCTCGACTCCGCCTCAACCGCGCCGGCGCGCGCGGGACTAGACCTTCCCTTCTTTCACCAGCGCGCGCATGCGCGCCAAGGTCGCCTCGACCGCGCCGACATAGGAGGCGCGCATCGCCATGCCGCGCTCGCGATTCGGCGCCGAGCCGGGCGCGGCGCCCGGCAGATTGACGGCGAAGGTGAAGGTGAGCAGGAGTCCGTGCGGGCCTTCGCTGACGAGATTGGTGATCCAGCCGGCATTCGCCGCCGTGCCGACGCGCTCGAACAGAACCTCGACCTCGGGCGTGAAGGTGATCTTCTCCTGGAAGCGATCCTCGCCGATGACGATTTCGCGCAATAGGCCGGCGGCGTCGCGCTCCAACACCGTGCAGGAGCGGATGTTGGGAACGAAGAGCGCGCCGTTCTCCGCCTTCATCACGAGACCTTGCCAGACCTGATGCGCCGTGAGCTGCGGCGCCGCGCCTTCGGGATTGACCTCGAGCGAAACCGAGAGCGTGAACATGAAACCGCCACTCCCTCTTTGCTGTTCCCCGGCACCAGTCTATCCGCGCCGGCGCTCGGAGGCGATGCCGCTCTTGCGGCGGGCGCGGGCCGGCTCTATGGCTGCGGCATGCTCGACGGGCTCAAATCCAACAATCGCGCCTGGGCGGCGCGGATGGTCGCAACCGACCCCGACTTCTTCAAGCGGCTCGAGCATCAGCAATCGCCCGATTACCTTTGGATCGGCTGCTCCGACAGCCGCGTGCCCGCCACCCAGATCGTCGATGTCGATCCTGGCCAGATTTTCGTTCACCGCAATATCGCCAATCTCGCGCCGCCGCAGGACGCCAATTATCTCTCGGTGCTGCAATATGCCGTCGAGGTGCTGAAGGTGAAGCACGTCATCGTCGTCGGCCATTATGGCTGCGGCGGCATCGCTGCTGCGATCGACGGCGCTCGGCGCGGCCTGGTCGATCACTGGCTGCACCCGGTGCGCGAGCTTTACCGCGAGCATCGCGCTGCGCTCGAGGCGATCGGCGATCAGCGCGCGCGCCTCGACCGGCTGTGCGAGCTCAACGTCATCCGCCAGGTGCGGAACGTCGCCGCCGACCTCTTCGTGCAAGAGGCCTGGGCGCGCGGCCAGGAAGTGCAGGTCCATGGCTGGATTTATGCGCTCGGCAATGGCCTCATCACCGATCTCGGCGTGACGATCGCCGGCGCCGCCGAGGCCGAGCGGCTGGGCTGATCGCGGCCGCTATCGTCGGCCGATCACCGCCCAGAGCGGATCGTGATCGAGCCCTTCGGGGATGAGGGTGCGCCCCTCGATCGCGGCAAAGCGGGCGCGCTCCATATAAAGGCCGACCAGCCGCTGATGCTGGCCCATGGGGAGGCCGAGCCACACCGCGACCGCCTTGGTCGGAAAGCAGCGATTGGAGAAGGTGACGGCGAGCGGCGCATCCGGCTTCAGGCAGCGCGCAACCTCGCGCATCACCGCGACCGGGCGTTGGAGATACTGAACCGAGACGCAGATCGCCGCGCCATCGAGCGAGGCGTCATCGAGCGGCAGCGACGGGTTCTCGTTGAGATTCTGTGCGAACCAGCGCGTGTAATGCGGATTGGCGGCGAGCTCCGCCTCGTTCATGCCGTGGCCGATCACCTCTCGATAGGCGATTTCGGGCGGCAGATGGGAAACCCAGCTTCCCATCAGATCGAGGATCGCGCCACCCGCGGGAAAGATCTCGCGATAGAGCCCCGTCACCGCGGCAATGGCGCGCTCGTCGATATGGGTGACGAAACGCGGCGCGGCGTAGAAGAGCTGATCCGCGCTCTGATCTTCCTTGGCGAATGCCGCGGGCGGGAGCCCCGCGAGATCGTCATCCATCGCGTTCACTTGCCGCCGGCCGCGCGCCGGCGTCAAGCGCCGCGGATCGCCCCATCTGTCCGCGCGCAGTGCTGCGCCCTACCCGCCCGCGTCTTCGGCCGCGGCGTCGGCGCCTTTGATGCGCTGGGCGAGCGAGGCTTGCAAGAACGCATCGATATCGCCGTCCAGCACCTTGTCGCTCTGGCTCGTCTCGACCCCGGTGCGCAGATCCTTCACCATCTGATAGGGCTGCAGCACGTAAGAGCGGATCTGATGGCCCCAGCCGATATCGGTCTTGGTGGCGTTCATCGCCTCGGTCACCGCCTCGCGCTTTTGCAGCTCGATCTCATAGAGCCGGGCCTTCAGCATCGCCGTCGCCTTGGCGCGGTTCTGATGCTGCGAGCGCTCGCTTTGACAGGCGACGACGACCGGCTGCTCCATGCCGGGCGGCTGATAGGTCATGCGTACGGCGCTGTCGGTCTTGTTGACGTGCTGGCCGCCCGCGCCCGACGAGCGATAGGTGTCGACGCGGAGATATTTCTCCTCGATGGCCACCTCGATCTTGTCGTCGACCACCGGATAGACCCAGACCGAGGCGAAGCTCGTATGCCGGCGCGCATTCGCATCGAAGGGCGAGATGCGCACGAGACGATGCACGCCGCTCTCGGTCTTCAGCCAGCCATAGGCATTCTCGCCGGCGACGCGGATGGTCGCGGATTTGAGCCCCGCGCCCTCGCCCGCGCTCTCTTCGAGCCATTCGACCTTGAAGTCGTGCGCCTCGGCCCAGCGGATATACATGCGCAGCAGCATCTCCGCCCAATCCTGCGCCTCGGTGCCGCCCGAGCCGGCATGAACTTCGAGGAAGCAATCATTGCCGTCGGCCTCGCCCGAGAGCAGGCTCTCGAGCTCGCGTGCTTTCACCTCCGCGTGGAGCCGCTCGAGCGTCGCCTGCGCGTCGTCGAGCATCGTCTGGTCGCCCTCGCCTTCGGCGAGCTCGGCAAGCCCCAGCGTGTCATCGACCTCGCGCTCGACCTTCAAATAGCCGTTGACGCCCTTGTCGAGCCGCGTGCGCTCGCGCATCAGACTTTGCGCGCGCGCTGAATCGTCCCAGAGCTTGGGGTCTTCGATGAGCGCGTTCAGCTCGGCGAGACGCCGCGTCGCCTTGTCCCAGTCAAAGATGCCTCCTCAGCAACGCCAACGAGTCCCGGATCTCGTCGACGAGTGCTTGAATTTCCGCGCGCATGGGCAAGCTCTCAGCTGTCAGCTCTCAGCCGTCCGCATAACACAAACGGCAAACCGCGATGAATGTCCGATAGCTGATAGCTGAAAGCTGACAGCTAATAAAGCCCGCCCGTGCCGCTGCCGGGAACCGGCTGCGTCGCGTTCTGGGTCGGCGCGACCGCGCTCGCATCGGCGGGCGTACCGCCCTCCATCTCGTCGCCGCTCACCACCAAACCCGACCCGGCGGCGGTCGGCTCAGTGCCGGGTTTATAGGCCATGTAGATCGCCTTGCGGTCGGCGGCGCGCGCGAGCTGGCCGGTCTCCGGATCGATGCGCACCATGTCGAGGCCGGGCGGGATGCGGAACGGGATCGCGGGCTTGTCTTTGAGGGCCTCGGTCATGAATTCGCGAAAGGCGGGCGCCGCCACCGAAGCGCCGGTCTCGCGCTTGCCGAGGCTGTGCGGCTGATCGAAGCCGATATAGACGCCGGCGACGAGATCGGGCGAGAAGCCGACGAACCAGGTGTCGTTGCTGTCGTTGGTCGTGCCGGTCTTGCCGGCCAAGGGCTTGCCGATCACGGCGATGCTGCGCCCGGTGCCGCGCTGGATGACGCCTTCCATCATCTCGACATCCTGATAGGCGCTCTTGGGATCGACGATCTGCGGCCGGTTGTCGGGCAGCACGGGCGGCGCCTGATCGGTCCAGGAAATGTGGTTGCATTGATCGCAAGCACGATCATCGGCGCGATAGATGGTGACGCCATTGCGATCCTGCACGCGGTCGATGAAGGTCGGGTTGATGTGCTTGCCGCCATTCACCAGCATCGCATAGGCGGTGGTCAGCCGCAGCGGCGTCGTCTCGCCGGCGCCGATGATGTAGGAATATTCATGCGGCATGTTGTCGATAATGCCGAAGCGGTGCAGGTAATCGGCGACGACATCGAGGCCGATGGTCGCGCCGACGCGCGCGGTGACGAGATTCAAGGATTCGGCAAGGCCGAACATCAACGGCACCGGCCCGAAGAATTTGCGCTCGTAGTTCGACGGATTCCATTTCGGCAGGCCGGGACCCTGATCGACGACGAACGGCGCGTCGAGCACCACGGTCGAGGGCGTGAAGCCGTGATCGAGCGCGGCAAGATAGATGAAGGGTTTGATCGCCGAGCCGGTCTGGCGGCGCGCCTGGGTGGCGCGGTCGAACTGGCTGATCGCGTAGCTGAAGCCGCCATCCATGGCGAGAACGCGCCCGGTATGCGGGTCCATGGCGATGAAGGCGCCCGAGACTTCGGGAATCTGGCTGAGCGCGTATTGCGCCGGCGCCTTGCCCTTGGGCCGCGCGCCGCCTAGCGGATCGACCAGCACGATATCGCCGGGCGAGACCACGTTGCGCGTCTCGCTCGGCGTCGGGCCGACATGCGCGTCCGGCAATTCCTTGCGCGCCCATTTGAGCTCGTCGAACGGGATCGTCCCGCGCGTGCCGTCGGCGAGACCGATCTCCGCGCCGGAGGCTTGCGTCGCCAGCACGATGGCAAGACGCCAACCGACATCCTCGGCGCCGGCCGGCAGCGCCGCCGCTTTGAGCTGGGCGAGCCAGTCGTGAGCAAGCTCGACATGCGCGACGGGCCCGCGATAGCCGTGGCGGCGGTCATAGGCGATGAGCGCGTCGCGCAGCGCCTTGTCGGCATAGCCCTGCAGCACCGGATCGAGACTCGTCCGGACCGACAGGCCCGAGGTGTAGAGCGCCTTCTCGCCGTAGCGCTGCAGCAATTCGCGCCGCACTTCCTCTGCGAAGTAATCCGCCTTGACCGTCTCGGCCTCGTCGCGATGACGCAGCGCGATCGGCTTTTCCTTCGCGGCGTCGGCCTCGGCCTGGGTGATGAAGCCGGCCTCTGCCATTCGGTCGAGCACCCAGTCGCGGCGTTCCTTGGCGGCCTCGGGGTGACGCTGCGGGTTGTAGTTGTTGGGCGCCTTGGGCAAGGCTGCGAGGAATGCCGCCTCCTCGGGCGTCAGCTCATCGAGGGATTTGTTGAAGTAGTTGAGCGCCGCCGCGGCAACGCCATAGGCGCCGCCGCCGAGATAGATCTCGTTGAGATAGAGCTCGAGGATGCGATCCTTGCTCAGTACCTCCTCCATGCGCACGGCAATGAGCGCTTCCTTGATCTTGCGCTGGAGCGAGACTTGGTTGTTGAGGAGGAAATTCTTCGCCACTTGCTGGGTGATGGTCGAGGCGCCGATCGGGCGCCGGCCGCTGCCCATCCGCATCAGATCGGTCGCTGCGGCACGCAGCATCGAGAACGGATCGATGCCGGGATGGTTGTAGAAATTCTTGTCCTCGGCGGCGAGGAAAGCATGAATGACGAGCGGCGGCATGGCACTGACCGGCACGAAGACGCGCTTTTCCGTGGCGTATTCGGCGAGCAGCCGGCCATCGCCGGCATGGACGCGGGTGACGATCGGCGGCTGGTAATTGGCCAATTCGCGGTAATCGGGCAGGTCGCGGCCGAAATACCATATTGCCAGCCCGGCCACCGCGCCGGCGCCGAGCCCCGCCAAAACAAAGAGCCAAAACAAGACTTTGATGATTCGCATGGGTCCGCCGCGGCCGCCCGCCCGCCGGGCTCCCGCGCAAGCTGCGCCGGGGCCGGGCCGAGCCAAGCTCTCACAATCCCCCTAAATTGCGCTTGCTTTGTGGCGGGTTCAAGAACGGTTTCCAAGCCCCTTGGCCGCCAAGGCGGGCGGGCCGGGCGGACTCGACGAGGCGGTTGTGGCCGGGGGCCGCGACTTGTATCCTTGTTAAGCGAAATCCCGCGCGCCGGAGCCCTCGCCGAGGGCGGACCAGCGCTGCGGATTCTATTCAACCCGAAGTCATCCCGGCCCCTGCCGGGGCGGTGCAGCCTTCAATGAGTTCCGCCATGGCCCTCTCTTTCGCGCCGTTCGACGGATCGATCCGCGGCACCGCCGGCTTCGCCTCACTCAGGACAGCGCCGCCCGTTCTTCGCGCGGGCGCCGGCGCGCTCCTTGGAGCCTTCCCCAATGGCAAAGCGCATGCTCATCGACGCGGCGCACCCGGAAGAGACCCGGGTCGTCGTTCTCAACGGCCATCGCCTCGAAGAATTCGATTTCGAGACATCGACTAAAAAACAGATCAAAGGCAATATTTACCTCGCCAAGGTGACGCGGGTCGAACCCTCGCTCCAGGCGGCCTTCGTCGAATATGGCGGCAACCGCCACGGCTTCCTCGCCTTCGGCGAAATCCATCCCGATTACTACCGCATCCCGGTCGCCGACCGGCGCGCCGCCCTTGAGGACGACCGCGCGGCGCAAGCCGCCGAGGACGCGCTCGAGGAGCGTCATGTCGAGGACGACACCGAGGATGCGCGCGCGCCCGGCGAGAGCTTTGCCGAGCGCCTCGCCGAGGAGGCGCCCGCCGACGTGATCCGCGGCGCCGAGCCCGAAGCGGGCCTCCTCGCCGAGGACGAAGAGGCGAACGCCGGGGCCGAGACCGGCGCGCATTTCGCCGAGAGCGACGAACCGCACGCGCCAGAGGCCGAGCCCGACGGGCTGAAAGAGGCGCCGATCGCCGAATTCGACGCGCCGGCCTATACGCCGCAGCCGGACGAGGCCTTTGCGCGGGGCGATGCATCGCATGACGAGGCCGAGGCGCAGGGCTTCGCCGAGCCGCAAGCGGAAGGCTTCGATCCGCATTCGCCGGGGCCGGCCGAGGATCGCGAGCCGGGCGGCGAGCCTCCCCTGCCCTCGCCCTCCGAGGATGCCGATATTCACGCCGAGGGCGGCGCACGCCGCATCGCCATCGAGACCCTGGGCGGCGACGAGATCGAAGAGACGACCCAGCGCCGCGCCCGGCCGCACCGCCACTACAAGATTCAAGAGGTCATCAAACGCCGCCAGATCATGCTGGTGCAGGTGACCAAGGAAGAGCGCGGCAACAAGGGCGCGGCGCTCACCACTTACATCTCCCTCGCCGGCCGCTATTGCGTGCTGATGCCGAACACGCCGCGCGGCGGCGGCGTGTCGCGCAAGATCACCAGCATGACCGACCGGCGCCGCCTCAAGGATTTGATGAGCGATCTCGAAGTGCCGGAAGGCATGGGCGTAATCGTGCGCACCGCCGGCAGCGAGCGCTCGAAGACCGAGATCAAGCGCGATTTCGAATATCTCTTGCGCCTCTGGGACGAGATTCGCGAACTCACCCTCAAATCGACCGCCCCCGCCCTCATCTACGAGGAGGGCAACCTCATCAAGCGCTCGATCCGCGACCTCTACACGCGCGACATCGACGAGGTGCTGGTCGACGGCCGCGACGGCTACGAGACCGCCAAGGCGTTCATGAAAATGCTGATGCCGAGCCACACCAAGCGGGTGCGGTTCTACAACGATCCCTCGGTGCCGCTCTTCCATCGCTTCCAGGTCGAAGGTCAGCTCGACGCGATCCATTCGCCGATCGTGCAGCTGCGCTCGGGCGGCTACATCGTCATCAACCCGACCGAGGCGCTGGTGGCGATCGACGTCAACTCGGGCCGCTCGACGCGCGAGCGCAACATCGAGGAGACGGCGCTCAAGACCAATATCGAGGCGGCCGAGGAAATCGCGCGCCAACTGCGTCTGCGCGACCTTGCCGGCCTCATCGTCATCGACTTCATCGACATGGAGGAGTACCGCAACAACAACGCGGTCGAGCGCCGCCTCAAAGACGCGATGCGCCATGATCGCGCGCGCATCCAAGTCGGCCGCATCTCGCCCTTCGGCCTCTTGGAGCTGTCGCGCCAGCGCTTGCGCCCCTCGCTGCTCGAAGCCTCGACCCAGCCCTGTCCGCATTGCGGCGGCACCGGCCATATCCGCTCGACCGAATCGACCGCGCTGCATGTGCTGCGCGCGATCGAGGAGGAAGGCATGCGGCGCCGCTCGGCGGAGATCAGCGTCGCCGTTCCGTCCTCGGTCGCGCTTTATATCCTCAATCAGAAGCGCGGCGCGCTGCAGCAGAACGAGGCGCGCTATGGCTTCCACGTCACCATCACCGAGGACGACGCCCTGATCCCGCCGGCCTTCCGCCTGGAGCGGGTGCGCGCCCTGACGCCGGCCGAGATCGCGGCGCTGCCCGTGCTGCAGCCCCTGCCGATGCCCCAGGAAGAGCCGGAGGAGGAAGAGCCGGCGGACGAGCTGCCCGAGCAGGAGGGCAGCGAGAGCGAAGCGGCGCCGCGCGCCGCGCACCCCGCCGAGGAAGGCATGGGCTGGATCCCGCAGGAGAATACCGCCGAGGGCGAGCCCGAATGGGACGAGCGCGGCGAGAGCGGCGGCGAGCGCGAAGCCCATGGCCACCGCCGCCGCCGCCGGCGCCGGCGGCGTGGCGGCCGCGAGCGCGAGGCGGGATTTGGCGCGCCGTCGGAGGCGCCGCCGCAGGAAGCGGCAACGACCGATGCCGACGAGCCGGAAGGCTTTGGGCCGGGCCCGGTCGATCAGGTCGAAAGCGAAGCCGAGACAGGCGAGGAAGCGGCCCCGGCGACGGGCGGCGAGGCCGATGATCGCAAGCGTCGGCGGCGCGGGCGGCGCGGCGGCCGGCGCCGCCGCCGCGGCCATGGCGATGGCGATGGCAACGGATCGGGCGAGCCAAGCCATGGCGAGGCCGGCGATAGCGAGACCGCTGAGGGCGAGCTTGCCGCCGAGAGCGGCACGCCGCGCGATGCCACAGAGGACGAGTCGGCTGGCGTTGCGGGCGAGACCGCCTCCGAAGTGGCCTTCGGCGAGATCGTCGCGGAAGCCTATGAACCGCCGGCAACCGCATCGCCGGCCGAGCCTGCGGACGAGCGAATCGAGAGAGCCGAGCCGGAGCCGGCCGCGGCACCGCGCGCCGAAGCCTCGCCCCCCGAGTCCGAGCGCGGCCCCGCCGCTTACAACGTTCCCCCCACCCATGAGGTGAGCGGCCCGCCGGCCAATCCGCGCCGCGGCTGGTGGCGCCGCCGCTGATCGCGGCGCCGCCCGCCGACAGCGCCCGTCAGGTGAAAATCTTTTCAGTTGATGGCGATGCCTTCGCGCGCATAAACCTGCGCCGTCTTCGAACAGCGCCACGCTTTCTCAAGAAATCAACAGGGGTGTGCGATGACAGGGATCGGCTTCGCGCAGGGACGCCTCGGGGCGGTCGTCCTTCTGGCGCTTGCGCCGCTGCTGGCGGGCTGCGGCCACAGCAGCAGCAGCGACAAATCGGCGGAGGTCGGCTCGGCCGCCGCCGATGCGCAGAGCGAGCTGCGGCGCGAGCAAGACTGCGCCAATGCGGAGTGGAAAGCCGCCAATCCCGGCCTCTACTACAATCTTTGCCCCAACAATCCCCTGCGCTGAGCCGCGGCACGGCGGGCGCCCCCGGTCACCACATGCGCTGCGCCAAATCCTCGCCGCGCATCGCGATCGCATCGAGGGCGCGCCGGGCGGTCGCCTCGTCGGTCCATTGCCGGCCCACCGCCGCCGTCATGCCCGCTTCGGTCTCGGGGAATTCGCGGCGCTTACGCCCGCGAATATTGTAGATCCGTCCATTGCGCGCTTCGACCACGCCGAAGCGGCCGTCGCGCGAGATCAAGAGGTGGCTGCCGCGCCGCTCCACGACCGAACATCTTGTCTCCATGCTTGCCACCTCGCCAAGGCGCGTTGGTGCCGACCCCGCAGGAACGCAAGTGGGTGGATTCGGTTCCGCATCCGGGCTTAACCTTGCCTTCACCAAGGTTTCTTTATAAGGGGCGGTCGGGGATTCGCGCCCTCAGCGCCGGCGACGGCGATGAGACGCCCCCGGGCGTCGTCGCAGTCGAGATGGCAATGGATCGCCCGACCGGCCACTTCTTATGGATCATCGCGGGCGCGGGCGCGGCGGGCTGCGTCGCGCTCGGATCGGCAGTCGCGCTGCTGCGGACCGCGCCGGAAAGCGTGGCCGCGGGCGCGGCGATTATCGCGGCGCTTCTCATTCTTTTCGCGCTCTTCGCCTTCGTCATGGAGAGGCTGCTGCGCGAGCTGAAGCGCCGGGCCAAGGCCGAGCGCGCGGAAGACGAGAGCGCGGCGCAGTATCGCCTTCTCGCCGATCATTCCTCCGACATGATCGTGCTCATCAACCTCACCGACCGCACGCGGCGCTACGTCTCGCCCTCGTGCCGGCAATTGTTCGGCTACGAGCCCGAAGAGCTCACCGGAAAATCCATCCAATCGATGATCCATCCCGACGACCTTCCGCTGCTGTGGAAGGGCGAGGAGGACTTCAAGCGCACCGGCCGCGCTATCATCACCTCGCGCAATCGCCGCAAGGACGGAAAATACATCTGGGCCGAGACCACCTGGGAGCGCGTCATCAATTCGCGGAACGGCCAGCTCGAGCTGGTGGCGGTGGCGCGCGATGTCACCGAGCGCGTCGAGGCGCAGGAAGCGATGCGCTCGGCGATCGCCGAAGCGGAAACCGCGCGCCATCGCGCCGACAGCGCCAACCAGGCGAAATCGCAATTCCTCGCCAATATGAGCCACGAGATCCGCACGCCGATCAACGGCATCATGGGAATGAGCCACCTTCTCGGCGAGACGCCGCTCAGCGAGGAGCAGCGCGGCTACGCCCAATCCATCATGGGCTGCGGCACGGCGCTCTTGTCGATCATCAACGACATCCTCGATCTCTCGAAGCTCGAAGCCGGCGGCATGGTGCTCGAAAGCGCGCCCTTCGATCCGTCCGCGCTGGTCGATTCGGTGGTCGGGATGTTCGAGCCCTTGGCACGCGACAAGGCGATCGCGCTGTCGGCGGCGATCGAGCCCGTGCTCCACGGCACCTATCTCGGCGATCCGACGCGGCTGCGGCAAGCGCTCACCAATCTCGTCGCCAACGCCCTCAAATTCACCGAAGCGGGCAGCATTCGCATCGAGGCGTCGCTCATCGGCACGAATGGCGACGGCGCAACCTTGCGCTTTGCCGTGAGCGATACCGGCATCGGCATCGCCGCCGCCGCGCTGCCGGCGATTTTCCAGAAATTCCAGCAGGCCGATCCCTCGATCACGCGCAAATACGGCGGCACGGGGCTCGGCCTCGCGATCACCAAGCAGATCGTCGAGCTGATGGGCGGCAGCATCGCCGTCTCGAGCCGCGAAGGCGCGGGCAGCCGCTTCTGGTTCGACCTGCCGCTGCGCCGCGCGGCATCGGCGATGCCCGAGCCGGAGCCGGACCTCGATGCCGCGCCGCTGAGCCGCGGCAGCCGCAAGCTCCGCGTTCTGCTGGTCGAGGACAATGCGGTCAACCAGCGCGTCGCGCAGCTGATTCTCGGCAAGGCCGGCCACGCGGTCGAAACCGTGGACAACGGCCGCGCGGCGATCGCGGCGGTGCGCGCCGCCGCTTTCGATGCGGTGCTGATGGACATTCAGATGTCGGATATGGACGGGATCCAAGCGACGCAGCATATCCGCGCGCTGCCGCCGCCCCTCGGCACGGTGCCGATCATCGCGCTGACCGCGAACGCGCTCGCGGGTGCGCGCGACGAATACCTTGCGGCGGGGATGAACGGCTATGTCTCGAAGCCCTTCCGGCCGGCGGCTCTGCTCGCGACGCTCGACCGCGCGGCGGCGCGCGGCGCGGCGGCCGAACCTGTCGGGGAGACGGCGCCCGAGGCGGCCGCGCGGCGCTTCGATCCGACACGGCTCGAGGAAATCCGCAGCATGACCGACAAGGCGAGCTTCGGCGAGATGGTCGATGAGTTCGCGCGCCGGCTCGAATCACGGCTCGCGCGTCTGGGGCAATTGGTCGAGCGCTCGGACTGGGTCGACGCCGCGCGCGAGGCGCATGATGTCGGCAGCGTCGCCGGCACGGTCGGCGCCGCGCGCCTCTCGTCCTTGGCGCGCGAGCTCGAAGCAATGTGCAAATCGCGCAGCACGGAGTGTCGCTCGACGATGCGGCGGATCGCCGACGAGGCGGGCGGCGCGCTCAAGGAGCTGAAAGCCTATCGCGCCGCGGCTTAGACGCGGCGCAGGGAGTATCAGGAAGGTAGCGTATGGCGGAACAGACCAAGACAGCGGCCCGGCCGGTAAAGGCGATCCTCGGCGTCGATGATTCGGAGGAGATGCAAACCCTTCTGCACGCGATCATCTCGAGCGCCGGCTATTCCTACAGCAGCGCCAGCGGCGGCGAGGAAGCGCTCGCCAAGATCGTCGCGCATGATCCGTTCAGCGCGATCCTGCTCGATGTCGAGATGCCGGGCATGGACGGGTTCACCTTGTGCGAGCGCATCCGCGAGCACCCGAAGGGCGCGTCGGTGCCGATCGTCTTCTTGACCTTTCACAACACGATGGCCGATCTCGAGAAATGCAAGGCGTCCGGCGGCAACGCCTTCATCGTCAAGCCCTTCACCGGCAAGCGCCTGTTGCAGCATCTCGATCACTGGTCGGCGCTCACCGTCTCCGCCCCCGCCGCCCGCTGAGACGGCAAGAGGGCTCAGCGCCCGGGAACGCGCTCCGTCATGCTGTCGGGGAAGGTGCGCGCCAGCCATTGCGCGGCGGCTTCGGGCATGCCGCGCGCGACCGCTTCATGCGCCGTCTTGATGACGACGAGCCGGTCCTTGGGGCCGAGCAGCGGGCCGAGCCCGGTGCGAATCTGTGCGGCGCCAAGCGCGGCCTCGACCAGCCAGAGCCGGGGCAGAAGCTCGAAGCGATCGACGCTGTTCTCTTCGACCCAATGCTCGATCGCCTCGCTGTTCGCGAAAGGCCGCTCGAGCTCGAGCGCCAGCACATACATCATCGCTCCACCTCCTCGCCATCGCACCTCGATTGTCAACTTCCGAGCGGCGGCGGGGTTCCGCGCAGCGGGGGCACGCGCAAAGCCGCGGCGATAAAACCGTCCACATCGCCGTCCGCCTCGGGCATACTGCGCTGCGCCATGACGATCGACGACGAAGCCCTTGCCGAGAGCGACCTTGTCCGACGCGCCCGCGCGCGCGAGGAGGAGGCGATCCGCGCCATCATCCAGCGGCACAATCGCCGCCTCTATCGCATCGCGCGCGGCATTCTGCGCGACGATGCCGAGGCCGAGGACGCGCTTCAGGACGCCTATCTCAAGGCATTCTCGCAATTGGGCGGATTTCGCGGCGAGGCGGGCATCGGCACCTGGCTGTCGCGCATCGTCATCAACGAGGCGCTGGCGCGGCTGCGCCGGCGCCGCCCAACCATCGATTGGGACGCAATCGGCGAGGGCGGAATTCCGGGCGCCGAAGCGATGAAGCTGTCGCAGAACGGCGCGCGCCCCGATCCCGAGCGGGCGCTGGCGCAAAGCCAGATCCGCCGCCTCCTCGAAGAAGCGATCGACCGCCTGCCCGAGGAGTTCCGCCTCGTCCTGCTGTCGCGCGCGGTCGAGGAGATGAGCATCGAGGAAACCGCGTCGGTGCTGGGCATTCTTCCCGAAACCGTGAAGACGCGGCTGCACCGCGCCCGCCGCCAGTTGCGCACCGCGCTCGAGGCGCAGATCGGCCCGATCCTCAAAGACGTGTTTCCCTTCGAGGATCCGCGTTGCCGCCGCGTCGCCGACGCGGTCATGCAGGGCCTTGGCAAATTTTCGCCGCCCGCGCGGGAACCTTTGGCAGCGCCGCGCATCTAACTCCCTCGCATCGGGACAGACGGCCAATCGCGGCCGCGCCGGCGATGCGGGAGACGAATGATGATGCAGGCTCGATTGGGCGCGGTTTTCCTCGCCGCGACCTTGGCTTTCGCCGCGGCACCGCGCGCGCACAGCGCCGCGACCCTGACCGACCCGCAAATCGCTCACATCGCCTATACCGCGGGCGTCATCGACATCAAGGCGGCCAATCTCGCGCTGAAGAAATCGAAGAACAAGGACGTGATCGCCTTTGCGAAGAACATGGTCAGCGACCATCAGGCGGTGAACGACAAGGCTTTGGCGCTGGTGAAGAAGCTCAAAGTCACGCCGCAGGACAACGACACCAGCAAGGCCCTCGTCAAAGAGGCCAATGCCGAGGCGGCGAAGCTCGGCAAGCTCAAAGGCGCAGCCTTCGATAAGGCCTATGCCGCGAACGAGCTTGCTTATCACAAGACCGTCAACCACGCGCTCGAGGCAACGCTGATCCCCAACGCCAAGAATCCGGAGTTGAAGGACCTGCTCTCGACCGGCCTCAAAATCTTCGAGGGCCATCAGGAGCACGCCGCGATGCTCGTCGACGAGCTCAAATAGCGCCGATGCCGCGCTTGCGTCTCCTCGCTACCGGCCTTCTGATCGCCGCCGCCTTCGCCGCTCCAGCGCGGGCGGCGGTGATCGAGGTGACGATGGATCGCGTCGCCTATCAGCCGGCAACCATCACCGCGCATGTCGGCGATACGATCGAGTGGACCAACAAGGATTTCGTCGTCCATACCGCGACAGCGCGCGACAAGAGCTTCGATCTACCGATCAAGGTCGGCGGCACGGTGAAGCTTGTGCTGAAAACGGCAGGC
>Ga0070681_10003166_pt1 | contig 15312 bp, 15 predicted proteins | sample KBSC83BmetaG_FD_65650 | JGI IMG/M metagenome (GOLD analysis project Ga0070681, IMG submission 65650) | Corn rhizosphere microbial communities from Kellogg Biological Station, Michigan, USA - KBS C8-3B metaG | ecosystem: Host-associated > Plants > Roots > Rhizosphere | place: USA: Michigan...
TGATAGGCGGCGTTCGCCTCATCGACGTGATCGGCATAGTCCGCGATCAGCGCGGCGTGAATATCGGCGAGCGGCTGGAGACCATGCGTGCCGCCCATGGTTTGCAGCACCTGCAGGGCGGGGGCCGGGCGGCCCCGTCCGGCCTCGCTCCAGGCCTGGAGCAGCGGCACCGCGAAGCGCAGCGCGCCCTCGCGCGGCATGGAGGCCGCTTCGTTGGCGGCAATGTCGTAGCGCCCCGCTTTGACGTCCTGCTCGAGCAGGATGAGAGCCGCCAAGCCGTTGTTGCCGTCGATCGCGACGATGCGGCGGGCGAGCGGCACCGCTTCGGCGATCCGTCCTTCCGAAAGGCGCAGTAGGAAGGTGCGGCGGATGAGATCGTAATTGTCGCTGTCGGCGGCCAGCGCGCGATCGAGGAACCGCGCGGCATCGGAATAATCATGCTCGAGCTGCGCGTGATGGGCGGCGAGGTAACTGCCGAGCGCGCTTCGCGGCATGGCCGGGGGTGCGCTCGCTTGCGGCTGATCCTTGGCTGCAACGCAAGCTGCCAGCAGAAGAGGTGCGGAAATGGCGGCGCCGCGCAGTGCGGCGCAAAGCCAAGCCTTCATCGCGTTATTTCCATCTCATACGTCCTGAACCGAAAGCGATTATACAGGCCTCGGCCCGTCCTGGGTCACATATTGGGATAGTTCGGACCGCCTCCGCCCTCCGGCACCACCCAGTCGATGTTCTGCGTCGGGTCCTTGATGTCGCAGGTTTTGCAGTGGAGACAATTCTGCGCGTTGATCTGGAGCCGCGGCGCCGCGCCCGCGCCCTCCGCGACGATCTCATAGACCCCGGCTGGGCAATAGCGCTGTTCGGGCGAATCATAAAGCGCGTAATTCACCGCAATCGCGCGCTCGGGATCGCGCAGATGGAGATGCGGCGGCTGATCCTCGGCATGATTGGTGTTGGAGATGAAGACCGAGGAGAGAAGATCGAAGCTGACCTGTCCATCGGGCTTGGGATAGGCGATCGGCCACGCCGCCGCCGCTTGCCGCAAATGCTCGTGATCCGCCCGATGGCGGAACGTCCAGGGCGCCTTGCCGCGGAGGATATAAGTATCGAGCGCAGCATGCGCCAAGCCGGCCCAAAGACCCCAGCGGAAGCCGGGGCGGAGATTGCGCGCGGCGTGGAGCTCCGGCCAAATCCAGCTATCGGCGAGGGCGGCGCGGTAATCGGCCCCGGCATCGCCCGCGAGCCGACGGTAAACCGTCTCCGCCGCCACCATGCCGGATTTCATCGCCGTGTGATTGCCCTTGATCTTGGCGACGTTGAGAAACCCGGCGGCGCAGCCGATGACGAGCCCGCCCGGGAAGGACAGCGCGGGAATGGCCTGAAAGCCGCCTTCGTTGAGCGCGCGCGCGCCATAGGCGATGCGCCGTCCGCCCTCGAAGACCGGGCGGATCGCCGGATGGGTCTTGAAGCGCTGGAATTCCTGAAACGGGTTGAGAAAGGGGTTCGAATAATCGAGGCCGATGACGAAGCCGACCGCGACCTGGCGATTCTCGAGGTGATAAAGGAACGAGCCGCCATAGGTTAAGCCATCGAGCGGCCAACCGACCGTATGGACGACGCGGCCGGGATGGTGCTGGGCCGGCTCGACCTCCCACAGCTCTTTGAGGCCGATGCCATAAGTCTGCGGCCCGCTGTCGCGGCGCAAATCGAAGCGCTGCTCGAGGATTTTCGTGAGGGACCCGCGGCAGCCCTCGGCGAACAGCGTCTCCTGGGCAAGGAGCTCGACGCCGGGCTGGAAGTTCGCCGTGGGCTCGCCATCCTTGCCGATGCCCTGGGCGCCGGTCGCAACGCCGGCGACGCGGCCTCCCTCGTCGAACAGCACCTCGGCGCCGGCAAAGCCCGGATAGATTTCGACGCCCAGCGCCTCGGCCTCCTTGGCGAGCCAACGGCAGAGATTGCCGAGGCTGATGATGTAATTGCCGCGATTGTCCATGTGCGGCGGCGTCGGCAGGCGCAGCGCATGGCGGCGCGTCAAGAGCAGGAAGCGATCCTCGCGCGCTGGCGTCTCGAGCGGCGCGCCGCGCTCCCGCCAATCGGGGAAAAGCTCGTCGAGCGCACGCGGCTCCAACACCGCGCCCGACAATATATGTGCGCCGACCTCCGAGCCTTTCTCGATGACGCAGACCGAGACCTCCTTGGCGGAAACGGCAGCGAGCTGCTTCAAGCGGATGGCCGCGGCGAGGCCGGAGGGGCCGGCGCCGACGATCACCACGTCGTATCGCATTTGCTCGCGTTCCATGGCTCCCGCCCCTCGCACGAACGCCACTATAGAAAAAGCCGCCGCTATCGAAAGGCCCGGCAGGCTTTCGCGCCTCCCGCGCGCGATTTAGGATCGAGCGATGACCGATGCGCGGGACATGGCGGCGCTGCTGCGCTGGTACGTGGCGATGGGGGTCGACGAAGCGATCGACGAGGCCCCTCGCAACCGGCTGGCCGAAACCGCCGCCGCGCCGCCGCGCCGTGCTCTTAACCCTAACGCTGCGGTGCCGCCGCGCGCCGCGCCGCCGCCTGCGATCGAGCCGCAAAGCGGCGCCGCCGCCGCGCGCAAGCTGGCGGCCGAGGCGGCGAGCCTCGATGAGCTCCAAGCGATCGTTGCGGGGTTCGAGGGCTGCGCCTTGCGGCGCATGGCAACCAACACCGTCTTCGCCGACGGGACGCCGCACGCGCCGGTTATGGTTATCGGCGAGGCGCCGGGCGCCGATGAAGACCGGGTCGGGAAACCATTCGTCGGCCGGAGCGGTCAGCTCCTCGACCGGATGCTCGCGGCCATCGGCCTCGACCGTCAACGCAACGTTTATATTACCAATGTCTTATTCTGGCGGCCGCCCGGCAACCGCAAGCCGACCGACGAGGAAATCGCCGCCTGCCTGCCCTTCGTCTGGCGGCACATCGCCCTGAACCGTCCGGAAGTCGTGATGTTATGCGGCGGAACCGCAACCAGCGCGATGCTCGGCCGCCGCGAAGGCATCACGCGGCTGCGCGGCCGATGGTTCGATCTCGCGGTTCCGGAGCTCGATCACCCCGTCCCGGCTTTAACTACCTATCATCCATCCTTTTTGTTGCGCTCCCCGGCGCGCAAAAGTGAATCTTGGCGCGATTTCCTGGAACTTCAGTCAAAACTAGACGCGTTGGTGAAGAAATAAAATAAAAAATACCGATTTTAATTATAACGAAAAAAATCCTTCAATCGTCTAAAATTTTATCTTGCCAAGCTGCGCGGGGATAGTTATGTCGGTTCCCCATGATCGGGATGACGCGCATCTTCGACTCGGCCAAAGCTTCGCGCCACCTGTGGATTATTCTTGGTTTGACATTAACGTTAAGCAGCGCGCCGGCCGCGTTGGCGGCCGATGTGCAGACCGCCGAATTGACGCCTGGCAATCTCGTGTTGCGCGAGGCGAACCTCCCGACCGTCCTGTCGCAAACCGACATCGCTCTTTACCAACGCATCTTTAAGCTTCAGGACGACGATCGCTGGCAGGAGGCCGACCGCGTCCTCGCGCAGCTTCACGACAAGCTTCTGGTCGGCACCGTGCTGGCGCAGCGCTATCGCGACAGCTCCTATCGCACGAGTTATGCCGAATTGCTGCACTGGCTCGAGCGCTATGCCGACGAGCCCGATGCCAAGGCGATCTATTCGCTGGCCTTGGCGCGGCATCCCAAAGGCGCGGCGCTGCCGCCGAAGCCCGCCGCCAACACCGTGCTGCCGGCGGTGAGCGATGAATCGGGGATCGAGCCCCGGGTGGACGACCCGCTCTTCGTCAAGCAGGACAAGAAGACGCTGCTGCCCGCAGCCGCGCGCCGCGCCGCCGCCCTGCGCAAGGAAATTCACGGTCTCGCCGCCGATGCGCCGCGCAAAGCCGAACTGCTGCTGGCCGGCAATGAAGCCAAGGATCTGATCGATACGGCGGCGCGCGATCAGCTGCGCGCTTCGATCGCCGAGGGCTACCTCGCCCAGGGCGAGGCGCAACAAGCCCTGGCGCTCAGCGCCGCGACCGAGACCAATGCCTATCAGTCGCTGACGAACTGGAATGCCGGTCTCGCCGCTTGGCGGCTGGGCCAGCTCGACGAGGCGCGCCGGCGCTTCCAGGCGGTGGCGCGCAGCGCCAGCCAGTCGAGCTGGGTGAAATCGGCGGCGGCGTTCTGGGCCGCGCGTGTCGAGCTGCGCGCGCGCCGGCCGGAAAACTACGCCTATTGGCTGCGCGCTGCGGCCGAGAATCCGCGCACCTTCTATGGCATCCTGGCGCGGCGCCTGCTCGGCATGTCGCTCGCCGTGAGCTTCGATGCCGATCGCTTCACCGAGTTCGATGCGCAGCTGGTGGCCGGCACCGAGGCCGGGCGCCGCATCCTCGCTTTGCTCGCGGTCGATCAGCGCGAGCTCGCCGCCGCCGAGGTGACGCAGCTCGCCGCCAATGGCTCAGGGACGCTGCTGCAATCCTTGGCGGCGCTCGCCGACCGCGCCAATTTGCCGGCGGTGAGCCTGCAGCTCGCGGCGGTCCTCGCCAATGCCGATGGCCGCACCCACGATATCGCGCTTTATCCCGTGCCGCGCTGGCAGCCTCTGGGCGGCTTCACCGTCGACCGCGCGCTGATCTTCGCGCTGATGCGCCAGGAATCGCAGTTCCTGACCGATGCGAAGAGCCAGGTCGGCGCCGCCGGCCTGATGCAGCTGATGCCGGCGACGGCGCGGTCCATGGCCGAGCGCGCGGGCGTCTCGCTCAATTCCCACAACCGCAAGGCCGAGCGCAAGGCGCTCAACGATCCCGAGACCAATCTGTTGCTGGCGCAGGAATATGTGCAGACGCTGATGCGCGACAGCCGCATCAAGGGCAATCTCATCCTCTTCGCCGTCGCCTACAATCACGGCCCCACCGCGACGGCGCGGTGGGCGGCGGCCCAGCCCGCTCTGCGCGACGATCCCTTGCTCTTCCTCGAGAGCGTGCCCTGGGCCGAGTCGCGCGTCTATGCGATGCGGGTGCTGACGAATTATTGGATCTACCGGCTGCGCCTCAACCAGCCGACGCCCGCACTCGACGCGCTTGCCGCGGGTCACTGGCCGACCTATATCGCGCAAGACGGCACGGCCGTCGCGGATAATGGTCGCCATGCCCAGGATTGACGAAACTCGCCCGTTTCTCGCGGTCAACATCGCCGTTTTGACGGTGTCGGACACTCGCAGCGAGGCCGACGACAAATCCGGCCAGACGCTCGTCGATCTCATCACCCAAGCCGGTCATCGCGTCGCCGCGCGGAAGATCGTGCGCGATGACCAGGACGCGATCGTCCAGCAGCTCAAGAGCTGGATCGCCGATCCGGCGATCGATGTGGTGATTTCGACCGGCGGCACAGGCGTGACCGGCCGCGACGTCACGCCCGAGGCGTTTCATTCGGTCTATGAGAAGGAGATCAGCGGCTTCGGCGAGGTGTTCCGCTTCCTCTCTTATCAGAAGGTCGGCACCTCGACGATCCAGAGCCGCGCCACGGCGGGCGTCGCCGGCGGCACCTATCTCTTCGCGCTTCCCGGCTCGCCCAGCGCCTGCCGCGACGGCTGGGACGACATCATCAAGCATCAGCTCGACAATCGTCACCGGCCCTGCAACCTCGTCGAGCTGATGCCGCGCCTGCAAGAGCATCTGAAGCCCGCCGCGCAACGCTGATCTCAAGGAGCGTTCTGCGCGTCGTTGTCGGCGGCGCTATTTCAGGCGTTTACCGGCCTCTTTCGCAAGGCTGAGATCGGCATATTTCGCCATGTCGACATGGGCCTTGATGAAGCCCAATTTCTGCACCAAGTCGACATTGCGCTGCATCAAGGCCATGTTGGGGATACCGTTGGGGTCGCGCGAGAAGTCTTTCTCGGTGAAGGCCCAATTGGTGAGCCGCTCCGGCGGCTGCTTCAGGATCGACGCCAGAATCGCGACGGCCGCGTCATGGTTCGCTGCGTTGGCGTACCAATGATAGGCGCGGATCGCGTCTTCGAGGAGATCGACGAGCGCCGCGCGGTGCTTAGCGATGTACTCTTTCCGCGCCACCCAAACCGATAGCTCGGCGCCGCCCATAGCGTCTTTCATGGTGAACATCACGCGCGTGTTGTCGACGAAGCTGGGCAGCTGGTCGAAGGGAACCGCCTGCGAGATAAGGTCGGCTTTGTGCTGTAGCAGCATTTCGGTGGCAACGGGCGGATGGGCTTCGATCTCGGCGTAATCGCGCTGGTATTCGAGTCCGTGCTTCACGAGGACGGCCCGCATCGCGATATCGGTCGCGGTCCCAATCCCGATGGTGGCGAGGACCTTGCGCTTGAGGTCGTCGATCTTGTGGATGGACGAGGTCTTGAGCACCGCATATTTGATCGACTCATGATGGTCGATGCCGTCCTGGGTCTCGTCGAGGATGATGCGAACGTCTTTCAAATTCGCGTTGAGCACGGCCGAGGGGATCGAGGTGAAGTTCAGCGTCGCGATGTCGATATCCCCCGACGCGAGCGCGCTGATCTGGGTCGCCGAGTTGGCGAAATGGATCGGATCGAAGTGATAGCTCTTGCCCTCGTGCTGCGCGATCCCCGGCGGCGCCTGCAGAATCGGAATGAGCGAGGCCGGCGTCACGATCCAAGCCGCGCGGACGGTCACGGGTCCGTCGGCCCGCGCATCGCGCGGACAAGAGAAGAAGACTGCAAAGGCGAGAAGCATGACAAGCGATGTCATACGCATGGGCACCTCCCTAAGTTCTGTCGCCCGGCTGCATCATCCGCAGCGCGCGCTCATTGATGTTGGCGTCAACGGCATCGGGTCGGTCGCTTGCTCGTTCCGACCGTTCCCCGGGGATAAGCCTAGGCGCGAAGCTGGATCGCGGCAAGACTGCGCTCGAGGAAGCGCCGCCGGCCGCCGGCTGACTCAGATCAAGGCCGAGCCCGGTCCTTCTGTTGCAGACTCCGTCCAACCAAAGGGAAGGCAGGCATCGTGGCGGAGCAGAATCGAACCGAGCCTTCACAAAACCCTGCGCACACCTTCGTCTGGCTGTGCGGCATCGGCGTCACGGCGTTTGCCGTCCCTTTTCTCTTCTCGAATATCCTGCACTGGCCGCGCGCGATCTTTCTCCTGCCCTACATTCTCATTATCGGTGCCGAGACGCTGCTTTATCTGCGCTGGGCCGGATTCCGCCCGCGCGATCTCGCGCATCATTGGAAAGCGGGCCTCGTTTTGGCGCTGGCCGCGAGCGCTTTCGTCGTCGCCAGTCTCGGGCGTTACCCCGCCTCGCCCGCGCCCGACGGCCTTGAGCTCGTTGGTGTCCTGGCTTGGCTTGGTTTTGCGTATGGCGCCGTCGACGCGCTGCTTTTGAACATCGTCCCCGTCGTCGCAATGAATAGCCTTGCTTTCGCCACCATCCGCCGGCCTTGGCTGCGTGCAAGCCTGCGCGGCACTTCAGCACTTGCCATCAGCGCATTGCTCGCCCTCATCTACCATCTCGGCTACCCCGAGTTTCGCGGGCCAAGTGTTGTCTCGCCCGTCTTTGGCAATGTGCCGATCACGGCCACCTACGTCCTCTCGGGGAATCCGCTCGCGCCTCTTCTCACCCATATCGCCATGCATGTCGGGGCGATCGAACATGGCCTCGAGACCGTGCCACAACTACCGCCGCACAAGACGTCGCCCTGATTTTTTTGTTCTTGATTTGTTCCAAGAACGAACGGATAATTCCGCGATGGACGAGGCTCTTCCGGCGCAGCCTCGCAAAGGGCGGGGCGCCGTCAGCAACGCGGCCGGGCGTTACGAGCCGGCGACGCGCATCGCGACCGATGACGGCTGGGGCGCCGGCGACGAGGCAGCGCCGGCGCTCGAGACGCAATATCTGCGCGATAGCGCCAAGACGATCATTGCGCGCAATGATTCGCCCGACATCCCCTTCGATCGCTCGATCAATCCGTATCGCGGCTGCGAGCATGGCTGCATCTATTGCTTCGCGCGGCCGACCCACGCCTATCTCGGCCTCTCGCCCGGGCTCGATTTCGAAAGCCGGATATTCGTCAAGGAAGACGCGCCGGAATTGCTGCGCGCCGAATTGTCGAAGCCTTCCTATCACTGCAAGCAGATCACCTTGGGCGCCAACACCGATCCCTATCAGCCGATCGAGCGAAAGCTCGGCCTCACCCGCCGCATCCTCGAAGTGCTGAAAGAGTTTCAGCATCCGGTGTGCATCGTCACCAAATCGGCGCTGGTGCAGCGGGATATCGATCTCCTCGGCGCGCTGGCGCGCGACCGGTTGGCGAGCGTCGCGGTCTCATTGACGACGCTCGACCGCGGCCTCGCGCGCCGGCTCGAGCCCCGCGCGGCGACGCCCGAGCGCCGGCTCGAGACCATGGCTGCCCTCGCCGCCGCCAAAGTGCCCGTCGCCGTGCTCGCCTCGCCGATGATCCCGGCGCTCAACGACGCCGAGCTCGAGAGCATTCTCGACGCCGCGACCGCCCGCGGCGCCGGCGCCGCGGGCTATATCCTTTTGCGCCTGCCCTTGGAGATCGCCAGCCTCTTCGAGGAATGGCTCCAGACGCATTACCCGGGCAAGGCCCGCCACGTCATGTCGCTCATCCGTCAGAGCCGAGGCGGCAAGGCCTATCAGGCCGAGTGGGGCACGCGCATGCGCGGCACCGGCGCCTATGCCGAAATGCTGCGCGTGCGTTTCGAGAAAGCGATCCATCGCCTCGGCCTCGATCAGCGGCGCGAGGCCTGGCAGCTCGATTGCTCGCGGTTTCGAGCGCCGGGAAAAGCCGGGGCGCAGCTCTCCTTGCTCTAACCCGCGCGAAACGTGCAGGACGGCTTTCCTCCCTGGAGCGCCACCCCTTGTTCTTTAGATTAGAAATCGCTAAATAAGCTATCACTAATGTAAAGGACGCGGGCAATGCAGAATTTCGATGCCATTCAATTCGAGCGCCGGGCCGAGACGGTCGCGGGGCTCCTCGGCGCCGTCGCCAATGAGCGCCGGCTCATGGTGCTGTGCAAGCTCGTCGAATGGGGCGAGGCCAATGTCACGGCGCTCGCCGAAGCGGTGGGCCTGAGCCAGTCGGCGCTGTCGCAGCACCTCGCCAAGCTGCGCGCCGAAGGCATCGTCACATTCCGGCGCGATTCGCAGACGCTTTGGTACCGGATCGCCGATCCCCGCATCGAGGAATTGTTCGCAACCTTGCACCGTCTTTTCTGCCGGCCCGAGAAAGGCCGGAAACGCTAGGAGGCCTCCCATGTCCCTTCCCTCGATCCCCCCGCGCCAGGCCAAGCGCCTCGTCGAGCAAGGCGCGATCCTCGTCGATATTCGCGAGGATGACGAGCATCGGCGCAGCCACATTCCCGGCGCCTATCACGTCGCGCTGTCGCGCTTCGAGCCGAAGCTGCTCGCGGGCGCATCCGGCAAGACCATCGTCTTTCATTGCCGCTCGGGTGCGCGCACGCTCGGCAATGCCGCGCAGCTCGCCGCGGGCGCCGGCGCGGGTTGCAAGGCCTATATGCTCGAAGGCGGGATCGATGCCTGGCGCAAGGCCGGGCTTCCCGTGATCGACGATCGCCGCCAGCCGCTCGAGCTGCAGCGCCAAGTGCAGATCGCGGCGGGCAGCCTCGCCTTTCTCGGCACGCTTTTGGGCCTTATCGCAACGCCCTGGTTCTTCGCGGTGCCGTTCTTCGTCGGCGCGGGGCTCATGACCGCGGGCGTCACCGGATTCTGCGGCATGGCGCGGCTTCTGGTGCGCGCTCCCTGGAATCGCTCGGCATACGCCAAGCCCGCGCCGGCGGCGCGCTGAGGCCGTCGATGACCGGCTCGCTCCTCCAAGCGGCGCTGGGATTGGGGTCGGGCTCGCTCGTCGGCTTCACCCTGGGCCTCGTCGGCGGCGGCGGCTCGATTCTCGCCGTGCCGCTCCTCGTCTATGTCGTCGGCGTGTCGAGTCCCCATGTCGCCATCGGCACCAGCGCCGTGGCGGTGGCGGCCAACGCGATGATCAACCTCGCCCATCACGCGCGCAAGGGCACGGTCAAATGGCCTTGCGCCTCGGTCTTCGCCGCCAGCGGCATGCTCGGCGCGCTGATCGGCTCGAGCCTCGGCAAAATGATGGATGGCCAGCGCTTGCTGGCATTGTTTGCTGTGCTGATGCTGGCGGTGAGCGCGCTCATGCTGAAGGGAGGCGCGCGCGAGGGCGATTGGGCGGTGCGGCTCAATCGCGCCAATCTGCCGCGTCTTATCGGCATCGGCGGCGGCGCGGGCCTGCTCTCGGGGTTTTTCGGCATCGGCGGCGGCTTCCTCATTGTCCCGGGCTTGATGCTCGCGACCGGCATGACGATCCTCAACGCGATCGCCTCCTCCCTCGTCGGAGTTGCGAGCTTCGGCGTGACCACGGCAGCGAATTACGCCCTCTCGGGCATGGTCAAATGGGGCGTCGCGGCGGCTTTCATCGCCGGCGGCGCGCTCGGCGGATTGGCGGGCGCCCGCGCCGCGCATGCCCTCGCCGGCCGGCGCGGCGTGCTCAACCGGATCTTCGCGATCCTCATCGCGGCGGTCGCCGCCTACATGCTGGCGCGCAGCCTTCCCGCGCTTGCGGCAACCGGCGCCGGCGTCTCATAGTTTCTCTTATCATGCCCAACGCCGCGCCGATGATCGTGCTCTTCACCGATTTCGGATTGGCGGGTCCCTATACCGGCCAGATGAAAGCCGTGCTGCGGCAGATGGCGCCCGCCAGCGACATCATCGATCTCTTCGCCGATGCGCCCGCGAGCAATCCCAAAGCCGGCGCTTATCTCCTCGCAGCTTATGCGGAGTGGTTTCCCGCCGGCACGGTCTTCCTCTGTGTCGTCGATCCGGGCGTCGGCGGGACTCGCGCGCCGCTCATCGTCGAGGCGCAAGGACGCCGCTATGTCGGGCCCGATAACGGGCTCTTCGAGCTCCTTTTGCGCCGCTCCGGCGCAGCGCGCGTCAACGAGATCGCCTGGCATCCCGACAAGCTCTCGACGAGCTTTCACGGCCGCGACCTTTTCGCTCCAGCCGCGGCGAAGCTCGCCGCGGGGGAGGATTTGGCGCAGCGCGAGCGCGCGCCTTTGCGTTTTCCCCAATGGCCCGACGATCTCGCCGAGATCGTTTATGTCGATCATTACGGCAATGCGATGACCGGGATGCGCGCCGCAAGCCTCGCCAAAGAGACGGTGGTGACCGTCGCGCCGGATCGCCGCATCGCCCATGCCGAGACCTTCTCGGCGGTGAAGCCCGGCGACGCCTTCTGGTACGAGAATTCCAACGGCCTCGCCGAGATCGCGGTCAATCTCGGCCGCGCCGATGCGGCATTGGGCCTCGCGATCGGCAGTCCGGTCGGCATCGCGACATAAGGCAGCATCGCCACCTAGCCACACGGCGAGGCGACCGCGCGGCAGAAGGGCTGATAGGGTTTCGTCTTTCAAAGGGAGAGACTCATGCGGATCGCGATCATCGGCGCGGGTCATGTCGGCCAAGCCCTGGCGCCGGCTTGGCTCAAACGCGGCCATGAGCTGCGCTTCGGCGTGCCAAATCCGAGCGACGCGAAATATCGCGGACTTGCCGCGCCGGCCGCCCGCCCACCAGAGGCCGCGCGAGAGGCGGAGGTGATCGTGCTGGCAACGCCGTGGCACGCGACCGAGGCCGCGATCCGCAGCCTTGGCGATGTGTCGGGCCGAATCGTCATCGATTGCACCAACCCGCTCGGCATGGGACCAGATGGGTTGGGTCTCGTTCTCGGCCACGACATCTCCGGCGGCGAGACAGTGGCGCAATGCGCGAAGGGCGCGGCCGTCTTCAAAGCGTTCAACACCACCGGCGCCGCCAATCTCGCGGACCCGTCGCGCTATCGCCCGCCGCCGGTCATGTTCGTCGCCGGCGACGATGCCGCGCGCAAGCCTCTGGTGATGGATCTCGTCCGCGACAGCGGCTTCGAGCCGCGCGATGTTGGACCGCTCAAGCTCGCGCGCCTGCTCGAGCCTTTCGCCATGCTGTGGATCGATCAGTCGCTCAATCGCGGCGCGGGCACGGATTTCGTCTTCACTGTTCAGCGCAAGGCATAACCCAGCCGCCGCGACGGTTGCGCTGCCGCCCGAAATGAGTCACGACTTGATCGTCGGCGCGAGCGCGACGGTTTTGGTTGAGGGGGTGGGCGCGAATGCCCGATTTCGCTTTCGAGCGCGCGGCTTCGGGACTCGTTTGCGGCATCGACGAGGCGGGGCGCGGCCCGCTCGCCGGCCCAGTGGTCGCGGCGGCCGTCATCCTCGACCGCGCGCGCATGCCGCGCCGGCTGCGCCGCGAGCTCGACGATTCGAAGAAGCTCACCCGCGAAGCGCGGGAGGAGTTCATCGGCTTGATCGCCGCTTGCGCGCAGATCGGCGTCGGCGCCGCGAGCGCCCGCGAGATCGACCGCCACAATATTCTCCAGGCGACCTTCATTGCGATGCGCCGCGCCCTGATGCGCCTCGGCGTCGCGCCGGATATCGCGCTGGTCGACGGCAATTGCGCGCCGGCGCTGCCCTGCGCGGTCAAGACGATTGTCGGCGGCGACGGGCTGTCGCTGTCGATCGCCGCCGCCTCGGTCGTCGCCAAGGTGACGCGCGACAAGCTGATGCGCGCGCTTGCCTTGCGCTATGCGGGCTATGGCTGGGACACCAATGTCGGCTATGCGACCGAGGCGCATCGCCAGGCGGTGCTGAGCCTTGGCTTGACGCCGCATCACCGGCGCAGCTTCGCGACTTGCCAGATGAGCCTCGATTTCGACGAGGCGGCCGCCGAATAGCGATCGGCATTCACAAGGATCGCTCCGAGCCGCAAACGTTCTCGAAATGGACTCGAAAAGTTTCCCTTAAGCCTTTGACTCTACAATCATATTGACCCCGCGACTCGAGCAGCGCATCCTCCGCCGACTCGAGGCATGGGGAAGGATCATGGGGGATAGGGTCGAAAAGCTGGGTTCGGTGATCGAGGGCGATTGCGTCGCGGTGATGTCGCGGCTGCAAGAAGCTTCGGTCGATCTCGTCTTCGCCGACCCGCCCTACAATCTGCAATTGGCAGGCGAGTTGCACCGTCCCGACAACAGCCGCGTCGATGGCGTCGAGGCGGAGTGGGACAAATTCGCCGATTTCGCGGCCTATGACCAATTCACCCGCTCCTGGCTGCAAGCGGCGCGGCGCGTGTTGAAGCCCGACGGCGCGCTCTGGGTGATCGGCTCCTATCACAACATCTATCGCGTCGGCGCCATCCTTCAGGATCTCGGCTACTGGATTTTGAACGACGTGGTGTGGCGCAAGACCAATCCGATGCCGAATTTCCGCGGCAGCCGCTTCACCAACGCGCATGAGACGATGCTGTGGTGCGCGCGCTCGCGCGAAGGGCGCTATACCTTCAATTATCAGGCGATGAAGGCGTTCAACGACGGCGTGCAGATGCGCAGCGACTGGCTGTTGCCGCTCTGCGGCGGCCCCGAGCGCCTGAAACAGGACGGGCGGAAGGCGCATCCGACGCAAAAGCCCGAGGCGCTGCTGCACCGCGTGATGCTGACCAGCACCAAGCCGGGCGATCTGGTGCTTGATCCATTTTTTGGTACCGGCACGACCGGCGCGGTGGCGCAGCGCCTGGGCCGCCGCTGGCTCGGCATTGAGCGCGACCCCAACTACATCAAGCTGGCGAAAAAGCGTATCGCCGCGGTGAAGACGCTGGCCTCCGAGGATATCGAGATCACGCCCGAGAAAAACGAGGCGCCGCGCGTGCCCTTCGGCAGCCTGATCGAGCGCGGTTTGCTCAGCCCCGGCGAGGTTCTGTTCGATGCGCGGCGGCGCTGGACCGCGAAGGTCCGGCCCGACGGCACGCTGATCGCGGCGGACTCGCGCGGCTCCATCCACAAGGTCGCGGCCGAGGTCCAGGGCGCGCCCGCCTGCAATGGCTGGGAGTTCTGGTATATCGAGCGCAACGGCCGGCCGGTAGCGATCGACGTGCTGCGCCAGCAAGTGCGCGCGGAGATGAATTAACCTCGCATAACACAGGCGAGCCGCAATCCAGCGGCGAGCCGGAGCAAGATCAAAAATCAGACCGTATTACGGACCGAGCTTTGGCTGCCAATGCGCGGCGTCGAGCTCGGCATTCGCCTTCTCGGCGAAGGAGAAATCGAACACACCGGCGGCAGAGACCTTGTCCTTGGCCACGCCAAGCATCTGCGCGCGCAAGCCGATGTCGAAATCCTGCGCCTTGCGCGGCATGGTTCCGGTCTTGCTGATCGAGCCGATCAGCGCGTCGTATTCGATGCCGTCGGCCTCGGTGTTGGTCTTGCCGAGGCGCACCAGCGCCGCGATCGTGTCGGCGCGCGAGGCGCGCACATGCCGCACCCCTTTGAGGATCGCGCGCACCATGCGCCGCACCAGATCGGGATTCGACCTGATCAGCGCGTCGGAGGTGGCGAGCGCGTTGTAAGCCATGTCGAGCTCGCGGCGCAGATCGACGACGCGGTGCAGATGGCCGAGCTTGCCGGCGCTACGCATATCCGCGACCTCGCTCGCATTGACGAGTGCCGCCGGAAAGCTGCCCGAGAGGATCGCGGCAAACCGCGCCGCGCCGGGCCCGAGCGGCGTGTAGGAGACGTAATCCTCGGGCAGCCCATGCTTGGCGAGGTAATAGCGGATGGCGATCTCGGTCGTGTCGCCGCGGCTGATGATGCCGATCGGCCTGCCTTTGAGATCGGCGAAGCTCTTGAACGCGCTCTGGGCCCAGATCTGCATCGCCGGGTGGGAGTCGACCACGACCAGCACTTTGAGCTTGGCGCCTTTGAGGATCGCGCTGATCGCCACCGAGCCCGAGCCGGTGAAATCGATATTGCCCGAGATGAGCGCCGGGACCGCGACGCCGCCGCCCGCCTGCTCGAGCTGAAGATCGATCCCTTCTTCGGCGAAATAACCCTTATCGACCGCCAGCAGCATGTCGGCATATTCGACCGAGGCAAGCACATAAGAGAGCTTCACCTTGTCGGCGGCGTGCGCCGGCAGCGCGCCGGCGAGCGCCGCGAGCGCAAGCAGGAGCGCGCCGCAAAGCTTTGCCCCGGCTCCCGTCACGGTTTCCAATTCTCCTTTTTCAGCTCGGCGGCGGCCTCTTTGACGAAGCTGAAATCGAAGAAATGTGAGGGCGGCGGGAGCTTCTCCGGATCGAGCTTGAGCATTTGCGCGCGGACTTTGAGCTCAAGCGCCTGATCGGCATCGGAGGTGACCGCGGTCGGCGACATGGTCATGGCGTATTGAT
>Ga0070681_10003168_pt1 | contig 15307 bp, 16 predicted proteins | sample KBSC83BmetaG_FD_65650 | JGI IMG/M metagenome (GOLD analysis project Ga0070681, IMG submission 65650) | Corn rhizosphere microbial communities from Kellogg Biological Station, Michigan, USA - KBS C8-3B metaG | ecosystem: Host-associated > Plants > Roots > Rhizosphere | place: USA: Michigan...
TGGCGATGACGTAGGCGCCGCCGCGCTCCAGCCAGATCTTGCCCATCTCCGGCAGGTAGACCGGCGGCTTGGCGATCTCGAACCCGCCGTAGCCGTACATGATCGTGGGCGTCGACCCGTCGAGCTTCATACCCTTCGGCCGCACCAGGAAGTAGGGGATCTTGGTTCCGTCCGATGACGTCGCCCAGTGCTGTTCGACCACGTCTTTCGAGGCGTCGAAACGGGCCGGCAGGGTTTTCACCTTCGCCGCGGTGAAGGCGCCCGCGTCGGCGATCCACAGGGAGGTTGGATCCAGGAAGCCTTCCGCCGTGAAAAAGAGCTGGTTGTCGTCGCTCGAGGCGCTGACCTCGTTGATGTTGGCGTCCCTGGGCAGCGGCAGGCGGTGGCCCAGCCAGACGCCAGCCTTGTGGTCGTAGACGTCGACCGCGCCCTTCACGTCCTGAAGCAGGACGATGGCCAGCCGGTCCTTGGCGCTGCTGACCGTCTGCACCGCGTCGTGGGCGCCGGGCTGGAAGACGAGTTGCGGCCTGGCGGCGGCGGGGTCGCGCTTCAGGTCCGCGAGGTCGTAGCTGATCACCGTTCCGGCCGCGAAGCCCTTCCAGGCTTCCTTGAGCTGGAAGACCACCTGGCCGTCGACGTAGGTGTCGAACTCGATCTTTTTCGGAAGCGCCAGCGGTGTGGCGCCGTTGTCGCCCAGCAAGCTGTACTCGCGCTCGTAGAAAGTCAGGTCGCGCTGGATCAGGACGCCGTCGGCGTGGCCGCCCTCGCCGGTCAGCACCTGCCCCCGCACGCCGACGTCGGTCTTGACGCCGCGCGCCACCTCACGCGGTTCGGCGCCGCGCTTCACGATCTTGACGATGTAGGCGTAGCCGGAGGTGGTGACCTCGCCCTTGGCCCACTCCCGGCTGACGACCAGGCTGTCGTGGTCGATCCAGCTCACATCCTGCTTGCCATTGGCGAACTGGAAGCCGCCCTCGACGAACCTGCCGGTCGCGGTGTCGAACTCGCGGATTTCGACCGCGTCGCTGCCGCCGTCGGAGAGGCGCACGAGGCAGAGCGTCTGCGCCGGTTTCAGGCAGGCGGCGCCCTTCCAGATCCAGTTCCTGCCCTCGGCCCTCGACAGCGCATCGAGGTCGAGCAGGGTCCGCCACTCAGGGTTCGCGGTGCGGTAGGAGGCCAGCGTCGCGTGCCGCCACAGACCATGCACGTGGGCGGCGTCCTGCCAGAAGTTGTCCACCCCGCCGGCGCGGAAATGCGGCGTGGCGATCCGGTCCTCGGCGGTGAAGATCACCCGCGCCTCGGCGTGAAGCACCTTGTACCGCGGGTCGGTCTCCAACCGCTTGGCCGTCCTGGCGTTCTGGCCCTCGACCCAAGCCATCGACCGGGCTGAGTCGATATCCTCCAGCCATTGGAAGGGGTCCGGCGCGCCGGCGGCCTTGGGCGCCTGGGCGTGAGCGGCCGCGGGGACGAGGGAAAGCGCGGCCAGGGCGCTGATCAGGGTCTTCATGCCTGGGTTTCTAGCGGCGACGGAACGCAGCTGTCTCCTGTCGCGTGCCTTGGCGGCCATCTTCGCCTATATGTCCGCCGCCATGAGCCGTCCGTTCCTGAAGATGAACGGGCTCGGCAACGACTTCGTCGTGGTCGAAGCCCGCAGCGCGCCCTTCGCCCCGAGCGCGGCGGACGTGCGCGCCATCGCCGACCGGGCGAGCGGCGTCGGCTGCGATCAGCTCATCGCCATCGAGCCGCCCAAGCCGGGCGAAGGCGTCGACGCCCGTGTGCGGTTCTGGAATTCCGACGGCGAGGAAGTCGCCGCCTGTGGCAACGGCACGCGCTGCGTGGGCTGGCTGCTGATGCAGGCCTCGGGTCAGGATCGCGCGGTGATCGAGACCCGGGCCGGCCGGCTGATCGCCACGCGCGCCGGCGAGCGCCTGGTCAGCGTCGACATGGGCAAACCGGGCCTCGGCTGGCGGGACATCCCGCTGGCGCGCGAGCAGGACACCCGCTCACTGGACGTGACGCTCTATGAGGACGAAACCCTGGCGACGTCGCCAGGGTGCGTCTCCATGGGCAATCCGCACGTGGTCTTCTTCACGCCAGATATCGACGCGGCGCCGATCGCCACGGCCGGGCCGATGGTCGAGCACCATCCGCTGTTTCCGGAGCAGGTGAACGTCGGCTTCGCCCAGATCCTCGCGCGCGACCGCATCCGCCTGCGCGTGTGGGAGCGCGGCGCGGGCCTGACCCGCGCCTGCGGCACCGGCGCCTGCGCGGCCCTGGTCGCCGCGGCCCGCCGAGACCTCACCGACCGCGCCGCGACCTTGGTGCTGGACGGCGGCGAACTGCTGATCGAATGGCGCGACGACGACCACGTGATCATGACCGGTCCCGCCGCAGTCGACTTCGCGGGCGAGTTGCCATGAGCGCTCCCCCAAACGAAGACGTCGATATTGTCACCTTCGGCTGCCGGTTGAACGCTTACGAGAGCGAGATCATCCGCAAGCAGGCGGCGGCCGACGGGCTCAGCGACGCCGTCGTCTTCAACACCTGCGCGGTGACCGGCGAGGCGGTGCGCCAGGCCCGCCAGGCGATCCGCAAGGCGCGCCGCGAGCGGCCGGGCGCGAAGCTGATCGTCACCGGCTGCGCGGCCCAGATCGACCCCGCCGCCTTCGCCGCCATGGACGAGGTCGATCTCGTGCTGGGCAACGCCGAGAAGAGCGCGGCGGGGTCCTACGTCCCGCAGCCGGAACTCGGCCGCGTCCGCGTCAACGACATCATGAGCGTGCGCGAGACGGCGGGACACCTGATCGACGGGCTGAAGGATCGGGCGCGGGCCTATGTCGAGGTGCAGAACGGTTGCGACCACCGTTGCACCTTCTGCATCATCCCCTTCGGTCGCGGAAACTCCCGCTCGGCGGCCGCCGGCGAGGTCGTGGCGCAGGTGGGACGCCTGGTCGCCCAGGGCTATCGCGAGGTGGTGCTGACCGGCGTCGACGTGACGAGCTGGGGCGGTGACCTGCCGGGCCAGCCGACGCTGGGCCAGCTGGTCGCCCGGATCCTGAAGCTGGTCCCGGAACTGCCGCGCCTGCGGCTGTCGTCGATCGACGCGGCCGAGATCGACCCGGACCTGATGCGATGCCTGGCCGAAGAGCCACGGCTGATGCCCTACCTGCACCTGTCGCTGCAGGCCGGCGACGACATGATCCTCAAGCGGATGAAGCGCCGGCACAGCCGCGCCGACGCGCTGCGCCTGGTCGAACAGGTGCGCGCCGTGCGCCCCGACACCGCCTTCGGCGCCGACCTGATCGCGGGCTTCCCGACGGAGACGGAGGCGATGTTCGAGAACACCCTGTCCCTGGTCGAGGAGGCGGGCCTGTCGTTCCTGCACGTGTTCCCGTTCAGCCCGAGGCCCGGCACGCCGGCCGCCCGGATGCCGCAGGTCGCCCGCGCGACCGTCAAGGCCCGCGCCGCGCGCCTCCGCGCCGCCGGCGAGGCTGCCCTGGCCCGCCACCTGCAGCGCCAGGTCGGGCGCACGCTGATGGGGCTGGTGGAACGCTCCGGCTCGGCGCGCGCGGAAGACTTCACGGAAGTCGCCTTCGCCGGCCAGGCCGAGATCGGCTCGATCGTCCCCGTCGCGGTGACGGCCCACGACGGCCGGCGCGCCGTGGGCCAGGCGCCTGCCCTGGAGGCCGCGGAATGAGCGGCGAGACCGGCGGCTGCCAGTGCGGCGCGGTGCGCTTCCGCGTCGAAGGCCCGCTCGGCGAGGCCTCGATCTGCCACTGCCGGATGTGCCAGAAGGCGATGGGCGGGTTCTTCGGGCCGTTCGTGTCCGTTCAGGCGGACGAGCTGACCTGGACCCGCGGCGAACGGAAGCGCTTTCGCAGTTCGAACAGGATCTGGCGCGGCTTCTGCGCCGCCTGCGGCACCCCGCTCACCTTCGAAGCCGATGGCGCGCAGATCGGGCTGGCGATCGGCGCGTTCGATCGCCCGGGCGAGATCGCGCTGAGCGAACAGCTCGCCTCGCGGTCCCAGGCGCCGCAATTTGCGGGTTTGGCCGACCTCCCCAGCCACCCGGAAGATGAGCCGAGGGCGGCGGCCCATCTGGCCTCCATCGTCTCCTACCAGCACCCGGACCACGACACCGACGGCTGGCCTGCGTCGACCTAAGGGGCGTCGTCCTCGGGCAGCGGACCGCCGAACCCCGGCAGCGCCCATTTCCACAGGATCGCGCCGGCCCGGATGCTGAGCGCGATAACGAAGCCTGCGACGCCGGCCGGGATCGTCGGCGTGCCCACCAGGCCCAGGATCACGAAGGCGCCGGCGCCCGCCAGGGCCGGCGTGACGTAGAGCTCCCGCTGCAGCAGGACCGAGGGCTCGTGGGCCAGGACGTCGCGGATGACGCCGCCGAAGGTCGCCGTCAGCACGCCCATGACGACGGCGGAAAACGGGGGCACGCCCAGCGAGCTCGCTTTCAGCGCGCCGACCACGGCGTAGGCGGCCATGCCGAAGGCGTCGAGCCAGATCAAGATGCGGCCCCGGAACCTGCGCGGCCCGAGCACCCACACCGCGGCGGCGGCGAGCAGGCAGACCACCAGGTACGTCGGCCGGCCGACCCAGAACACCGGCGCGCCGATCAAGAGGTCGCGCAGGGTCCCGCCGCCGACTCCGGTCACCGCGGCGAAGAAGCCGAAGGTGACGATGTCGTGCTTGCGCCGCGCGGCCGCGAGGGCGCCCGTCGCGCCGAACACCGCCACGGCGGCGTAGTCCAGCACGGTGAGGGTCACAGCGAGTCGGTCCATGGCGTCGCACCGTGGAAGGGCGCGTGACGGCGTGCAAGTGGCCCGCTAGAAGCGCCGTCATGACCGAACCCAAACGCGGCTGGTTCCAGCGGCTCACGGAAGGCCTGTCGCGCTCGTCCAAGCAGATGGGCGAACAGATCACCCAGGCCTTCGTCGTCAAGGCGCCGCTCGACCAGGCGAAGCTCGACGAACTGGAGGAGATGCTGATCGAGGCGGATCTCGGCCCGCAGTCCGCGGCGCGCATCACCCAGCGCTTCTCCGACGAGAAGTTCGGCAAGAGCGTCGGCGAGGAGGAGATCAAGGAATCCCTGGCCGCCGCCATCGGCGACGAGCTCGCCGCGCGCCAGGGGACCTTCGACGCCCTCTCTGGCCCCAGGCCTTACATCGTCCTGTTCATCGGGGTGAACGGCTCGGGCAAGACCACGACGCTCGGCAAGATCGCCGCCGACCTCACCGCGCGGGGCGCCAAGGTGCTGGTGGTGGCCGGCGACACCTTCCGCGCTGCGGCGGTCGAGCAGCTCAAGGTCTGGGCCGAACGGGCCAAGGCCGATTTCATGTCACGGCCGATGAACTCCGACGCGGCCGGCCTCGCCTTCGAGGCGGTCGAGCGGGCGCGGGCTCAGGGCTATGACGTGGTGCTGATCGACACCGCCGGGCGGCTGCAGAACAAGCAGGGGCTGATGGACGAACTCCTGAAGATCATCCGAGTCGTGAAGAAGCTCGACCCCGATGCGCCGCACGAAACCCTTCTGGTGCTCGACGCCACCGTTGGCCGCAACGCGCTGGCCCAGGAGAACATCTTCGGCAATCAGATCGGGGTGTCCGGCATCGTCATGACCAAGCTCGATGGAACCGCGCGCGGCGGCGTGCTCGTGCCGGTGGCCCAGGCGTCTGACAGCCCGATCAAGCTCATCGGCGTGGGCGAGGGGATCGACGACCTGCAGCCGTTCGACGCGCGCGCCTTCGCCCGGTCGCTGGTGGGGCTTGAGGAGCCGGCGCAGTGAGCGGCGAGGCAGCTCCGCGCAGCGTGCCCAAGTGGGTCCGCTGGTTCGTCGACTACGCCGGACTGGTGATCTTCCTGATCACCCTCGTGGCGACCCGCAGCGCGGTGACCGCCAGCTGGGCTATCGTCGGCGGATCGGTGCTGGCGCTGCTGGTCGGGCTGGCGTTCGAGCGGCGCGTCGCGCCCATGCCGCTGATGACCGCGGTCCTTGGGCTGATATTCGGCGGCCTGACGATCTTTTTCCACGATGAGCGCTTCATCAAGGTGAAGCCGACCATCCTCTACACGGTCTTCGGCCTGTTCCTGATCACCGGCGCCTTGCGCGGCAAGAACCCGCTGAAGGTGCTGATGGGCGACGCCTTCCACCTGCCCGACCCGGTGGTCCGCACCCTGACGCTGCGCTACGCCCTGTTCTTCTTCGCGCTGGCGGCGGCCAACGAGGCCGTCTGGCGGACCCAGAGCACGATCACCTGGGGCTTCTTCAAGTTTCCGGGCGTGCCGATCCTGATCTTCATCTTCGCCCTGACCCAGGCGCCGCTGATGATGAAGCACATGCCCGACGAGCCGTCCGCCGATGCGAAGCCGCCGACGGACGCCCCCTAAGGGCGCCGCGCCGCCTGCGGACGGTCTGTAATCAAAAAGTCGCAATCGGCGCCTAGCTTGGCTGCCTGAGCCTTGCAGGGATGCCGATGGCCAAGAGCAAGTCAGGCGGGAAGGCGGGCGTCGCGACCCTCGACCAGTCGCCAAGCCACCTGCTGCATCGCGCGTTGCAGCGCGCGCTCGACATCTATGCCGAGGAGTTCGGCGACGGCGGCCTCACCCAGCGCCAGTTCGCCGTTCTCGCGGCCGCCGAAGAGCGCGATGGCGCGACGCAGGCCGACCTCGTGCGGATCACCGGCATCGACCGGTCGACGCTGGCCGACATGGCGCGGCGGATGATGGGCAAGAACCTTCTGGAGCGCGAGCGGTCCGCGCTGGACGGCCGCGCCAACGCCGTGCGGCTGACCGAGGACGGGCGGGCCGCCTTGGCGCAGGCCCGGCCGAAGATGGCGGCCGCGGACGCCCGGCTGCTGAAGCTGATCTCCGGCGGCGGTCGGCGAGCGGCCTTTGTCGGCCTGCTCCGTGACCTCGCGAAGGGTGGCGCGGCTTCGGCTTCGAAGACCGCCGCGGCGCCGCTCAAGGTGAAACCGCCCAAGGCCGGCAAGGGGCGAAAGGCCGGCAAGAAAGCGAAGAAGAAGGCCGCCTGAGCGCCACGGCGCCTCAACCCCTGAGCGAACGCTCGTCGGTGGGCTGCCCTGGCCCGGCAATGGTCGAAGGCCGCAGGAACGGGGAACGAAGCCGCTGGTAAGAAGGGTCTTCGAGGCTGTGGGTGATGATCTCCAGCAGCCTTAGTCCGTCCGCGCGGCGTGGGGGCGGATGGTCGAACAACGCCCACCAGAGCGCGGTGGCTTCTTCGTAGATGAGCTGTTCACGGCTGACCATGAAACAGCAAACCCAGATTTACACGGTCCGTTCCTGATTTCCGAAAGTTAATTAGATTAACGGCTTAAATGAACGTCCGAAGGTAACTCAGACTCTGATGTCCAGAATTGATCCGGGACGGGGGATGCGGGCCGGGGCTTCGGACGGCGCAGCGGCCTGGGCGGCCACCGGCCGGGCGGGGGGCGCAACGGGCGCGACCTGGGCCGTAGCCTGCGCGGCCGCGGCCGCGGCCGGACGCCCCATGGCCGCGGCGAAGAACGCCCGTTGCGCGGCCTGACGCGCGGCGTCCGCGGCGGGATTCGCCGGCGATTGCGCGGGGAAGGGATTGGGACGGATCGGCGTCACGGCGGGTGGCTCGGCTTATGGTTAACGCCGGCTCAATCTGACGCCCGGCGGTCAACGTCCGGTTAACACGCGCCGGGCCAGCACCCGCGCATCGGCCTCGTCGATATTGGTGTATTTCGCGAGGATCTTGCCGTCGGGGGCCACCAGGTAGGTCTCCGGCACGCCGGTAAGGCCGAATTCGATGCCGGCGCGGCCGTCGGGGTCGACGACCCGGTGCGCGTAGGGGTCGCCGAGCCGCGCCAGGAAGGCCTGGGCTTTCTGCGGCGATCCGCGCGGCGGCACGTCCTCATAGTTGACGCCGATGACGTGGACGCCCTGGGCCTTGAGGCTCAGCAGCGCCGGCTGCTCGAGTTGGCAGGGCCCGCACCAGGAGGCGAAGAAGTTGACCAGAACCGGGCCCTGCTTGAGCGAATCCCGCAGGCGCACCGGCTGGCCGTCGTCGAGGCTGGCGAGGGTGAGGTCGGGCATGGTCTTGCCGACCAGAGCCTTGGGGATGACGTGCGGGTCGTGGTGCAGGGCGTAGGTCGCGAACAGGATCGCGAGCGCCGCCAGCACGACCAGCGGGACGGCGGCGAGCCAACGGGTCATTTGCGCCCAGCTCCAGTGTTCGCGGCCTTCGCGCTCAACGCCTCGGCGCGCGCGCGCCAGCGCCGCGCGTGGTTGAGCGAGGCCGCGATGAGGATCGCGAACACCGCCGCGGTGATCGCGTAGGCGGGCCAGATGAAGGCCGCGTACTTGCCGAGGTCGAAATCCGGCATCAGACGGCCCTCCTCAAGCTCGCGCCATGCGAAGCGCCGCGGCCTCGGCCCGGCGCCGCCAGACCTCGCCGCGGATCCGCACCAGCCACAGCGATCCGAAGGCTGCAAGATAGGCGGCCAGCATCGCGAACAGCGGCCAGGCGTAGACCGGCGCCAGCGCGCCCTTGGTGAACATCGAGCTCCCCTGGTGCAGGCTGTTCCACCAGTAGACGCTGAAGTGGATGATCGGCAGCACCACCACGCCGACCATCGCCAGGATCGCGGCGCTGCGCGCGGCCTTGGCCTCATCGTCGAGCGAGGCCCTGAGCGCCAGGTAGGCGATGTAGAGCAGGAACAGGATCAGCACCGACGTCAGCCGCGCGTCCCAGACCCACCAGGCGCCCCACATCGGCCGGCCCCAGAGGGAGCCGGTGATCAGGGCCAGCAGGGTGAAGCCCGCCCCGAGCGGGGCCGCGGCCTGTGCGGCGCAGTCGGCGAGCATGTGGCGGAACACCAGCGCCAGCAGGCTCGCGCCGGCCAGGAAGGCGTAGATCACCTCGCAGACGATGGCGGCCGGCACGTGGATGAACATGATCCGCACCGTCGCGCCCTGCTGGTAGTCGGGCGGGGCGCTCCATCCGAGCCACAGGCCGACGATCGCCAGAACCACGGCGATCGCGCCGAACATCGGCGCGGCCCATCGCGAGAAGGCCATGAACCGCTCGGGGTTCGTCAGGAACGCGGGCGCCGGGATCATGCAGCGGGATTAGACCGCCGAGCCCGGTCGCGGCAAGCGCACCCTACGAGAGCGCGTTGCGGCAGGCCGCCGCCATCGCGAGCGGCCCCAGGGCGACGGCCGCGGCGCCATAGGCGCAGAGCAGGGCCAACCCGGGCGCCCAGGGCAGGCCGCCGGCAAAGGCCGCCAGCGCCCCGCCGCCGAAGATCACCGGCGGCACGAACAGCGGCAGCACGATCACGGCGGTGAGCAGGCCGCCACGGCGCGCGCCGAGGCTGAGCGCCGCGCCGATGCCGCCGGTGAAGGCGAAGGCCAGCCCGCCCACCAAGGCGCAGGCGAAGATCAGCGGGGTGAGGGCCAGGGGCGCGCCGAGCGCGATCGCGGCCACCGGCGCGGCGAGCGCGAGCGGCGCGCCGGTGGCCAGCCACTGGCCGGCGCACTTGACCGCGCAGGTCAGCTCCAGCGGGACCGGCGACAGGGCCAGGTGGTCCAGGGCTCCGTCCTCGTAGTCGCGCTCGAACAGGCGGTCGAGGGAGAGCAGGGAGGCCAGCGCCAGCGCCACCCAGGCAGCGCCGGGCGCCACCGCGGCCAGCCGCTCCGCCTCGGGCCCGATGGCGAGCGGCAGCAGAGTGGCCACGCCGGCGTAGAAGCCGACGCTGACCAGCGGGCCGCCGCCGCGGCCCCAGGCCAGCGCGGTCTCGCGGGCCAGCAGCGCGCCCAGCCGGCTCACGCGCCGATCTCCAGCACCTTGGCCGCGATCGGCAGGGGATCGTGGACCGCCGCCAGGATCAGGCCGCCACCGGCCAGGTGCGCCTGCATCATCGTCCCGAACCGCGAGCGCCAGCCGGCATCGAGCGGGCTGAGCGGCTCGTCCAGCAGCCAAAGCGGGCGCGGCGCGGCCAGCAGCCGGGCCAGCGCCAGCCGCCGCCTCTGGCCCGCGGACAGCCGCCGCACCTCCAGGTCGAGCAGGGTCGTGAGATCGAGCGCCTTCGCCGCCGCTTCGGCGGACGCCGCGGTCCCGCCGCTCCAGACGCTCCAGAAGTCGAGCTCCTCGCGCGTGGTGCGCGCCGGCTTCAGGCCATCCTGGTGGCCAATGAGGTGCAGGCCGGCGCCCCGCGCCTCTGTCGCGTCGAGCTTGCCGAAGGCGATCTCCCCGGCCTCCAGCCCGACCAGGCCCGCGACGGCGCGCAGCAGGCTGGTCTTGCCCGCGCCGTTCGCGCCGGTCAGCGCGCACGCCTCGCCCGCCGCCAGGCTCAGCGACAGCCCGGAGAAAAGCTGCCGCCCGCCGCGGCGCACGCCGAGGCCGCGGAGTTCCAGCCGCTCGATCACGAGGCGGCTCCGCGGACCAACAAGCTTGGGCTTGGCCGCGCATGGACGGGTAAGCCTCTTAGGCCTATGTAGCGCGCGGCCGCCGTCGCCTCGGAGGACCCTCGCCGCGCTGGACCGGACGCTGTGTGTCCGCTCATTGAAGCGCGCGACCTGCGGGGCTGGCGTGATGCGGCCGGGAACAGAGAGAGGATCTCCCCAAATGGCGTCAGTCGACAGCCTGAAAACCCGCCGCGATCTCGTGGTGGGCGACAAGACCTACGCTTACTACAGCCTTCGCGCCGCCGAGGAAGCTGGACTTTCGGGTGTCTCGCGCCTGCCGATCTCGATGAAGGTGCTGCTCGAGAACCTGTTGCGCAACGAAGACGGCCAGTCGGTCGGGCGCGACGACCTACAGGCGATCGCCGCCTGGATCGAGAACAAGGGGTCCGTCGAACACGAGATCAGCTTCCGCCCGGCGCGGGTGCTGATGCAGGACTTCACCGGCGTGCCGGCGGTCGTCGACCTGGCCGCCATGCGCGACGCCATGACCCACCTCGGCGCGAACCCTGAGAAGATCAATCCACTCAATCCCGTCGACCTGGTCATCGACCACTCGGTGATGGTGGACTACTTCGGCACCGCCAAGGCGTTCGGCGAGAACGTCGAGCGCGAGTACGAGCGCAACATGGAGCGTTACCGCTTCCTGCGCTGGGGCTCTTCGGCCTTCAACAACTTCCGCGTGGTGCCGCCCGGCACCGGCATCTGCCACCAGGTGAACCTGGAATACCTCGCTCAGACAGTCTGGGTGAACGACGAGGGCGGCCAGGCGGTGGCCTATCCGGACACCCTGGTCGGCACCGACAGCCACACCACCATGGTCAACGGCCTGTCCGTGCTGGGCTGGGGCGTCGGCGGCATCGAGGCGGAAGCCGCCATGCTGGGCCAGCCGATCCCGATGCTGATCCCCGAGGTCATCGGCTTCAAGCTCGAGGGCGCGCTGCCCGAGGGGGCGACGGCCACCGACCTGGTGCTGACGGTCACCCAGATGCTGCGCAAGAAGGGCGTGGTCGGAAAATTCGTGGAGTTCTACGGCCCTGGCCTCGCCAGGATGACCATCGAGGACCAGGCGACCATCGCCAACATGGCCCCGGAATACGGCGCGACCTGCGGCTTCTTCCCGATCACCCGTTCGACCATCGACTACCTGACCGCCACCGGCCGCGATCCGCACCGCGTCGAACTCGTGGAGGCCTACGCCAAGGAGCAGGGCATCTGGCGCGAGCCGAACGATCCCGACCCGGTGTTCTCCGACACCCTGGGGCTCGACCTGGGCACGGTGCTGCCGTCGCTCGCCGGGCCGAAGCGGCCGCAGGACAGGGTGGTGCTCACCAACGCCGCGGTCGAGTTCAAGGCCGCGCTGGCCGGCGATTTCGGCAAGCAGGACGACCTGGCCGCCCGGGTGAAGGTGGAAGGCGCCAACTTCGACGTGGGCCACGGCGACGTGGTGATCGCCGCCATCACCTCCTGCACCAACACCTCCAACCCCAGCGTGCTGATCGCCGCCGGCCTGGTGGCCAAGAAGGCCGTCGAGCTGGGCCTGAAGGTGAAGCCCTGGGTCAAGACGTCCCTGGCGCCCGGAAGCCAGGTGGTCACCGACTATCTGAAGGCCGCGGGGCTGACCAAGGGCCTGGACGCGCTGGGCTTCAACCTGGTCGGTTACGGCTGCACCACCTGCATCGGCAACTCCGGCCCGCTGCCCGAGCCGATTTCGGACGCGGTGCAGAAGGGCGACCTAGTCGCCGTCAGCGTGCTCTCCGGCAACCGCAACTTCGAAGGCCGTGTGAACCCCGACGTGCGCGCCAACTACCTGGCCTCGCCGCCGCTGGTGGTCGCCTACGCCTTGGCCGGCTCGATGCAGATGGACATCACCACCGAGCCCCTGGGCGAGGGGAAGGGCGGCAAGCCCGTTTACCTTAAGGACATCTGGCCCACGAGCGAGGAGGTGGCCGCCCTGCAGCGCAAGTTCGTCACCCACAAGATGTTCGCCACGCGCTACGCCGACGTCTTCAAGGGCGACAAGTCCTGGCAGGGGATCAAGATCGAGGGCGGCCAGACCTACGGCTGGGACGTGGGGTCGACCTATGTCCAGAACCCGCCCTACTTCCAGGACATGTCGATGGAGGCCAAGCCGGTCACCGACATCGTCGAGGCCCGCATCCTGGCGGTGTTCGGGGATTCCATCACCACCGACCACATCTCGCCGGCCGGTTCGATCAAGGCGACGTCGCCGGCCGGCGTCTACCTGCGCGACCGGCAGGTGCCGACCTCGGAGTTCAACTCCTACGGCGCGCGCCGCGGCAACCACGAGGTGATGATGCGCGGCACCTTCGCCAACATCCGCATCCGCAACCGCATCACGCCGGAAATCGAAGGCGGCATGACCAAGCACTTCCCGTCGGGCGATGTGATGTCGATCTACGACGCGGCCATGCGCTATCAGACCGAAGGCCGCCCCCTGGTGGTGTTCGCCGGCAAGGAATACGGCACCGGCTCGTCGCGCGACTGGGCGGCCAAGGGCACCAAGCTCCTGGGCGTGCGCGCGGTAGTGGCGGAAAGCTTCGAGCGCATCCACCGCTCGAACCTGGTCGGCATGGGCGTCCTGCCGCTGCAGTTCCTGCAGGAAGGCTGGCACAAGCTGGGCCTGACGGGCGAGGAGATCGTCACCATCCGCGGCCTGGCCGACCTGTCGCCGCGCCGCCAACTGACCATCGAGATGTACCGCCCCTCGGATGGCCGCATCGCGCGCTTCCCCGTGCGCTGCCGGATCGATACCCCGACCGAGCTCGAGTACTTCAAGAACGGCGGCGTGCTGAACTACGTCCTGCGCAACCTGGCGCGCCAGGCGGCGTGAGGCCGGTGGCGATCCTCCTCCTCGCGGGGAGGAGGATCGCTCACGCCTTGTTGCAATTTACAGGGCGGGGAAGTCCGCTTAAGCCCGGAGGGATGCGGAAAGCGGCGCTTTTCAGCCTGGGGGCGCTCGCCCTGGCCCCGATGGCCTTGCCAACGGCGGCGGCGGCGAAGCCGCCCGTCGTGGTCGAGCTCTACACCGCGCAGGGCTGCGCCTCCTGCGGGGAGGCCAACGCCTACGTGGCCAAGCTGGCCGATCGGCCGAACGTTATCGCGCTCACCTTCTCCGTGGACTACTGGGACTATCTCGGCTGGGCCGACACCTTCGCCAAGCCAGAGTTCGACGAGCGGCAGAAGGCCTATGTGGCGAAGCTGGCCCTGCGCGAACCCTATACGCCGCAGGTGGTGGTGGACGGATCCGCCCAGGCGCCGGGCGCCAAGACCGATCGCATCGACAAGCTGGTCGCCGAGGCCGCCAGGCAGCGCCGCGATCCGCCGCAGGTGCATGTCGCCGCCAACGGTCGGGTCTATGTGGGCTCGTCGTCCCATCCCCCAAAGGGCGGCGGAGACGTCTGGCTGATCCGCTACGATCCGAGGCAGCAGGACGTGGCGGTCAAGAGCGGCGACAACAAGGGCCAGACCATTCCCAGCCGCAACGTCGTGCGCGAGCTGAAGCGGCTCGGCGGGTGGCGCGGCAGGCCGGTGGCGTTTCGCCTGCCGCGGGCCGACGAAGGCCTGAAGACCGTGGTGCTCCTTCAGGCGAGCCATGGCGGCCGCATCCTGGCCGTCGGCCAGCCGAAGACCTGACGTCAAGCGCCAGAAACCAGCAGCCAAACGCGAAAACCCCCGCGGCTGGAGAGCACCCGCGGGGGTTCGCATTTGGAGGAGATCTATAGCGCCGGTTGGCCAAGCCGCCGATCCAGGGGGGCTGGGGGGGCTGTTCAGGATCCGGGACCAACGTCACTGACCAACCGACGCTCGATAATATCGAAGCCCCATCGGGCGCTCGCGGGTCCGGAATAAGGTCTTTTCGCGGCAGGGCCGTTCGCGGCGCCACGGGGCCACTGGCGGCTCGCCGCGGATTCGGTCTAGGCTCGGGCCAATGGCTTTCGACAGGTCCTACGCGTCGCCGCGTCAGGCGATCGTCTTCTTCGAGCGGCGCGAGCTGACCCGCCTGCTTTCCCTCTATGGCCGAATGGTCTCCGCCGGCGAGTGGCGCGACTACGCCATCGACGGCTTGGCCGAGTCGGCGGTCTTCTCGGTCTACAAGCGCAGCTCCGAGGCCCCGCTGTACCGGATCGAGAAGCACCCGGCGCTGGCCCGGCGGCAGGGCGCCTGGGCGGTCATCGGCCAGGGCGGCATGGTGCTTCGCCGCGGCCATGACCTGGAACAGGTCCTGCGTTTCTTCGATCGCGGCCGGTTCAAGGTGATCGGCTGACAGCTCCCCCAGAGGGCAGGCCTACCGCATATGCCGCGATAGCGGCGGTCACTTGCGAGACGGAGACCGCCAAGGACACCAAGATCGCCGAGAGTCTGTGGCGAGCCGCAATGCCGCGAATGCCCAAGGCGCCTTGGTGATCTTGGTGTCCTTGGCGGTCAAATGAACAGCGCCTACGGCGCTTGCTGGGCCGATCGGGCGAGTGCGATTGCCCTGCCCCCAAGGGGTGAGCATCCAAAAGAAAAGGCCCCGGAGGTTTCCCGCCGGGGCCGATCCTTGAGACCTCTGGCCCTGCGCCTAGCGGCGGTTGCCGAACAGGCTGAGCAGGAATTGGAAGAGGTTGATGAAGTTGATGTAGAGGCTGAGCGCGCCATAGTTGGTGGCCACGCCCATCGCCTGCTGGTCGCCGCCCAGCTGATAGTAGGTCATCTTCAGGCGCTGGGTGTCGTAGGCGATCAGGCCCGCGAAGATCAGCACGCCCAGCACGTTGACGATGAGCGCCATCGCCGAATTGTGCAGGAACATGTTGATCAGCATGGCGCCCAGGAGGCCCCA
>Ga0070681_10003171_pt1 | contig 15303 bp, 5 predicted proteins | sample KBSC83BmetaG_FD_65650 | JGI IMG/M metagenome (GOLD analysis project Ga0070681, IMG submission 65650) | Corn rhizosphere microbial communities from Kellogg Biological Station, Michigan, USA - KBS C8-3B metaG | ecosystem: Host-associated > Plants > Roots > Rhizosphere | place: USA: Michigan...
AGTGTCATGGGAAGCGGGGGGCTCTGGAAGCCGCCGCGCGAACTTTGGTGACGCTTATTTTGCCTCAGTCGCGATCCGGTCGCAATTGTTCGCGCCTTTCCGTGTAGGTCGATTCTTACGACCGTGCTTCATAAGTGCCGATGATGCGTTCACACTCGAGTCGTTCACGTTTTCGCGTCTGCTTCGCCGTCGTCGTATACGAGTACCGCGCCCGGCGTATCGGCGCACACGTCAGCCAACTGCACGCCTCCCGACTCGAGACGATAGGTGGCGCCGGTCAATACGTGCCGCAGCCGGCAACCATTCGCCAGAAACGGCAGGTCCACGCGCGTGTCGGCCCAGACAGCCGCACCGCACGGCAGCTCGTTCGCCTGAATGCCGAGCGTTGCAAACAATCGGCCCGCCACGACCACAACACCCGCCCCGCCCGCCCGCCGCGCGTACGTCACGACGCATTCGGCGCGCGCGCCGTGCGCATGGACCGGGGTATAACCACCGTGCAGAAAGATTTCGGGGCGCTCGCGGCGCAGCGCGAGCAGGCGCCGGATGATATAGAGTTTTGCGCGGCCATCCGACAAGTCACCGAACACGCTGCGTGCGTGCGATTCGAATTCGTGCTCGCGTAGGGAGTCAAGCTCCGATAACAGCCGCCGGCGCAACTCGTAGTCAACCGCGCGCCGGTTATCCGGATCCACGAGCGAAAAGTCCCATATCTCATTGCCTTGGTAGCAGTCGGGAACACCGGGCGATGTCAGCTTGATCAGCGTCATCGACAGGCTGTTGAGCATGCCGATCCACGCAATCGGCACGAGCGCGTTGCGAAAATCATCGAGAAAAATGTTTTGCCCGGGCCCTGCAAGAAGATCGCGCACGAAATGCGTGACTGCGGCTTCGTACTCGTCATTGTGATTCATCCAGCTCGTGTTGACCTTGGCTTCGCGCACCGCTTTTAACACGTAGCTCTCGATACGTTCTCGATACCCGATTAACGCGTCCGCCTCGCATCCGTTGCTCTGAAAACTGCCGATCAATGTTTGATAAATCATATATTCGTCGTTGGCTGTCGGCGCGCGCTCGCCGTCCACGGTGCGCTTCTTGCTGCGATTCATGCGGCTCCACCGCCGCAGATGCAGCCGCCATTGTTCGGGCACCTCGGACAGCACGTCGATGCGCGCGCGCACATCCTCCGAACGCTTATTGTCGTGCGTGGATGTGGCGAGCATGGTATGGGGCCAGTTCGCCGCGCGGTCGGCGCTCGCACCGTGGAATGCGCTGACGCTGCAGCCAAACGCGGTTGGGTCGCCCCCGACGTCGTTCAGCGACAGCAGGCGGTTGTATATATAAAAGGCCGTATCTTCGACGCCTTTGGCCATCACCGGCGCGGTAACCTGCTGAAATTTACGCGCGAACACACGCACCGCAGCGGCAAGCACAACATTATCGGGGGACGCCGCTTCGCATAAGAGCGTCGCCTTCACGAAATCGAAGATCGTCGCATCCGCTGCCCGGCTGTGGCGTTTGGCACGCCCGACAGCCCATTCTATGTAGCGCCTGTCTTCCGGCGCAACCTTGTCCGCGATGTAGGTGCGGTAAACGGGAAAGGCGGAGATTACTTCGGCGAGCGCGAGACGCAGCGTGTTGAGCGTGTAGTCGCGCGTCGAGCGGTCGGCGCGCGCGATGCGCGCAAGCTGATTGGCGAGCACGGTGAGTTCGCTTGCGAGCGCGGTGCCGAGGATCAGGCGCTTGCAGCGCCGCGCGATTTCCTCGAACGGCGTTTCGTCACCGATGAACGTTTGATAGATACGCGTGAGCTTGGCCTCGGCCGCGGTATCAACGAATAAACCGTTCACCACGTTTGCGTAGCGATAGCCCGTGGTGCCGTGGACTGGCCACGTGGTGGGCATATTCTCGAAAGGCGCGATGATTTTTTCGATGACCACGTAGAGCGGTTTGGACGCGTCGGCCCCGGTCGTTTCGCGCGCGCCCCGGCATTTGCGATAACTGTCCTGCAGCCGCCGGAAGTAAGCTGCCGGATCGAACAGTCCGTCGGGGTGATCGACCCGCAGCGCCTGAACCGCGCCGGCGCTCACAAGATCGAACACAAAGCGGTGCGTCGCCTCGAATACGGCTTCGTTCTCGATACGCAGCGCTGCGAGGTCGTTGATATCGAAGAAGCGCCGATAGTTGATTTCGTCGGACGCCACGCGCCAGTAAGCGAGCCGGTAGGCCTGGGCTTCCAAAAGCGCGTGCAGCGCGTCGAAGCTCGCGGCATCGCCCGCGCTCCCATTGAACGCGCGCACCGCGCCATGGATGGCTTCCGCGATGACCGCGTGAGCGCCGGCAAGCTGCGCGAGCCGCCGCTTGTGCACTTCCTTGTTGGAGCTGCGCTCGGCGATGCGCGCAGGATCGCGCTCATCGCGCGCAGGCAGATACCCGAATGCAGACACCAGGCTTTTGAGTTCCGCCAGCGCATCGTCGGGAACAGGCGCTGCCGCGAGTCGCTCGAGCGCGCGCTCGAGAATGCGCGGATACTCGCGCGGATCCACCGGAAATCGGTGAGCGTTATAACGTATGCTGAACGCCCCCGAGGCCACGTCGCACGCGAGCTTGAGCTCACCCCGCGCAAGCACGGTACCGTAATGATTCCCCAGCGCCGGCACCAAAACACGATTCGTGAGGTCGGCACTTGCCGGCTGCCAGTCGACATCAAAAAAATCGGCGTACACGCTTGCCGGTCCATTTTCGAGCACCTCGAGCCACCACGCATTGTCCGCACCCAAGACGCCCATGTGATTGGGCACGATGTCGAGGATCTGACTCATGCCATACGCGCGCAACGCGTCCACGAAGCGGTCAAAATCTTCGCGGCTGCCGATTTCAGGATTGAGCGATTGATGGTCGATGATGTCGTAGCCGTGTGTACTGCCGCTGCGGGCGCGCAGATACGGCGAACAATACACATGGCTTATGCCGAGCGCTGCGAGATAGGGCACGAGTGCGGCCGCATCCCGAAAGGTGAAGCCGGCGTGAAACTGAAGCCGGTAGCTCGCACGCGGGATGCGGGTCTGCGACGGTCGGCGCAAAGAAGGCGCACGCGCCGGCGCGCCTCGCAGCGCCGCGAGCGTCGAGGCAAGGTCGAGTAAACGCGCGTCTTCGTCCCAGAGCTCGAGCGCAAGCGGCAACTTCCGGCGCCAGTTCGGATACTGTCCGATGGTACCGGGCAGATTCGCCTGCTCGAGCATTCCCAGCACGTCTTCGAATTGCACGATGACAATCGCGGCCGGACTGCGCGCGAGGTACGTATGCAACGCGAGCGCGAACTCGGGCGTCATCGTGGGAATCGAAATCGGATTTACGTTGGCGCCTGCGGGAAGCAGGCGTTCGCGCTCGAGCGCGAGCAGCAGCGCGGCACGGTCGCGCGCGCGCGCTATGAGCTGCGCATCGCGCTGCTCGGCGTTTGCAAAAAGGCCGAGCGCTTCACGCATTTCGAGATCGTGACCCTGCCAGTAGCCCGCGAGCGTGGGCAGATCATGCGTCGTGACCGCGGCGAGCGCCTGCGCGGGATAATCGGCGGGGACCTTGAAACGCCCGTCGAAGTCGCGCTCGAAGATGAGCAGACGGTACGACAGAATTCCCGCTTCCTGCAGCCCGTGGCGCACCTCGTCCGGAACGGTGCCGAGATCTTCGCCCACGACGAGGCAGCGATTACGATGGCTTTCGAGCGCCACGATGCCGAGCATGTCCTGGAATGGATACCGCACGTACGCGCCGTGCACCGGGCTCGTGCCGGAAGGAACCCAAAACAGCCGCGCAAGTCCCATCACGTGATCGATTCGCAACGCGCCCGCGCGCGCCATATTGGCGCGCAGCGTCGCAATCAGAGGTGCATAGCCTGCCGCTTGCAGACGCGCAGGCACCCACGGCGGCAAACCCCAATCCTGGCCGGCGACGTTAAAGTCGTCAGGCGGCGCACCGACGCTCGCATTCAATGCGTAGATTTGCTGGTTCGCCCACGCCTCGGAGCCCGCGCGATCGACGGAGACCGCGAGGTCGGCATAGAGCCCGATCGGCATCTCGAGTTCAGCGCACAGCGCGTCGACCTGCGCCAACTGCTGGTCCGCCTGCCACTGCAGGTACTGGAAAAATCCGATGCGCTCGGAGTGCTCCTTGGCGAAGCGCGTAACCTGCGGCGAATTCGGGTCCCGATAGTCATCCGGCCACTGCTGCCATACACCGCGCTTCGGATCCGCACGCTGCAAGCTTTCCTGCAGCGCTTCGAACAACGCGTAGCGGCTCAGCGCATCGCCACCGTCCGCACAAAAGACGCGGAAAGCGCGTGCCCGCGCCGTATCCGCCGCCAGCTCGTGCTCGCGGAAATGCGCGTACAGCAGTTCGAGCACCGGCAGTTTAGCTGCGGCGACTCCGGCATAGTTGACGAGCTCCGCTGCGCGAAGTTGCCTCAATTTGGCGGCAAAATCCGCGCTGCGCACAAAATCGCGCGCGCGCGTCGCCAGACGGAAATCAGCTATCGCCTCGACATCGAGGTAAAGCGCATTGCGGAACAGCCGGCTTGACGGACTGTAGGGGCTCGCCTGTTCCGGATTGTGCAGGAACATGGCGTGCATCGGATTGACTCCGAGCAATGCAGCGCCGCGTTCTCCCCATTGCTCGACGCATGTGCGCAGGTCGGTAAAGTCGCCGATGCCCCAATTGCGCTCGGACTGCAATCCGTAGAGCTGCAATGCGCCGCCCCATAAGCGCGTCCTCGCGGCGTGTACGTGAGGCTCGAAGCAGCGCTCGGGTACGACGATCAGCAACGTCGAAGCAATCGATGTTGCGCCGTCGAAAATCCCGAGCCTGTGATAACCATGCGTAATCTCGGGGGACAACGGCAAAACGACCGTGCGATAGCATTGAGCGTCCACCTGCGCGCGTGCCAGCTCGCGTAATTCGCGCGGATCGAACGTGCCGTTATGATTCGTTCCGTTTTCTTCGCGCACACGCCACGCGAGCGCGCTGCCATCCAGCGCCGAATTCAGCCGCACGTGTATCCCTTCGTCCAGCGCAGCGCGGCGCACCACGACCGCACCTGGCAGCGGCGTCTGCCAGCACGCGCGCTCGTGTCGCTGCAGCGACTCTTCCACTTCGCGCGGATTTGACGCGGGGATGCCCATCGCGGAAAGCAGCGCGCGCAACGAGTCTTCCGCAACATCGTGCCACGCGCCCCACACGTCATGATAGCCGGGATCGATACCGTAGCGCGCTGCGAGTTCGACGAGCTTTGAATCAGCCACGCGCGGACTCCAGCATCCAGATCGATCCCCACGCCGGCAGGACGGCGCTGTCTTGATAGTGCGGCCCGGCGGCGAGCGCATAGATCACCTCGCCACGCGCGGGCGGCGGCGCGCGCCACGGCGTCGACGAGAAATTCGCACGCAGTGCAAGCCGCGAGCCATCGCCCAGGATCCAGTCGACTGCCAGCCCGGTTGTGCCCGCGATCTCGAATGACCCGCCGTGAAAGGCGCCGCTTAAATGCGGGACGATCATGCGGCGCCTAAGTTCCAGCAGCTCGCTGTAAAGCGCGTGCCATTCACGATGGCCGGGCTCAGCGCATTCACGCCAGTCAAGCTTGGATCGGAGAAAAGTCGATTCGGCGTTCGGGTCTGGAATCGCGGCGGCCGCAGCCGGTCCCTGAAAGCGCGTGAAGGATGCAAATTCGGCGCGGCGCCCGTCGCGCACGGCGTGCGCGAGCTCGGGACCGAAATCGCAAAAAAACTGAAAGGGCGCGCTCGCGGCAAACTCCTCTCCCATGAACAGCATCGGCACCGATGGCGCCAGCAGCAGGCAGGCAACGCCGAGCCGCAGCGCAGACAATTCCGCAATCGCCGCAATCCGGTCTCCGCAAGGGCGATTGCCTACCTGATCGTGACTCTGCATGAAATTGACAAAAGCCGTCGCCGGCAGCTGCTGTGATTTTTCGCCGCGCAGTCGATCGCCGCGGTACGGCGACGGCTCGCCCTGAAAGCCAAACCCTTCGGCGAGCACGCGTCCCAAAAACCACAGCGGGCGCGCCGCATAGTCGGCGTAGTAACCATCGCGCTCACCGGTCGCCAGCACGTGCAGCGCGTGATGAAAATCATCGTTCCATTGCGCGTTAGCGTAGAGCGGCGCGGCGCGCTCGTGTGCGCGCGCCAGATAGCGGGCTTCGTTACGATCGTTCTCGAGTATCAGATGCACATGGCGTTCGCGCCCCGGTCCGCGCCGCATGGCGGCCGCTAGCTCGGTTACGATGTCGGGCTCGCTATCGTCGGCAATCGCATGCACTGCATCGATTCGCAGTCCGTCGAAATGAAACTCCTCGAGCCAGTAAAGCGCATTGTGAATAAAAAAATCGCGCACCGTGCGCGCGTGTTCTCCGTCGAAATTGATCGCAACACCCCACGGCGTCTGATGTTTCTGACTGAAGAACTGCGGCGCATAAGCATGCAGGTAGTTGCCCTCCGGACCGAAATGGTTGTAGACCACGTCAAGTATCGTCATCAAGCCGCGCTCATGCGCGGCCGCGACCAGGCGCTTGAGATCGTCCGGAGTCCCGTAGCTCGAGTCGGGCGCGAACGGCAGCACGCCATCGTAGCCCCAATTGCGCGCGCCCGGAAAATCGGAGACGGGCATAATTTCGATCGCGGTCACTCCGAGTCTGACCAGATAATCGAGCTGCTCTATGGCTGCGGCAAAGGTGCCCGCCGGCGTGAAAGTTCCGATGTGAAGCTCGTAGATTACGGCTTCTTCCCATGAACGTCCGCGCCAGCTCGCATCCGGCCATTCAAATGCGCAGGGATCGACGACTGCGCTCGCCTCATGCACGTCATGCGGGTTCCAGCGCGAGGCCGGATCGGGCACGGTGATACCGCCATCGATGCGAAACGCGTAACGTGCGCCCGCTTCGACATTTTCAACGCTTGCTGAATACCAGCCGCCGCCGCGCGCGCGCATGGCGAGCATCGCGTGTGTGCGCGCGCAGCTGAGCTCGACCTCGACCCGCGGCGCGCTCGGCGCCCACAGGCGGAACTCGACCGTTCCCCCAGCGCTGGTTTGCGCGCCGAAGGGCATCAGATGGCGCCGCTTCATGCGCCCGCGTCGATGTAGCGCAGCAGCGCTAGCGAGCGACCCTGCAGCGGATATTCGGTTCCACCGCGCAGTGGGCCCGCTTGCGGCGCGCCGTTATCGAAAGCGGTATCGATCTGAGTGAGCCATTCGGCGCCGGGCCGCGGCTCCGGCAAACGGAATGGGATGACGTCGTGATGCGCGTTAAAGAGGAGCAGAAAACTCAAGTCTCCGATGCGCCGACCGCACGCGTCGGTCTCCTGCAGCGCGTCACCCGAGAGGAAGACACCGAGGCAGCGCGCGAAATCCTTGTTCCATTCATCCACAGTCATTTCGATGCCGTCGGGCTTGAGCCAGACGATGTCCTTGCTCGCGCTGCCATTCATAGGCCTGCCCTGGAAAAAGTCGCGGCGGCGGAAGATCGGATGGTCGCGCCGCAGCGCGATCAAGCGCGTCGCAAATTCGCGCAGCCGCGCGCGCGCGGGGTCGATGCTCCAGTCGAGCCATGCAATCGCGTTATCCTGGCAGTACGCATTGTTATTGCCTTTCTGCGTCCGTCCGATCTCGTCGCCGGCGAGCAGCATCGGCACGCCCTGCGACAGCAGCAGCGTCGCGAGCAGATTGCGCTTCTGGCGCTCGCGCAGCGCGTTGATAGCCGCATCGTCGGTTGGACCCTCGATCCCGCAGTTCCACGAAAGATTGTGGTTATGTCCGTCGCGGTTGCCTTCGCCGTTGGCTTCGTTGTGCTTGTCGTTATACGACACCAGATCGTGCAGCGTGAAGCCGTCATGCGCGGTGATAAAATTGACGCTTGCGCACGGACCGCGCCCGCTGCGGCCGTACAGGTCGTGCGAACCCGTGAGCCGGCGCGCGAAATTCCCGATGAGCCCGCCGTCGCCCTTCCAGTATGCGCGCATGGTGTCGCGATACTGGTCGTTCCACTCGGCCCATCCGACCGGAAAGTTTCCGACCTGGTAGCCGCCTTCGCCCAAGTCCCATGGCTCAGCGATCAGCTTGACCTGCGACAGGATGGGGTCCTGGCGCAGGATGTCTAAAAAAGCGCCGCGCGGGTCGACCTCGCGAGTTTCGCGCGCGAGCGCGGCGGCAAGATCAAAGCGGAAGCCGTCGACGTGCATTTCGGTCACCCAATAGCGCAGCGAATCCATGATGAGCTGCAGTGCGCGCGGGTGCTGCGTATTCAGCGTGTTACCGCAGCCGGTAAAGTCCTGATAGACGCGCAGATTGTCCGCGACCAGCCGGTAATACGAAGCATTGTCGATGCCGCGAAAGCACAGTGTCGGCCCGCTTTGATTTCCTTCGGCGGTATGGTTGTAGACGACATCGAGTATCACTTCGAGCCCTGCGGTGTGCAGCGCCTTGACCATGGTCTTGAACTCGTTGACTTCGCCCGAGGCGCAATACCGCATATCGGGTGCGAAAAATCCAATCGAGTTGTAGCCCCAATAGTTGCGCAGTCCATGCTGAACCAGGCGGCGCTCGTCGATAAAGGCGTGCACCGGCATCAACTCGATGCTCGTCACGCCCAAACGGCGCAGGTGGTCGAGAACCGACGGGCAGCTCAAGCCGGCAAATGTGCCACGCATCGGCGGCGGAACATCGGGATGCTGCTTGGTAAAACCGCCAACGTGCAATTCATAGATGACCATATCGTGCCACGGCACATTGGGCGGGCGGTCGTCGCCCCACGTGAATGCGCCTTCGATCACTTTGCATTTCGGCATGCCGCCCGCATTCTCGCGCCGGTCGAACGACAGATCCTCGCGTTTGTTCCCGACCGTGTAACCGTAATGCGCATCGCTCCAGCGCAGCTCGCCGACGATGCTGCGCGCGTAGGGATCGAGCAGCAGCTTGTACGGATTGAAGCGGTGCCCTTGTTCGGGCTGATACGGCCCATACACCCGGTAGCCGTAGAGCATGCTAGGCCGCGCCTCGGGCAGATAACAATGCCATACCTGGTCGGTGCGCTCTCTCAACACGATGCGCTGGATCTCGCGTCTGCCGCTGTCATCGAACAGGCACAATTCGACCTTTTCGGCGTGCTCGGAGAAAAGCGCGAAATTGACGCCTTCGCCGTCCCAGGTCGCGCCCGCCGGGTATGGCAAGCCCGGCCAGATTTCGGTTACGTGCTGAATGATTCGTTTACTCATACCGGAATCGAATCGATCAATCCGCGCAGCGGAATAGAAATCCACTCGGGGCGATTATCCATTTCGTAACGCAGCTCGTACAGCGCTTTTTCGAAAGTAAAGAGCTCGATCAAATCCAGAAGCAACGCTTCATCCGACGGCACCGAAATAAGACCGGCTGAAGCCTCGCGGTAGCCCTTCAGAAAACTCTGCGCGGCCGCGTGCTCCCATGCGCGCAACGCCTCTGCCGCCTCCGCGCCGCCTTCCTGCCGATGTTCCGGAGGACGCAGCGCGGCGTGCGCCGCGTAGCTGATCGAGCGCAGCATGCCCGCGATATCGCGCAGCGGACTGTGCTTGCGCCGCCGCTCGTCGATAGGACGCGCCGGCTCTCCTTCAAAATCGATGATGATGAAATCGTTCTGCGCGAGCAGCACCTGTCCGAGATGCAGGTCGCCGTGATAGCGGGTCTTGGCAAGTCCCGCGGCTTCATAGCGCAGCGCGCGCACGCGTTCGCACAGCACGCCGCGCGCGGCAAGCAGCGTTTCCACCTGGGATTGCACGCCGGGGCTGAAGCGCGCGCGCATGCCTTCGAGCGCCGTAAAGGTGCGCCCGGCGTCGGCAAGCACCGCGTCTTTCCATTGCGCGAGGTCGTGCGCCGTTACCGGCTCGGGATCGAAAGCGGGGTCGCCCGTCACGCGCGCGAAGGCCGCGTGCAGTTGCGCGATGCGCCGTCCCAACAACTCGATCTGGGAAAAATAGATGTCGTGCGACAGCAACGGAGCTCCGGGCGACAGCAACTGAGCGCCGGGCGCCGCATCACCCGCCGGCTGCGGTGCAGCGAGGCTGCGGTTCAGGTAATCGAGCGTATAAGCCCACATGTCGCCCTGGTTCTCGACGTATTTTTGGAGCACGGCGAGTGTCGCCACCTCGCCGCCCGAGCCGTCGATATATTCAATCGCGCCGGCAACAGCAGCGATATGCGCGAACGGCGAGGTATCGGTCAGAAAGCGGCCAACCTCGTATTCCGGATTGACGCCGACGTGCAAACGGCGGTAGCCCTTCAAGTAAGCGCGACTGCCGAAAAACACGCCGGTATTGCTCTGTTCGAGCGGCGGTATGCGCACTTCTTCGTCGAGCGCGGAGGCGATTTCGGCGTAGACCGAGGTTGACGAGAAGCGCAGGCGGCCCCTGCCGAGAAGCACTTCACCGCCCGCGCTCATGGCGCGCGCGAGCGAGCGCGCGAACCCGGGCTTGCCGAACGCGCCGATCAGAACGCCCACGCGGTCCCTATGCCGTACCTTCGCGAAACTCCACGCTCCCAGTTTCTCGAGCGGGTCGTAGTCGCGCGCCTCCCACTCAATCGTGACGGGAAAGAAATAGCGCTGCGCGGTTTCGCTTTTGATCTCGACATGCAGAATTGCCATCAGCCAGCTGCCCTCGGGCGTATCCCATGCCGGCATATCGCCGAAGCGCAAATCGGTGATCGGCTGCGATTTGGCGGCAAACCACCGGCGATTGCGCAAATACGGCAGCAGAATTTCGTCGCGCAGCCGTTCGTGGGTCATGTTGATGATGAGAGACCGCAGATCGCGCGCCGCATCCGCGCTGCCGAGCGCGGTGCGCCAGTCCGCAGCCAGCACGAGCACGGGCAGCGGACGATACGGCAGCCGCTGCTCGTGCCACGCGGGAGGTTTCGCGTCATGCGCCAGCCGAAAAGCGAAGTATCCGTGCCCGGACAGAGTCAGCAGGTACGGCAGCTTGCCGATCGGAGGAAACGATTCCTTGCCCATGATTTCGACGGGTACGCGCTCCTCGAAGCGCGCGAGGTCGAGCTCGACTGCCTGCGGCACACGCGACAGATTTGTCACGCACAGGATCGCCTCGCCCGCGTACTCGCGCAGATAGGCGAGAATCTTGCGGTTGCCCGGATCGAGAAACGTGAGCGTGCCGCGGCCGAACGCGCGATGGGTGCGGCGCACCGCGATCAGCCGGCGCGTCCAGTGCAGCAGCGATGACGCACTCCGGAGCTGCGCCTCGACGTTGACCGATTGATAGCCGTAAACGGCGTCCATCACCGGCGGCAGGTAGAGCCGCTGCGGATCGGCGCGCGAGAAGCCCGCGTTGCGATCGGGACTCCACTGCATCGGGGTGCGAACTCCATTGCGATCGCCGAGATAGATATTGTCACCCATGCCAATTTCATCACCGTAATAGAGTATCGGCGTGCCCACCAGCGTCATCAGCAGGAACGAAATCAGCTCGATCTGCGGGCGGCTGTTTTCCAGCAGCGGCGCGAGCCGCCGGCGGATACCGACGTTCACGCGCATGCGCGGGTCGTTGGCGAAAATCCGGTACATGTAGTCACGCTCGCGCACGGTCACCATCTCGAGGGTGAGCTCGTCGTGGTTGCGCAGGAAGGTCGCCCACTGGCAATTGGATGGAATATCAGGCGTCTGCGCCATGATCTCGACCAGCGGATAGCGGTCTTCCATGGCGATCGACATGAAAAGCCGCGGCATCAGCGGAAAATGATAGGCCATATGGCATTCATCGCCGTCGCCGAAATATTGGCGCACGTCCTCCGGCCACTGATTGGCTTCAGCCAGCAGCAGCCGCCCGTCGTAATGATGATCGAGGGCGGCGCGAATCTGCTTGATGACCGTGTGCGTCTCGGGGAGGTTTTCGTTGTTGGTTCCTTCGCGTTCGACCAGATACGGAATCGCATCAAGGCGAAACCCGTCGACTCCCATGTCGAGCCAGAAGCGCATGGTGTGAATCACCGCTTTCAACACGCGCGGGTTGTCGAAATTAAGATCGGGCTGATGGCTGAAAAAACGGTGCCAGTAGTGCGCCTGCGCGATTTCGTCCCACGCCCAGTTGGACGATTCGGTATCGGTAAAGATGATGCGGGTGCCCGCGTATTTGTTCGGGTCGTCGCTCCATACGTAGTAATTGCGCTTGGAGGAGCCCTTGGGCGCGCGGCGCGCCGCCTGGAACCATGGATGCTGATCGGAGGTGTGATTGATGACGAGCTCGGTGATCACCCTCAGTCCGCGCCGGTGCGCTTCGCGCACGAACTGCCGAAAATCGTTGCGCGTGCCGTACGCGGGATAGACGTTGTGATAGTCCGCCACGTCGTACCCGTCGTCGAGCATCGGCGAAGGATAAAACGGCAGCAGCCACACGGTGTTGACGCCGAGCTCGCGGATGTAGTCGAGCTTTTCGGTGAGACCGCGAAAATCGCCGATCCCATCCTGGTTGGAATCGAAAAATGCCTTGACGTGCAGCTGGTAGATGATCGCGTCTTTGTACCAAAGCGGATCGTTCTCCGAAGACGCCACCGGTGCGGACTCGTCGCCTGCGTCCGCGCCTGCGCTGCTGGAATCAATGAGTGTCATCGGGCGGCAGGCCGCTCACGGCGGACGGCGCGCGCCCGGGCAAGTGGAAAATATGGGCCGGCGCGACGGCCGGATCGAGGCGCACGAAGTTACGGCTGCCGTGCCAGGAATAGCGCGCTCCGGAAAGCAGGTCATGCACCTCGTATGACGCGCCGGGCGCCAAAGCCAGCGGCGCAAGATCGAGGTCGATCCACCCGCTCTGAACATAGCGGTGGTCGAGGTTCACGACCGTCAGAATCACGTCAGCCTGCCCAGGCGCGGCCTTTGAATAGCAGATCAGCATGTCGTTGTCGACCGGATGAAAGTGCAGGCTTCCGTCTGACTGCAGTGCCTCGTGAGAATGCCGGATCCGATTTACGCGACCGATGAAAGCCGCGAGGCTGTCCGCGCGTGCGCGCTCCCAGTTGCGAATCTCGTATTTTTCCGAGTTCAAGTATTCCTCGCTGCCCGGCTCGCGCGCGATATGCTCCTTTAACTCGAACGCGGGTCCGTAGATCCCGTAGTTCGCCGCAAGCGTTGCCGCCAGCACGAGACGCAGCGCGAACTCCGGCGTGCCGCCGGATTGAAGGTGCGCAGGGAGAATATCCGGCGTGTTCGGCCAGCAATTGGGGCGGAAGTATTCGCGTCCCGGCCCATGGGCGAGCTCGGTAAAATATTCGGTGAGCTCGCGCTTCGTCTGGCGCCATGTGAAATAGGTATAAGACTGACTGAAGCCGAGTTTCGCCAGGCGATGCATCACTTTAGGCCGTGTAAAAGCTTCCGACAGAAACAGCACATCCGGATGCTCGCGCTTGGTCTCCGCGATCACCCACTGCCAGAACGCAAACGGCTTGGTGTGCGGATTGTCGACGCGAAACAGCACCACGCCCTGCCCGATCCAGAAGGTAATGATGTCGCGCAGCTCGTGCCATAGCGCCTGCCAGTCGTCGCTTTCAAAATTGAACGGATAAATATCTTGGTATTTCTTGGGAGGATTTTCCGCATATTGTACCGAGCCATCCGCGCGGCGGCGAAACCATTGCGGATGCGCGCTCACGTACGGATGATCGGGCGCGCACTGCAGCGCGAAGTCCAATGCGATCTCGATGCCGCGCCCGCGCGCCGCTTCGAGCAGCCGCCGGAACTCTGCGTGCGTACCGAGTTGCGGATGCACGGCCTTGTGATCCCCTTCGTCCGAACCGATCGCCCATGGGCTGCCCACATCCGCGGCGGTCGCGACAACCGCATTGTTCCTGCCTTTGCGCCGCTCGCGGCCGATCGGATGGATGGGCGGAAGATACAGCACATCGAAACCCATCTGCGCAATGTAATCGAGCTGGCTGCACACATCGTCGAAGGTGCCGTGTAGACCGGGCTCGCGCGCGCACGAACGCGGAAACATTTCGTACCATGTGCTGAAGCGCGCACGCGGGCGGTCAACGACCGCACGCAGGTATGCCGACCGCACTGCTGCGTTGCGCCGGGCGTGAAGCGATGCGAGCGCCATCAGTCCGGCGTCGAGCGCAAGTTCGTGCAGGCGCTCAGCGTCCGGCTCTTCGCGCAGCTGCCCGGCCCATGCTTCGAGTTGCGCGCGCTCGATTGCAGTGGCGCGCCGCGCCGCTGCAGCAATCAAGTCGGCGCCGGCGCGCGCGGCAACGCGCACGTCGGCCGGTTCAATGCGGCGCGCGAAGTCGTGTGCCCACGATCGCAGCGTATCTATCCACGCCACAACGCCGAAGCGCCACACGCCGATGCGGTCGACCGTGAACGCCGCACGCCAGCGGTCGTTACCTTGCGCCGCCATCGCGGATTCGCGCCACTCCGCATCATCGTCGTGCCGGTACTTGATCACGCACGCCAGAAGGTCATGGCTGTCGGCGAAGCAGTCCGCTTCAACCCATAGCTGCTCGCCGACGATGCGCTTGACCGCAAAGCGGCCGCAATCGATCAGCGGTGAGATATTTTCGATAACGACACGCTCGCGGCCGCTCGATGCGAGAAGTTGCGGTACCGGCATCTGACGCGCACGCGCGCTCATGCGGAATCCTCGTCCGCCTTGAAGACGACGACCGCGAGCGGCGGCAGCGTCAGCGTGAGCGAGCGATGACGGCTGTGCATCGGCAGCGGATTCGCCTCGATGCCGCCGAGATTGCCGATGCCGCTGCCGCCATACCAATGCGAGTCGCTGTTCAGGATTTCGCGCCAGTATCCTCCGCGCGGCACGCCTACCGCGTAATTGCGGCGCACGACAGGGGTGAAATTGCATACGATGAGCAGGCTCGAGCCGTCGCTGCTCTTGCGCAGGAAGCTGATCACGCTCGCTTCGATGTCGCGCCCGTCGATCCACTCGAAACCGCTGCTTGCGAAATCGAGCTCATGCAGCGCCCGCTCGCCGCGGTAGAGCCGATTTAAGTCTGCGACCCAGCGCTGCATGCCGGCGTGCTCGGGATAAGCGCACACGTGCCAGTCGAGACTCACGTCGTGGTTCCACTCGCTGCGCTGGCCGAATTCCCCGCCCATGAACAGCAATTTTTTGCCGGGATGTGTCCACATGTAGCCCAACAGCAGCCGCAAATTTGCAAATTGCTGCCACCAGTCACCGGGCATCTTGGCGCAGAGCGCGCGTTTGCCATAAACGACTTCGTCGTGCGACAGCGGCAGCATGAAATTCTCGG
>Ga0070681_10003174_pt1 | contig 15296 bp, 10 predicted proteins | sample KBSC83BmetaG_FD_65650 | JGI IMG/M metagenome (GOLD analysis project Ga0070681, IMG submission 65650) | Corn rhizosphere microbial communities from Kellogg Biological Station, Michigan, USA - KBS C8-3B metaG | ecosystem: Host-associated > Plants > Roots > Rhizosphere | place: USA: Michigan...
TCGCTCGCGGCGTCGACGCTTCCGCGCGGCGACCACCTAACGATTGACGGGGCCGTGCTCGGTTACACGGCCGCGCTCTCGGTAATTACCGGCGTGCTCTTTGGCCTCGCCCCGGTGTTGTACGTCCTGCGTGGCGGTCTGCAGGAGCGACTGCGGCAGGGACGCGGCACGATCGGTGGCGCCAGCGCGCGCGCGCGGCAGCTCCTCGTGGCGCTCGAGGTCTCACTTGCCGTCGTGTCGACGGTCGGTGCGGCGCTGATGGTCCACAGCTTCGTGCGGCTCGTCCGCGTGCCACTGGGGTTCCAACCCGAGGCGGCGCTGACCTTCCGCGTCGCTCCGCCCCAGAACAAGTACGTCACGAGCACCAGCGTGCGCGGCTTCTTCACGCAACTCCTCGGCGATCTGCGCGCGCGGCCCGGCGTTCGCGCGGTGGGCGCGGTGAACGCGCTTCCGCTCGCGACCACACTCGGCGACTGGACGTTCTTCATCGAGGGTCGCGACGTCCGCTCGGCGGGCGAGCACCTGCCCTCCGCCGACTGGCAGGCGATCACCGACGGCTATTTCGAGGCAATGGCGATTCCGATCCTCAAGGGCCGCGGCTTCTCGCCACGCGATCGCGTCGGGTCGGCGCCGGTCATCGTGGTGAACGCGCTCGCCGCGCGTACTTTCTGGCCTAACGAGTCAGCACTCGGCAAGCGGTTGCGGCTCGGTGGGCAGGCGGACACGAGCTGGCGCGAAGTCGTGGGCGTTGTCGCCGACGTCAAGCACAAAGGGCTCGACCAGGAGACGCGGCCCGAGCTTTATCTTCCGCATGGACAGATGCTGTCCGGCATTCCCGACAGCAATGGCGCGGTGCCGCGGCCGATGACAGTCGTCATCCGGAGCAGCATCGACCCGGCGACGCTGACGGCGTCGGTGCGACGGGCCGTTCAGTCGATCGACGCGAGCCTTCCCATCGCGCAGGTCCGCACCCTCGAGGCGGTCTTCGATCGTTCCGTCGCGGTGCCGAAGCTGGCGATGATCTGCCTCCTCAGCTTCGGCGTGCTGTCGCTGGCTCTCTCGGCGATCGGCGTCTACGCCGTGATCGCGTACTGGGTGGCGCGCCGCCGGAGCGAGATCGGGATCCGGATCGCGTTAGGCGCGCGCCAGCGCGACGTCGTGAGCCTCGTCGTGGTGCAGGGGATGATGCCCGCGCTCCTCGGCCTCGTCGCCGGCACCGCCGCGGCTTGGGCCGCGACGCGGCTGATGCAAAGGATTCTCTTCGAGGTGAGCGCGAGAGATGGTCTGTCGTTCGTCGTGGCGGTCGTCACGTTAGGCGCAGTCGCCCTCGCCGCCACGATCCTCCCCGCCCGCCGCGCCGCGTCGGTCGATCCGATCACGGCGCTGAGGGCCCAGTAGGTTTGTGATTCCGAGCGAAGCGAGGAATCTGCACTTGTCGGAGCGTCGGAAGCGCAGATCCCTCGTCGCTGTGCTCCTCGGGATGACAGGGTGTCAGGCTTTCAGAACAATCTTCTCGCAATTGTCCTGCTTGTTGACGAACATGTCGTAGCCGTGCGGGGCGTCGGACAGGCGCATGCGATGCGTGATGACGAAGCTCGGATCGATCTTTCCCTCTTCGATCAGGCCGAGGAGCTTCTTCGTGTACCGCTGCACATGGCACTGGCCTGTCTTGAGCTGCAGCGAGCGGTTCATCAGCGCGCCAATTGGGAACTTGTCGATCAACCCGCCGTAGACGCCGATCACCGACACCGTGCCGCCGTTGCGGCAGGACATGATCGCCTCACGGAGCGCGATCGGCCGGTCGGTCTCCATGCGCCCCATCTGCTTGGTGCGGTCATAGAGGTACTTGATGCCGGGCGCGTGGCCTTCCATACCGACGGCGTCGATGCACGCGTCCGGCCCACGCCCCGCCGTCATGTCGTTGAGTGTTTCGATGACACTGTCGACCTGCTCGTAGTTGATCGTCTCCGCGCCGGCCTTGTCGCGCGCCATCTCGAGCCGGTACGGGAACCGATCGATCGCGATGACGCGCTCGGCGCCTAACAAGAACGCGCTCGCGATCGCGAACTGACCGACGGGCCCGCATCCCCACACGGCGATCGTGTCCCCCTGCTTGATGTCGCACATCTCCGCGCCCATGTAGCCGGTCGGGAAGATGTCCGAGAGGAAGAGCACCTGCTCATCGGTGAAGCCGTTCTCGATCTTCACCGGTCCGACGTCGGCGAACGGGACGCGGGCGAACTCGGCCTGGCCACCGGCGAAGCCGCCGGTGAGGTGCGAGTAGCCGAAGATGCCGGCGGGTGAATGCCCCCACATCTTCTCGGCCATCCACTTGTTCGGATTCGAGTTCTCGCACACCGAATAGAGCTCGGCCTTGCACGCGGCACAGACGCCGCACGCGATGGGGAATGGGACGACGACGCGGTCGCCGACCTTCACCTTCTTCACGCCGCGTCCCACCTCGACGACCTCGCCCATGAACTCGTGGCCGAGGATGTCGCCCCGCTCCATCGTCGGAACGAACCCGTTATAAAGATGCAAATCAGAGCCGCAGATGGCGGTCGACGAGATCTTCACGATCGCGTCCTGCTGATTGAGAATCTTCGGATCGGGCACGTCGACGACTTCGACCTTGCGCTTGCCCATCCAGCATGTGGCTTTCATGTCCTGTGCTCCTTGGTCAGCGGTCGGGTTGCGCGGGGTGCGGCATGCCTTTACGGACCGTCGCGTCCGACAGCACGATCTCGCCGACCTCCAGCACCTGCTTCAACGCGAACAGATCGTCCTGGACCTCCTGCCCGGGCTCCTTGCGGAAGAGCTTCGCCATCTTCGCGCCGACGCGTCCCGCGACGCCGAAGGGCGGCGTGTACGTGAGGTCGACGTGAATCTCCGTGGCGTCACCGCGGGGTGCGGCCTGAAAGCGCACCTCGCCCTCGTTGTAGATGTCGGCGTCGCCTTCTGACCGCCAGGCGATCAACTCGTTAGGTATGTCGCGCGTCGTGACGGCATCCCACTCGACGGACTTCCCCGCGGGCGCCTTCGCCACCCAGTGCGAGCGGCCCTCCGACGTCATGCGCACCGACTCGAGGTGGCGCATGAAGCGCGGCAGATTCTCGAAGTCGTGCCAGAAGCTGTAGACCTCCTCCGGCGACTTGTTGACGGTGATCGTCTTCCGAACGTGAATCCCTTCCTCGTCGACGTCGGGATTCACCGCCGTGTTCGGCGACTGGGCGAGCTGCTGCGCCGACAGCACGTCGAGTGCGAGCACGCCCAGCACCGCCGCGGTGGCGAGCGTGGTGCGGCCGCGATGGTTCTCGTCGTTGGAGGCCACCTTGCCGAGCAGCGCCAGGTCCATGACGTCGCCGGCAACGCGCGACCAGACCCAGTTCGTCGGGTGCTTCTGCGTGAGGATGCCGACGCCGCTCGTGAGCTCGCGCATCCCGAGGGCACGCATCAGCACGGTATTGCCGTCGCTGTCGTCGATGCCGCAGATCTTCGAGACGACGCGCGGCATGATGATCTGTGAAACACCGAGCCCGACACTGAACCAGCCCAGGAAGTCGGCCAACTTCTCGTTCGGGCCCTTTCGCGCTCTCGGCTCGACGTACGTTCGGGGTCCTTCCACCGCCGCCCGGCGGCTCGACTGCCGGCGCGTGACGCCCGCGTCCTGCCACTCGCCCGCGTCACCTTGCTCCCACCCGGTCTCTACCGTTCCCATGCGTGCCATCCTCATGCCTAACGGTGATGCGCCACTCGTCGCGCGACGTGCCAAGGGAGTCGCTTCATTGAGCAGGCCACATGCCGCGTCGGCGAAGAATGCCGGAATGGCGCGACGTCAGCCTCCGGCCGCTGGTTCGGGCTCGGCGAGCCGACGGCACGCGGCGTCGGTCTCGGCCACCAGCCGCCTAACGAGTGCCTCCGCCGGCGCGCGCCGAGCGAGCCGCAGCCCCTGACCTGCCCAGAGCGAGAGAAACGCGGGGCGGTTCTGCTTCGCCGCCTCGCCGCGGAGCGTCCGCGTGAGCGCGTTCTGAACGGGATAGCCGAGGTTGGCGCCCGGGCCGCGCGCTTCGACCTCGTCCATGAACCGGTTCGCGATTCCCCGCGCCGCGCGACCGCTGAACGCCCGCGTCACCCGCGTGTCGGTCTCGCGTGCACTCGCGATCGCACTCTTGTAGCCGGCCGGAATTCCGGATTCATCGGCGAGGAGGAACGCCGTTCCCATCTGTACCGCCGCGGCGCCTAACGCTGATGCCGCGGCGATGCCGCGGCCGTCCATGATCCCGCCGGACGCGATCACCGGCAACCGAATCGCGTCCACGACCTGGGGCACGAGCGCCATCGTGCCGATCAGAGCCGCCTCGAATGAAGCGGCGCCGAAAGTGCCGCGGTGCGCTCCCGCTTCGCTCCCCTGGGCGATCACCGCGTCCACTCCGGATTGCTCGAGCGCGACGGCCTCGTCGACGGTCGTTGCGGTGCCGGCCACGAGCATCCCCCGCGAGCGGACAGCGCGCATCGCGGCCTCGGGGAGGAGCCCGAAAGTGAAGCTGAAGACCGCTGCGCCGCTCTCGGCCGCGGCGGCGACCTGCGCGTCGAAGTCCTGAATGACGCGCGACGGTATCGCGGGCTCCGCGAGACCCAGCTCGGCGTGGTATGGCGCGAGTGCCTCGAGTGCGGGCTGGACATTGTCGGATGCAGGCGTCGAGGGCACCGGTGCGAAGAGGTTGATCCCGAACGGCCGCATCGTGCGCGCCCGAACGCTTCGAGCCTCTTCGAGGATCTGCTCGGGCGTGAGATACGCCGCAGCGATGAAGCCGAGCGCGCCGGCGTTGCTGATGGCACTCACCAGCGCGGGCGTGGTCGCCCCGCCGGCCATCGGCGCCTGGATGATCGGGTGCTCGATGCCAATACGCCGAAGTAGAGCATGCATGGTGTGACGTCTCGTGATGAAGTCGCTAGCCTTCTTGTAGCGCTGTCCTGTATGCTAGCCGCTCCCGACCCGCCCCCGCCGAGATGGAAACGCTGACGTCGTCACCCAGTATCGATCAGTGGCGTGCTGAAACGCCCGGCTGCGCGCACCGCAATCACCTCAACAACGCTGGCGCGGCCCTCATGCCTCAGCCGGTGATCGACGCGATCACCGAGCACATCGAGCTCGAGAGTGAGATCGGCGGCTATGAGGCGGAGGACGCGCGCGCCGAGGCGATCGAGGCGGTCTACACCGACATCGGAGCGCTGGTTAATGCGCCGGCGCGCAACATGGCGGTCGTCGCCAACGCGACCGCGGGCTTCATCCAATCGATGAGCGCCTTCGACCTAACGAGAGGCGATGTGATCGTCACGAGCGGCTGCGATTACGTCTCCTACCAGATCAGCTTCCTCGCCCTCGCGAAGCGGCTCGGCGTGATCGTGCGGCACGCGCCGGACCTCCCCGAAGGCGGCATCGACCCCGAGGCGGTGCGTGCGATGCTCCGGCGCGAGCGTGTTCGGCTCGTTCACGTGTCCTGGGTGCCGACCAACTCCGGCATCGTCCAGGACGTTGCCGCGATCGGGGCGGTGTGCGAGGAGGCGGGCGTCCCCTTTCTGCTCGACGCGTGTCAGGCCGTGGGCCAGATTCCGATCGACGTCGAGAGGCTCCACTGCGATTACCTGTCAGTGACGGCGCGGAAGTTCCTCCGTGGTCCTCGCGGCATCGGCTTCATGTACGCCTCGGATCGGGCATTGGCGCGGGGAGATCATCCGCTCTTCGTGGACATGCGTGGCGCAAAGTGGGTCGATGTGGATCGCTACCAGCTCGTCGACAGCGCGCAACGCTTCGAGGATTGGGAGTTCCCGCACGCGCTCGTCCTCGGCCTCGGCGCTGCCGCTCGTTATGCACGCACTGTGGGTGTCGAGCGTGGCGGCGCCCGCGCGGCACGACTGGCGGCGACGCTGCGCCGCGAGCTGGCCGCCATCGACAGCGTGCGTGTTCTCGACCGCGGCCGCGAGCAATGCGCGATCGTCACGGTCGAGGTGCGGGGCCGCGACGCGACGGAGATCGTCGCCGCGCTCAAGCGCCGGGGGATCAACACGACGGCGAGCCTCCGCTGGTACGGCCTGATCGACTTCACCGCCAAAGGCACCACGTCCGCCGTCCGCCTCTCGCCGCACTACTACAACACCGAGGCGGAGATCGAGTCGGCGGTCGGGCATTTCCGGGAGATCGTGCTGCGGGCCGCGGGCTGAGGGACGCGGGTCGAGGGGCGCGTCCCGCCCCACGCTAATTAGTTTTCGGCCCATGAGTTTCCGGCTACATCGCGCCAGCGTGCTGCTCATGCTGCCGCTGGCCTTTGCTCGCGCGCAGGACTCGACCGCCTTCAGCCACGCCGATTCGCTCCGCGGGAGCAATGGGCCGGCGCGCGCGTGGTGGGACGTGACCTTCTACGATCTGCATGTCGCCGTCAATCCAGCGGACAGCAGCATTCGCGGACGCAACGCCATTGTGTTCCGTGTCGTCGGGCCGAGCCAGGAAATGCAGATCGACCTGCGGGCGCCCCTCGAGGTCGACAGCATTCTGCAGCGGGGAGAGACGCTCCGATACCGCCGCGACGGCGACGCACTCTTCGTGACGCTGGCGTCGGCGCCGGCGGTGGGCGCGCGCGACTCGATTAGCGTTTACTATCACGGCAAGCCGCGGGCGGCGAAACGCGCCCCGTGGGACGGCGGCTACGTCTGGACGCAGGACAGCCTCGGCCACCCGTGGATCGCGACCGCGAACGAGGGGATCGGCGCGAGCGTCTGGTGGCCGACCAAGGACCTCCGCGCCGACGAGCCGGATAGCCAGCGCATCGCGATCACGGTGCCCAACACCATCGTCGACGTCTCGAACGGACGGCTGCGCGGGACAATGGTCAACGACGATGGCACGCGAACCTTCGAGTGGTTCGTCTCGAGCCCGATCAACAATTACGACGTCGCCGTCAACGCCGGCGACTACACCCACCTCGGCGACACGTATCACGGCGAGAAGGGAAAGCTCACGCTCGACTTCTGGCCGCTCGCCTATCACGCCGATACGGCGCGCAAGCAGTTCGAGCAGGTGAAGCCGATGTTGAAATGCTTCGAGCATTGGTTCGGGCCGTATCCGTTCTACGAGGACGGCTACAAGCTCGTGGAGACGCCGCATCTGGGGATGGAGCACCAGAGCGCCGTCGCCTACGGCAACGGGTTCAAGAACGGCTACCGCGGCCGTGATCTGTCAGCGACGGGGTGGGGGATGAAGTGGGACTTCATCATCGTCCACGAGAGCGGGCATGAGTGGTTTGGAAACAGCATCACGGCGCAGGATCCCGCGGACATGTGGGTGCAGGAAGGATTCACCAACTACTCCGAGGGGCTGTACACCGAGTGCCAGTCGGGCAAGGCGGCGGGCGCGGCGTACATCATCGGCAGCCGGCGGAACATCAGGAACGACAAGCCGATCATCGCGCCGTTCGGTGTGGAGCAGGAAGGCTCGGGCGACATGTACTACAAGACGGGCAGCATGCTCCACATGATCCGCCAGATCGTCGACGACGACGCGCGCTGGCGCGACATTCTGCGCGGGCTCAATAGCACCTTCTATCACAAGACGGTGACCGGCGCCGAGGTGCGCGCCTACATCAATCGCCGCAGCGGCATCGACTTCAATCCCGTGTTCGCGCAGTACCTGATGACGACGCAGATCCCCACGCTCGAGTACGTGCTCTCCGACTCGATCGTCCGCTACCGCTGGACGAACGTCGTGCCGGGTTTCGCGATGCCGGTGCGGGTCACGATTGGCGGCGTGCGGCAGTGGCTCCGCCCAACCGAGATCTGGCGAACGACGCGCGTCTCCGGCGCCCGCCGCGGCGGCGAGCTCGTCGTCGATCCCGATTTCTATATCACGACGCGCGAGTTGACACGGGCGATTCCTGACGTGAGTTAGGGGTCGCTTTGCGAGAATGGCTTCTTGAGCATCCAACCATTGAAAAGACCTGATCACGAATTACGCGAATGACACGAATCGCTCCGTGCGAGAGGAGAGTTCCTCGCGCTACGAGCCCGGATTTTTTGGTGACGACCTCGGAACGTTCCTACCGCGACCTCGACTGGTGTGCCGTTCACAAGAGAGTCAGGGCGTGCCTGGAGAGCGGAACTCTCGCCGCGCGAGGAGCGATTCGCCAAAATTCGCGTCATTCGTGATCAGGTTTTCGCACAGCTTGGATGCCATCGAACTACCCAAGTGCAGATCCTTCGCTTCGCTCAGGATGACAATGTCGATTAAAATCCTTTCAACAATCGCAGCGTTGCTGATCCCGGCAGTTGTCGTCGCGCAGGCGCCGAAGGTCGGCCCGGAGCACGGCTCTGTGCTCGTCGTCGGAGGCGGCTCGTTAGGGCCGGAGGTGCTCGGGAAGTTCATCGAGCTCGCCGGCGGGCCGGATGCCCTCATTGTCGACGTGCCGACAGCGGGCGGGGACAGTGTCTACCCCGCGGACTGGCAGGGGACGCGATCGCTCAAGGCTGCCGGGGCCAAACATGTCGTCGTGCTGCACACGACTGACCGAAAGCTCGCGGACTCGGACAGCTTCGCAGCGGTGCTGTCGCGCGCGGGGGGCGTGTGGTTCGAGGGCGGGCGACAGTGGCATCTCGTCGACTCCTATGCCGGCACCAAGACGGAGAAGGCTTTTCATGACGTCCTGGCACGCGGCGGCGTCGTCGGCGGATCGTCGGCGGGTGCGTCGATCCTCGCCAGCTATCTCCTCCGCGGTGCGCGAGAGGGAAACACGATCATCATGGCGCCCGGATACGAGGAGGGATTCGGCTTTCTGCGCGGCGTCGCCATCGATCAGCATGTCGTCGCGCGCGAGCGGCTCGCCGATCTCGCCGACTCGCTGTTGCCGCGTCATCCCGAGCTCCTCGGCATCTCCGAGGACGAGGGTACGGCATGGCTCGTCCGCGGTGATACGGGCGAGATCATCGGCCGCAACAAGGCGTTCGTCTACGGCAGCCGCGAGCCTAACGATCCGGGGAAGCCGTTCCTCACGCTCTATCCCGGCGACCGCTACGACCTCGGCGCGCGTCGCGTGCTGCATCGCGCCAACGCGGAGTCGGCGGTTTCACATGCTTTCATCGACTCGCTCTTCGGCGGCGTCGCGAAGGGGGTTGCCGCCACCGTTCTCGTCGCGCGGAACGGCAAGGTGCTCATCGATCGGTCGTACGGCATCTCGCCGCAAGCCAGGTACATGCCGACGACGACCGTCCCCAACTTCCCGCTCGGCGGCCTGTCCGCCGGCTTCGACGCCATGGCGGCGTTGATCGCCGTACGCGAGGGAAAGCTCTCGCTCGACGAACCGATTGGCGCGCCGGGCAGCGCCACGACCGTGCGGGAATATCTGGCGATGCCTTCGTGGGCGGACAGCGGGCGCCAGCTCGCCGAGCTCGTTGCCAGGCGCACAGGGACGCCGTTCACGCAGCTCGTCACGCGGCGGATCTTCACCCCGATCGGCGCGCATCGCACGATCGTCGGCTCCGACGGCTTGCTCCAGTCGAACGTGGACGAGCTGTATCGCTGGGAGCTCGGGCTCGAGAACTACCGCGACTTCGCCGCGGACAGCCTGCCGACGACCGACGGCTCCAACGACGTCAGGCAGTTGCCGATGCGCGCTGGCTGGCGCGCCGACAGCTATCGTGGTCTCACACGCTACGCCGAGTACGGTACGCCATCCGGCCGCCGGAACGCATTCGTGCGAATCCCGGACGCGAAGGCAACGATCATCATCCTCACGGACAGCGACTCCGTCGATGCCCGTGCGCTGGCCGATGTGATTACCGATCGGCTCTTCTCGCTGTCGAAGTAGAGGCTTTTCACCGCAGAGGGCCGCAGAGGACTGCCAGAACGAAACTTGGCAGTCCTCTGCGGCCCTCTGCGTCCTCTGCGGTGAATTATCGGTTGGGTGCTACTACTACCACCGCCCGGGTCGTGGCGCTCGGTCGGCAGCACCCGGGCTGTCGTCCGGATACGCATCCCAGTACCGATCGGTCGTCGCGATGCGGCGGGCGAGCACGAGGTGGCCGGCGAACCAGCGTCCGCGGTCGCCTTCGCCTAGCACGTCGTAGCGCACGCCGTCGCCAGTCGAAGTCGAGTGGATGAATCGATCGTTGCCGACATAGATCGCGACGTGGTTGATGTGGTCTCCGTCATTCGCGAAGAAGAGCAGGTCGCCCGGTCGGAGCGCGCCAGCTCGCGTCGACACTGGATCACCGAGATCGGCCATCCGGCGCGCGCTGTGCGGCAGGCGGACACCCTCGCGCCAGAAGACCCACTGGACGAAGCCTGGGGCGTCGAAGCCGTTGTGCGGGCTCGTGCCGTTGTAGCGATAGCGCGTTCCGACGTATTCGTCCGACGTCGCCAGCACGCGTGAGGCGAGACGCGAGTTGTTCACGCTCGGCTCGATGATGTAGCGCGTCGGCGCCGGCGACACGTAGATGCGCCGCTCGGGGATAGGCGTACGCGGCGGATCGGAGCGCACGTTGGTGCGACGGAAGTTGCGGCTGCCGCCGAAGCTCGCGGTGAGCCCGAGGCGGTACTCCCAGCTCCGCGACGATCCCACGGTCACGACGGAATCGCTGTGGAGACCGCGGCGATAGCGCGCCTCCACGCCGACGCCGAGCCAGCCGAGGAGATCGTGATGGGCGCCGGCGCCATAATTCAGCGTCGCGACGGCCGAATCCGCGCCGCCAACGGGCCGCAGTCCGTAGCCGCCGACTCCGAAGAATCCGTAGGGTGAGAAGCCGAGAAGGAGCGACTTCATCACCGGGATGCGCCGAAACGGCTCGACGAGGACGTCAGCGTCCGCAGTCCATCCACCCACATGCAATCCGGCATCGGATTGGTAATTACTACTGATAACCTTCGTCTGACACGGAGCGGGCGAACATTGTGTGTACTGATAGTTCGCTATCTGCTCAGTCCCGTCACTGCGACCGACATTCAAGCCTCCGCTCAAGCGCAAGCCGAAGATGCCGGTGTAACCGGTGAAACCGAGCCCGCCGAAGTTGAGATCAGTGGGCTGCTGCTTTCGCGCCGCGTACGCCTCGAGCATCATCGGTCCCTGCGCGCAGAGCGTAGCTGCGGGCAGGGACGCGACGACGGCGGCGCCTACCAGGAGAAGTGAGCGCGTCCGAGTCATTTTTTCCAACCGATAAGAGTCTACGGTTGACGCCGCAGGACGGATGCCACTGCGGGACATTCGAGTGAAACTCCGTTCACTCGCACTCTCATTATCGACACATCCAACTCGCGAATGGTTTGATCCATCTCGCGGCGGAGCGTTGCCTGACGAGGACAGTTGCGTGTCACGTCGCGACGCCGTGATGATCAACCGGCTCGCGTATGCTCTGGCCGGGGCGATTTCGTGCGTCGCTGCTGCTAGTCCCGCTGATTCTATGCGCCGCGGCGTTGGCGGCTAGTAGGCATTAATGGAACGTCGAGCTCCGCGGGGCCCCTGATACCACTGACACGACCCTGAAACCACTGACCGGCTCCTCTGCAGCGACGCTTCCGCGCACCAATCAAGCAGCTCCTTTTTGCTCAAATGCCTCGGGTGGCTTCCACCAGTAAGAAGCCACCCGAGGCATTTCAACAAATTCAGGGAGGGCCGCTCGGTGCGCAGAGCTGTCTCCGAGCACGGAGACCGTCAGTGGTTTCAGGGCAGTGTCAGTGGTATCAGGGGCCCCGCGGAGCTCAAGGCGCGCGGGAAGGCTTTGGCGAGTCGAACTCGGCTTCGCTCCCCTTTCGCGCAGCGCCATCAGTTTCTTCCGGATCGGGATCCGCGCTCGGCTTCGTCGGGACGCGGCCCTCAGGGTAACCACTCTCGGGTTGGACGACCGCGTCGTCCCGCGACTCCTTCTTTCGCGGCGGCATCTTCACTCCTTGGCGCGGAGACCCTTGGAATCCCGAGCGCGATCGTCCGCCCGGGATTCACGGTGCTCCAATACGCCGTGCAGATTCCCGGTGTTGTCGCTCGGCCCCTGGTCGCGATCCAGCTTGTGCTCGGCGAAGAGCTGGGTGTGCTCGCTGTTCTTCTCGGCTTCGTCGTGCTGTTCGCGATCCTCGACCAGACGCCGGCCGCCTTTCTTTGACGCGAGGTCGCGATCGTGCTCGGCGCGATCTTCACGCGACTCGCGATGGGTACCCTCGTGCTGCTGCTCGAGGAAGCGCGCGTGGGTCTTGTCGCCGTGCTGCCCTTCGGCCTTCGCCTGCGGTCCCTTCTGCTCGTTCTCGTGGTCGTCCTTCCGGTTGGCCATCGCTCGATCCTCGCTCGGGTGAGTCGCCGCGCCGAACGCGCGACGGTCCCGATCCGGCAACGGACGTGCCCCGACCAGCGCCGCGTGCGGGAATCGCCGATTGCCGTGGCTCCCGTCGAGAGCCATGTTCGGCCCGCTGCCAGACTCGATTCGTCCATTCGTACCAGGAGAGCATATGGCTCGCATCGTCCACGTCGTTGCGCTCGCGATCGCTGCACTGACGCCCGCGGGGCGCGTATCGGCGCAGGCTCGGGCGCCGCGCGACACTCAGCTCGTGAATCAGCGATGGGAGAAGGAGCGCGCGCTGGAATCGATCGCGATCATCGACCGCAAGGTGATGGTGCCCATGCGAGACGGCCTCCGGATGGCGACCGACGTGTACCGGCCGAAGAACGCAGCGGGGCCGGTGCCGATCGTGTTCGTGCGAACGCCCTACAACTTCAACTACTGGGACGTGCGCAACGGCGCCCCGCGCGACATGAGCGCCGAGCTCGACGCGGTAAAGCGGGGCTACGCATACGTCGAGATGAATGAGCGCGGCCACTTCTTCTCCGAGGGCAACTACGACATCCTCGGCCCGCCGACGACCGATGGGTACGACGCCATTCAGTGGATGTCTTCGCAGCCGTGGGCGAATGGGAAAGTGGGCTTGATCGGATGCTCGTCGACGGCGGAGTGGCAGATGGCCGTCGCCGCGCAGGCGCCGCCGGGATTGGGGGCGATCATTCCGCAGGGCTTCGGCGCTGGCGTGGGACGCGTCGCGCCGTACTTCGAACAGGGAAACTGGTACCGTGGCGGGGCAGTGCAGATGCTCTTCATCGCCTGGCTCGCGGGCGAACAGAACCAGGTCCGGCCGATGTTCCCGCCCGGGACGTCGCAGGCAGATCTCATCCGCGCCTCGGAATCGTTCGATCTCGCCCAGCAGGCGCCGCCCGTGGACTGGTCGGAGGCGCTGAGGCATCTGCCGGAGATGGACATCATCAAGGCGGTCGACGGGCCGCGCGGGATCTTTGCCGACAGCATGCCCGGGATCGCCACCGGCGGCGCGATGATCAAGCGCACGCCTAACGATCCAGCGTGGTATCGCGGCGGGCTCTTTCACGACGACATGCGCATCAACGTGCCGGGGCTCTGGTTCATGTCGTGGTACGACGTCTCGGTCGGACCGAACCTCGCGACGTACAATCATGTCCGCAGGACGGCACGTCCCGAGATCGCGAATCAGCAGTACGCCGTCATCGCCCCGACGCTCCACTGCTCGTACAAACGCGCGACGGAGAACACCGTTGTCGGCGAGCGGAGCATGGGCGACGCGCGGCTCGACTACGACGCGCTCACTTGGGGATGGTTCGACATGTTCCTCAAGGGTGACAACAACCATCTGCTCGATACGCTGCCGAAGGTGCGCTACTACACGATGGGCCTCAACAAGTGGCAGACCTCCGACACGTGGCCGCCGCGCGGCGCGCAGACCGTGACGTACTTCCTGTCGAGCGGCGGCAAGGCGAACACCCTCGACGGCGACGGCAGCCTGACGACGACGCCACCCTCGAGCGACAAGCCGGATGGATTCACGTACGATCCGATGAGCCCAGTGCCGTCCTATGGCGGCAACGTCTGCTGCACCGGAAACGCGGTGACGGGCGGCTCCTTCGATCAGCGCAAGATGGAAGCGCGGCCGGACATCCTGGTGTATTCCAGCGAGCCGCTCAAGGAGGCCACCGAGGTAAGTGGTCCGATCGAGGTCACGCTGTACGTGTCGTCGGACCGGAAGGACACGGATTTCACGGTGAAGCTGCTCGACGTGTATCCCGACGGCCGCGCCTACAACCTCGACGAAACGATCCAGCGCGTCCGCTATCGCGACGGCTACGACAAGCAGGTGTGGATGGAACCGGGCAAGACCTACAAGGTCACGTTAGGCCCGCTCACGACGAGCAACTACTTCGAGGCAGGCCACCGCATCCGCATCGAGGTCTCGAGCAGCAACTTCCCGCGCTTCGACCGGAACATGAACACGGGCGGGAAGAACTACGACGAGACGCAGGGGGTCGTTGCCCACAACACGGTGCACCACTCGAAGCTGTACCCGAGCACGGTGAAGGTGACAGTCGTTAGGCGTCCGACAGCTGCGGATCACGACATCCACTAACACTTTCCTGCTCGCCGAGCACAGCGCTCGACGTCGCTGGACCAGTCCAGGTGCGAGATGGCAGTGCCGAGAGTACAGGGGTGAGATCGACGGCGATGTCAGGCGTCTGAAATCGCCCCTTATCTCACGCCTGCCGTCTCGCTCCTGGCCTCTCGCGCCTGGACTCGCTCTCGACGTCGCGATACTCGCCGGGGCGGCATGCCTAACGGGGCCGGAGGATGAGCGTCAAGCCGAACATCGTCTTGCCGCGGTTGATGAAGACTTTCTGAAAGCCGACGTTGGCTCCGATTCCCGAGGTGAGGCTCTCGAAGTGCACGCCGCCGCCGAGGAGGAATCGGGTGCCGGTCTCGCCGTCGCCATCGGTGGACACGTGGCCGACGCCAATGGCGGGTGTGAGGAAGGGTGCGATGCGCATCGTCGGCGTTCCAGCGAGCAGCGCGATCGGCAGCCCCGCCGTGAAGCCAACGACGGTGATGTCTTCCCGGCGGCCGAGGCCGACCTCTCCATTGAGCCCGAGGGTGAGCTTCGCCGCATCGGCGCCGCTGCCGACCGTCGAACTCGTTAGGCGGCCCTCGGCGTTCGCGCCAATCATGACGTGGCCGTCGCAGCCGCCCCGACAGCTGAGGTCCTGATAGCCGGCATTCACGCCGAACATGGACCTCGTACCGAGCGGAAAGCCGAGTCGGACGTCGTAGCTGTTGAGGCTACCGCCGTCGAGCCCGACGTGGCCGTATCGGAGCGCGACGTCCATCGACCGCATCGCGCGGCCGAGCATCGGCTCGGACAGGATCGGCGGCACGGCGCCCTGCGGCGCTGAGATGAGCGCGAGATACGCCGCGGC
>Ga0070681_10003175_pt1 | contig 15296 bp, 11 predicted proteins | sample KBSC83BmetaG_FD_65650 | JGI IMG/M metagenome (GOLD analysis project Ga0070681, IMG submission 65650) | Corn rhizosphere microbial communities from Kellogg Biological Station, Michigan, USA - KBS C8-3B metaG | ecosystem: Host-associated > Plants > Roots > Rhizosphere | place: USA: Michigan...
TGGTTGCCGTTCTAGGAACGACTATCTCACCCTACTTATTTTTCTGGCAGTCGTCCGTGGAAGTGGAGGAAGAGCGCGCCATTGGCCGGCGCAGCGTGGGCGCGCGGAAAGGCGCCACTCCTGCGGAACTCCGCAAGTCTTTCATTGATGTGATCATCGGGATGTTTTTCTCGAACTGTGTGATGTACTTCATTATCTTGACAACGGCCGCGACGCTGCACGCGCACGGAAAGACCACGATCGAAACTGCGCGGCAGGCGGCGGAAGCGCTACGACCGCTTGCCGGCAATGGCGCGTACCTGCTCTTCACGCTGGGATTGATCGGGACCGGCATTCTTGCAATCCCGGTGCTGGCCGGCTCGAGCGCGTATGCAGTCGGCGAAGCGCTGGCGTGGAAGGCTTCCTTGGATCTGAAACCGCATCTGGCCCGGAAATTTTATGCCATCATGTTGCTTGCGATGGTGTTGGGTCTTTGCCTGAACTATTTAGGGATGAGCGCAGTAAAAATGCTTTTTTGGTCGGCGGTGTTGAATGGCGTTCTGGCGCCTCCTCTCATTCTGCTGGTCGTCGTCCTTACCAGCGACCGGCGTACGATGGGTGACCAAACCAATCCGCCACTTCTGCGATGGGTGGGATGGCTGAGCTTCCTGGTGATGACCGCCGCCGCGCTGGCCATGTTTATCGCGCAATAAAGCTAACCATCCTCGCCGCAATTCCGTTACAAGGTGTGAAAATTCAGCCGTGTGTAGTCTAGGGAAGGATGTTGGCTGCAGCCGTTTACGAAATCGCCGCGCGCGAATAGATCGAATAGCTTGTTGAAATGCAGGCATGAATGCCTACTCCACTGAGCCGCAGGGGATGTGGGAGTGGAATAAGCATTCAACCGCGGGCGTAGTCGCGGAATAGCGCTGACCATCCGCACAATCCTAAGCCAACAATCTGGCCGGGCATGCCCGGCCATTACTTGAATAGCTTCTTGTAATAGAAGTCCATGCCAAACAGTCCGTTCTCTTCGCGGAGCGCAACCACCGACCACTGCCTGTTCAAAGCCCACTCAATCCGGATGATCTGGGGATTACTGCGAGTTATGTTTGTAATGTAAGTGAACGTGATATCCGGGGTGATCTGCTGCTCAAGAGTAAGGCGGGCCTGCGGACTAACTACGCCTGTCAGTTGCGGGTCGATTTTGATGCGGCTAACACCGAAAAAACGCTGTAGGCGTCCGGCGACCGGGTTCGCAAGTGCCTGGCCCACCAGGGCTGATGCACCCATCTGTTGCCAGCCTTGGGCCGCGCCGGTTTCGCGTGCCAGGAGAGACGGGTCGGAGGTGGGAGCGCGTCCGGTGGCCAGCAGCGCCACGATATCGGAGAACTGCAACGGGGGATCGGAGCGATAACTGACGTTCAGCTTGTTTATTGGTCCGGAGATCGTGATTGTGACATCGATACCACGGGTCTTGGTTTCCAAATCTATATTCAGAATAGGTTCGAGTTTAACGGGATTGTAGAACGAAACAGAGCCTTGGTTGATGGTGTACTTGGTTCCGAAGAATGTTAATTCCCCTTGCGTAATATTAATCCGTCCCAGTATCACCGGGTTTGTAGCCGTGCCGCGCAGGCGGAGATTGGCTTCGGCTTGCAGTTGCTGTGCAAGAGCGGATTGAAACAGTACGTCTGGCGAAGTCTCGACCTGTATATCGAATTGCATGCCAGCCAGAAGTCCAGTGTGACTGGCCGCAGTGCGGACGGGTTCGGCGGTTCGAGCCAGGACGGAGCCAAAATCGGTGTGGGGGTTAAAGGCCGTCCGCAAGACGCTTACCGTGCCCGAAACCAAGCTACGCTGCGGCGTGCCGGTCCAGCTCAGGTTTGCATCGGCTACCGTGCTGGCGCCCTCTGGATAACGGACGCGTACCTGAGCGGCAGAGACTTCGATGCGAAATGTGGGTTCACCGCGGATGTAAGAGGCAAATCCGGTGGCTGTTATTTTGCCGCCTCCGGACTCCCCACTTACGTTCTGGATCGTAGCGCGGTTCCCATTGAAGAGAATGACGCCGGTTGCGTTGGCAAGACCGTTCGGGAAAGTCGCCAGATTGAAGTTCGCATTCTGCAAGTCCATACGGCCGGTAATCAGCGGCACGGCAAAGGTTCCGCGGATCGATGTGTTCAAGAGAACCTTACCCGATGAGACGAGGTCGGCGTTAAAATCTTCGAGTACCGCGAGATCCAGCGTGCCATTGACGCGCAGGTCGAACGGATTTTTGTCGTTCAGCGAAATCAATCCTGTAAGCGCTATGTTAGTGTCCTGCCCGGTGAGCCGCGCACTTTCCACGTTTACGATGGAGTTCTTCATTATGAGCCGGATTGGTCCTGAGTTATGGAGCGCGATGGTTTGCGGGCTGCCACCCGCGATATCGCCCGGGAGAGGCCTGATATCGAGGTGTGGAATATCGGCAGTAAGAGTCCAGGCGTCGGGTTTGAACGCCGGCCCTTCAATGGTCACCTTACCCTCTACGGCTCCGGCGATGCTGAACGGGGAAGCGGGTTTCTGTAACCAGGCAGACAGGACAGCTAAGTCAAGCTTGGTGACGCTCACTTGTGCCGAGCCAGGATTGTCGCCCTCCAAGCGCCAATGACCTTCCGCGACAATATTCGAATTTGCAACGGCGGTTTCAAGATGCGCCGTCAGAAGGGAGTTCTGTGTCGAGGCGCTAAAGTGGATATCGCCAATCGATTTTTGCTCGAGTTGAATGCCGTGACCGGTTGCATCTGCGTTCAAGCTCGTCAGTTGAAATCTAGTATGTCCGGTCCGGTCCTTTGATATCGCGGCGGAGCCTTTGGTTGTAAGCTCGATCGTGCCAGTCAGTGAAGGCTGCCGCTGCCGCACCAGGTGAATTTCTTTAAGCGGGATGCGATTCGAGCTTGCCTGGAAATTAAGATCACCGGTGTCGAATTTGCCGGGTGCGTGAGTATAGTCGATAGTAAACGACAACTGCTTCGTACCGGAATTGATCTGTCCGCTGCCGATGGTAGCGGCGTTCAAATAATCGACGCGGGTCGTAATACGATCGAAGGGTTCGCCAAAAAAAGTGCCCTTGTTAACAGTAACGTCCGCTTTGATCAACGGAGTCCCCGCGGTGCCGGTAATCCGGCCTGAAGCGGAAAGTGTTCCGGTGGCTGGAATTTCCGGCTTGCCGATAATCGCGAGCAGATATGCAACGTTCGCGTTCTGCACGGACCCGGAGGCGGAGAGTGCGCCATTGGTCTCGAATTTCCACTCATGTAACGCGATGGAAGCGTTGAATCGCGCGCGCATGGTATCGCGAGCTAACATCGCGTTCTGTACCGTGAGACCGGATTTATGAGCCGTGATGTCCGCCGCAAACGAACCGAACTTGTCCCCGGCGTACATAAAGTTTGTAAGCGTCACGTGTCCCGCGATCTGAGGAGATGGCAAGCTACCGGTGACCGTTCCGTCAAATGTAGCCACCCCGTTTTCGAATTTGACTGGCAGTGCTTCTGGCGCGTCGCTCGCAAACACGTTGATAGCGGGCAGCAACTCGTCGGGTTTGGAAGACTGGAGGCGCACGCGTAACTGCTGTCCAATGCTTCCGGCTACATCCAGACGCGAATATGGAAGCTGGATGAATGAATTGCCCAGGTCGAGCGTGCCGCGCGACCCGTTATAGGATGCATCCACGCTGCCGTAGACTGCGGGGCTTCCGGGCGCCGGTGAAATGGTCAGCCGTCCGTTTGCATTGAACCGGCCTCGGTACAGCTCACTCAATAACCCTGTAACTTGCAAAGGACCTGACAACAAACCGTCCCATGGCACACGCCGTGGTTCGGATAGCTCGATAATCCGCCTCAGATCAAAGTTGCTGGCTTCGCCCTCCAGACGGAATCGGTCAAGCTTCTCGATGCGGGCGCGGCCTGTAAAATTTCCCTCGAACGCCGAAGCGCGGAGCCCTGTCAGCTCGATCTTGTCCGGATCGGCCCGTAAGGCGGATACGGCGCGGATGTCTCGCAGGTGCCATCTTTCGTTTCGGAATGAGAACGTGTTGGTATGAACGTTGCCCGTCAGCAAGTAGTGTCCGAAATCGCGGAATGAGATGCTACCTCCGACGAAAACCGTGCCCTCCGGGCGCGCACGGAGCCGAAGTGTTCGGTTCAGTTCGGCAAGCGAGAGCTGTAAGCTGTACTGCAACGAGCTGACGGGTGATGAAAAGTTCTCGACCGCTCCAGACAGCTGTGCGTTGGATTGTGCGGTTTCCAGGCGTGCACTGGACAGTGTGAGCTTGTTCTTCTCGATGGCCAGCGAGAACTTGACGCCGATGTCAACGGGCAGGCCGCCGCTGACGACCAGGTGGAACGGCTGAACGGAAATATCGCCTCGATAGGCGCGGTGCATCCCATCGTAGGTGAATTGCACGTGCAGGTTTTCACCAGATGCAGCCCACGGATTTCGTTGAGAATTCACCTCAATGGTTCCGTTCTGAACGGTGAAGCGCCCGACTGCCAGATCGAGAATGGTTTCTACCGGCGTCTTGCTTGAGGTGCGCGACAGCTTTGGTCGTGGGACGTTGGTGCTTCCGTCCGGATAAATAATCAGGTGGGTCTGCGGCTGCTCCACATCCAGGGACTGGAGATTGGCGTCTTGTTTCCAAATGGACACTACTTGGAGAACCACGGTAATGGACCGCACGCGCAACAATGGCGGGGATCCGGCGGGTTCGGTTCCGTGGATCACCAGGTCGTACACTCGCGCCGTCAAAGTATGCCAGTCGAAATCAAACGCGCCCATCTCGACGCGCCCCCCAGTCACCTTTTCGGCCTCGGCGACGATGCGCTGCCGTACTTGCACCCGGAACCAATCGCTTCGAACTATGATCACGGCGGTGATTATCGATAAGAGACCCACCCCAAGCACGGAACAGCCGATGATCACGGACCTACGTGAGCGGCGGGTCATTGGAACGCCTCCGGATGAAATTCGATGTGAGTGCGTTTGCGCGCCTGCGCGATCCAGTCATCCACCTGTTCATCGATGTGCCGGCCGGTCAGATTTTCTTCGAGCTTATTTCGAAGATCATCAAACGTAATGGTGATATCTTTACCGGCATTCTTCTGCAACCCGGGTAACTCCTGATCGAAGTATTTCCGTATCTCATCGTCGGTGACATGGATTCCCGGCCGAAATCGCAGATCGATGAAATGCAAGAATGTCAGCTGCCAGAGCAAATGAGCTTTCAGATCCTGCTCTGTGATGCCGTAGTTTTCAAGTGCGGCGAGGTATTCCTCAGCGCCGTGAAATCGCTCGGTCCGGACATCCTTTAACAGGGATTCAACTTCAGCCGGCCCGGCTTCCACATATTGGGCGGCCTCGATTTCCTTATGAATCAGTTTTTGTTCTATGAGGCGGTCGGCCGCCTTTTTCCTGGATTCGCTGCTGAAATCGAGTGGATCGCCATTGAGGAACGCCGTAAGCCGGATCTCCCGCAGAATCTCGCTTTGCGTGATGACTTGATTATCGAGGGTGACAGCGATGCGGTCGATCACTTCGGCGGGCGCGCCGGGCAACAGGACGACGAGAGAGAGAAGGATGCGCGCGCACATCAGAATGTCTGCCCGATGGAGAACGAAAACTGGAAATGGCTGATGCTCTGGTTGGTGCGGAGCGCGGGATTCTGTCCACAGGTGATCAGGTCAGTGATATTTCCCTTGCAGCCGAAAAATCGTGGTGGGTTGATGCTATACGCCAAGTCGCCGCGCACGGGACCGATCGGTGTGCGGTAACGAATTCCGAATCCGACAGCATGCACCATGTAATCGAAGTCCTGCAAATTGCGCTGCCTGACGCGGAATGAAATTTTGTCGAAATTGGAGTACACGTTGCCCATATCGTGGAACAGCACTCCGCCGATGTTCTCGCCGAGCAGGGGAAAGCGCAGTTCCGTCTTATTCATCAGAAGCGCATTGCCGCCGATGGGGAAGCCGGTTGTCAAATCACGCGGTCCCGCTTGATTTTCGGGAAAGCCCCTATGCGAGTTGCCTCCACCGCTGAAGAACCGCTCCGGAAAAGGTATTGCCTCCGTGGGATTCGTGGTACGTGATTGATAGTGGTACGGAATGATATCACCAAACGTCAGCTCACGCGCCAACACATACTTTTTCCCTATCCGATGGTAGGTGGCATTGCTAGCGAGGCCTCGCACGAAATCCACCTGGGAGCCAAAGACTTTGGAAGCGAGTCCCAGATCTACTGTGTTATAGATTCCCTTATGCGAATCAGTTGGATCGTCCCGGCGATCCTGTATATAGTTGCCGGATAACATCCCGATGCGGACCGGTTGGGAAAGTAAGGGAACCAGGTTCGGATCGATTTTCAAATTGGATGTGCTGACCCGGCGGTAGCTGAACCGGTAAAGAAATGTGGACGGTTTCGACAGCTTCTGCGAGAGCTGGACGGAGCCCTCTTCGCGCTTTGCAGAAAACGTGTTGACGTCTCGCGTGTCGTCATAAAGCGCGGTGAAGCTCAGGTTCAGATTGTCGTGGTCCCGCACCCTGGGCGCGAGATAGCTCAGGATGGCGCGCTGCTCGAGAGTTGACGCGCGGGTGCGCAGGCTAATGCTATGGCCAATGCCGAGGAAGTTCAGGCGCGCCAAGTCGACGGAGACGCGCGGGCTGAAACCGGTTGCTCCGCCTGGGACATCGAGACAGGTCTGGCAACCGCCGATTCGCGCGATCTCGGCGCCCAGACCGCCTGAAAGGGACCAGCGCTTGGCTTCTTCCATGTCATAGATAACGTACTTATATTGGGCAGAGCCATCAGGGTCCTGAATGGCCATATCCACCTTCGCGAAAATTCCCAATTCATAGAGCCGGCGTTGCGTTTCAGCCATGCGAAGAGGAGAAAGCGGATCGTCGCCGGCGAGCAAAAGATTCCGTTGAACAAGAGCAGGCCGGGTAGCCTGCAGGCCTTCGACCAGCAGGTCGCGTACAAATTGCCGCCGGCCCTCAGTGATGATAAAGCGCAGATCAACATGGGTCGGTTGCGGTCCGGGCTTTGAGCTCCACTCGAAGCTGGCATTGGGGAAGCCATTCGCAAAGTAGTACGCCAGAATAGTGTCACGATCCGCAGCCACGTTGAATTCGCTGAATGGCTGTCCTTCGGCGGAACTGAGCGTTGCGGTTACGCTGCCGGCATCAAGTTGCTGGATGCCAACAATCTCAAGTTTGGACACAAACCATTGGGCACCTTCCTCGATGGTGATGAAAACGGCAACGTCCCCGATCTTGCCCTGATAGTCATCCACTGTCTTCGATGTTACGCGGGCGTCGCGGAATCCGTTCTCTTTATAAAGGTTGACGATGGTTTCCTCGTCCCGGCGGCGCAACGCCTCGCTATAGCGGCCATGGCGGAACTGAAAGGATTTCGGCGTCATGAACATACGCTCGCGGATGGAATCGGTCTTGAAGTAATGATTGCCCTGGATTTCGAGGTGTACTAATCGGTGATGTTTCCCCAGGTTGATCAGGTAATCGATCTCTTGGGTGTCATTGCGCAGAACCTGTTCCTTAAACTCGACATCGGCCTCAAAGTATCCTGAAGCTTGGAAATCGTCGCGCAGATTCCTTTGTCCCTCGACCAGGAGATCGCGATCGACGGTGTGCTCTTCGTAAACCGGGATATCCTGCCGCAACTTCTTATTGGAAACCTTAGTTCCTATGGCTCTGACTTCGATCTTGGGCCCGGCATCTATATCCAGAATTGGCGTGACGCGACGTGTGTCGCTATCGTAGTCCATGGATTTCAACTGGACTTTTGCCATCAAGCGGCCATCTTTTTCGTACTTCTTGCGAATGTTGTCAAGACCCACGCGAGTGCGAGTCTGCGTCACAGGTCTCCAGCCACTGATTAAAAAGCGCTTCCATTTTGCAGCCGCGACAATCCTGTCCACCGCCATCTTCAGGTTGCCGTTCACTACCGGCGTGCGGTAGCGCGCACGAGGATTGGCATCGACGACGAAGTGAATATGCGCCTGCTGCGTTTTCGAATCGTAATCGATGCGGGGTTGCATGGTGTTCTCATAGAATCCGTCGGCGACGAGAAGCTTACGTAAGCCGTCTTCAGCGGGACCCATGCTGTCGCCTTCCCGAAAAGGCTGGCCAAGTTCCAGCCGTGTAGCACTCACCATTTGGCCGCGGTTCGGAGGGTCGGGGACGTGGCCATCCACTGCCACGCGGCCTACAAACCAGCTATTACGGGTAATGAAGCGGACAATCACTCCATCCCCGCTTAATTCGGCATCCACTTGAATATCCTGGTAGCGGCCCGTCGCAAAAAGTTTTTCAATCGTCTCTCGGACGTCAGCCATGCGCAGAGGCGAATCTTTTTTCAATGCGACAGCTTGACGGAGATCAGCGGCGGCGAGGGGTTGCTCGCTTGGAGGTGGGCTGAACTGGATGTCGACGATGCGTTTCTCCTCATAGGACTGCGTTTGACAACGCATGAGAGCGGAACATGTGATCCAGAACAATAGTGGCGATAAGAGAAACCGGGTGCAACGGGAACACACCATGCTCATGATAACGTACGGCCCGCGAAGCAGGTTTGTTACCATCGAGTAGGATGACTTCTGGCGAAAGAGAGCGTTACTCGCGCCAGATTCTGTTTCAGGCGATAGGCGAACACGGACAGGAGCGGCTACTGAAATCGCATGCTGCGATTGTCGGGTGCGGCGCTCTGGGCTCTTTGCAGGCTACAGCCTTGGCGCGCGCCGGCGTGGGCCGCCTCAGCATTATTGATCGCGACTACGTGGACGCGACGAACTTACAGCGTCAGTTTCTATTCGAGGAGTCCGACGCCGTCGAAGGATTACCCAAAGCAATCGCCGCCGAGAGGCATCTATCTCGCGGAAATTCGACCATCGACATTCGCGGCATCGTCGCGGACCTTGACTCTTCCAGTGCCGAAGAGCTGCTGGCGGGAGCCGATCTCATACTGGACGGCACCGATAACTTTGAAACGCGATACCTCATCAACGATTTCGCAGTGAGCCAGGACGTTCCTTGGATCTATGGCGCGGCGGTTGGGAGTTATGGCATCGCCATGCCTGTGGTCCCTGGGCGCACAGCGTGCTTTCGTTGCGTCTATCCCGAGCCTCCGTCCGGAGCACAGCCTACTTGCGACACCAGCGGAGTGTTGAATGCGATTACGTCGGCGATTGCATCGCTTCAACTGGCAGACGCATTGAAGATTTTGGCCGGCCGGGTCGATTGCGTAGTTCCGCGCATCACCACCGTTGACGTGTGGTCGGGTGTAATCCGCCAAATCGACCAGCCTGCGCGCGATGCCGACTGCCCTGCGTGCGGCAGACGCGATTTCGTTCACCTCAAGGGGAATGCACGCGCGCCTGTGAGCCTGTGCGGCCGGAACGCGGTGCAAATCCATGCGTCGGCGCACCCGGTTGATCTCGCGGAATTGAAGGCGCGGCTGGACGCTTTAGGTGAGGTCAGAGCCAACGAATTTGCGCTGCGATTTCTTCGGCCGCCGTTCGAGTTGACGGTTTTTTCGGACGGCCGCGCGATTGTTAAGGGCACTACGGACATAGGGGTCGCGCGCAGTCTGTACGCGCAGTATATAGGGAATTGACCCGGCTTCTCAGTCCCACCGCTTGCACCGACCAACAGGGTCCGTGCGCGTTAGTACAGTGCCGACCTCAAATGATTCCCCGTCCGGGGGCACCGAAGCCCTCATTTTGTTAGACTATCGATCTCGCTCGGAGGATCTGGCATGCCCTCTTTCGCAGGTTCCGCGTCGGCTGAGAGGTGGTTGTTAGAAAGAATTCTCATCGCCATGGGTCGGCCGCCCTTCCGGCTGGTTTTGGGGAATGTCGAAGCCATCTCGAGATCGGCCGGCTCGCCGATTGGCTCCATCATTTTCCATGATCGTCAGAGCCTGTTCCGAATGCTGGTCAATCCGCAGCTCGGTTTCGGCGACGGCTACTCGGAAGGGACGATCCGGGTGGAAGGCGATCTGCTGGCGATGCTCGAAGCGGTCTACCGCGCGTGGCCAGCTACCGGCGCCTGCAATTGGTTTACGAAGCTGACGTCGCATTGGATGGAACGCTGGGAGGCGAATACACCGCGGCGGTCGCGCGAAAACGTGCACCATCACTATGATCTGAAGACCGACTTTTATCAGTATTGGCTGGACCCGCAGCTCGTCTACACCTGCGGATATTTCCCGACACCCTCCACCACCCTCGAAGACGCACAGATTGCAAAGATGGATTACGTCTGCCGCAAACTTCAGCTTCAGCCCGGCGAAAGTGTCGTTGAAGCCGGCTGTGGCTGGGGAGCTCTGGCGCTGCACATGGCCAGACACTACGGTGTCCGTGTCAAAGCCTTCAATCTCTCTCACGAGCAAATCATTGTTGCGCGCCAGCGGGCCCGGCAGGAAGGCCTCACCGGCAAGGTCGAATTTTACGAGGATGATTACCGCAATATATCCGGGAACTTTGATGTCTTTGTGTCCGTGGGGATGCTGGAACATGTGGGGGTGAGCAACTATCCCGAATTGGGCAAAGTGATCCATCGTTCTATCGGCTCAACCGGACGAGGGCTCCTCCATTTCATTGGCCGCAACCGTCCAGCGCCGTTGAGTCCCTGGATCAGCAAGCGCATTTTTCCCGGCGCGTACAGTCCGACTTTGGGCGAAGTACGCGAAGTCCTCGAGCCGTGGGATTACTCAATTTGCGATGTAGAGAACCTGCGGTTGCATTACGCCAAGACATTGGAGCACTGGCTGGACCGTTTCGAGCGCTCAGCCCAGCAGATTTCGGCGGCTTTCGATCCGAAATTCGTCAGAGCCTGGCGACTGTATCTTGCCGGCTCTCTGATTGCTTTCAAGGCCGGCACCCTGCAATTGTTTCAGATCACGTTTGCCGGAGCCGATTGCCAGCGTATTCCCTGGACGCGCGCTTACCTTTACGAAAACCAGCAGGCACGTCAGGAACAACCGATATGGACGCCTTCGATGTCCTGATTGCCGGCGGCGGCCCCGCAGGTTCTTCATGTGCCTGGAAGCTGCGCGATTCCGGTTTGAAGATCGCCATTCTGGACAGGCAAACCTTTCCGCGGGATAAAGTGTGCGGCGGATGGATCACGCCGGAGGTGCTCGAGGCGCTCAACATCGATCCAGCCGAATATGCACGCGGCCGAGTGCTGCAGCCGATCACCGGCTTTCTCACCAGTTCCATGGGCGAGACGCCGGTCGAAACGCATTACGGCAAACCTGTCAGCTACGGGATTCGCCGCTGCGAATTCGATCATTACCTGCTCGAACGCTCTGGCGCTTGTCTCCGCTTGGGTTTGCCACTCACGAAGGTGGAGCGATGCCACGGAGAATGGATCATTAATGGACAGATACGCGCTCGCATGCTGGTGGGAGCAGGCGGAACCTTCTGCCCGGTGGCGCGCTTGCTGGGCGCCAAAGTCAACGGGGAAATCGTGGTCGCCGCGCAGGAAGCGGAGTTTACACTCGACGACGGACAGCTGTCCGCATGCTCCGTGCGCGCAGAAACTCCGGAACTTTTTTTCTGCTCTGACATGAAGGGCTATGGCTGGTGCTTTCGAAAACAAAATGTGTTGAATGTGGGGCTTGGCAGGCTCGACCGGCACTCGCTTTCGGGTCATGTCGCGGAGTTCGTGAAATTCCTTAAAACCGCCGGCAGGATTGCGCTCGACATGCCGGTTCTTTTGGGCCACGCCTATCTTCTTTACGGGATGAGCAACCGGCAACTCGTGGATGACGGCCTTCTATTGATCGGAGATGCGGCGGGCATGGCGTACGCGCAGAGCGGAGAAGGTATTCGGCCCGCCATTGAGTCGGGATTGTTGGCAGCCAATGTGATCGCGGCCGCGCAAGGGAGCTACGGTCGCAAACAACTGGAGCCGTATCGTGTTTCACTGGTTGACCGATTCGGCAAATCAGAGAACCACTGGGTCGCTCGTCTCGGCCGCCACGTCCCTGCCGGATTGATCAGCTCCGTTGCCCGGAGGCTTCTGGCAACGCAATGGTTCTCTCGCGAAATCGTCCTCGACCGCTGGTTCCTGCACCGCAACGAGCCGGCCCTGAACTGCTGACGCTGCAGGTCTCATCGGAATCTCTCCGCAGCGCGAGCTTTAGCTTTTGCGGCCTCTTCTTCCCGGTTCTTAGGTGGTGCGTTGGTTTCGAGGGACGAGAGAAGACGAGCCGAGATGCCCGCTATTTCATCAACTGCAGCCATGAACGAGGCTTCGTTTGCCTTCGCGGGTTTATTAAAACCGCTGATTTTTCTTACAAACTGGAGGGAAGCAGCTCGAATCTCTTCGTCCGTGACAGGCGGATCGAAGTTATAAAGGATTTTGATATTCCTGCACATTGGTTCTGACCTTAGGATAGTACCTGACTCCCCGGGCCGTGAAGGAATGGCTTGTGCAACCGCTGTTCATGAGCCTGCGGGTCACAATCGAACCATGAAAATTGGAGTCATCACGAGCACGCCCCGGAAGTGCAGGCATGAATTCCTACTCCACTGAGCTGCAGGCACGACGAGTGGAACAGGCATTCATACCAGAAGGCACCGCCATTTTTGACGTGAAGGCTCCCGCGGCACTTTCGTCCGGTCATCAAGAATCCGCGGGTCCCCGCACAAACCGCGTGGCCTCGCTACAAATCGACGGTGATCACCGAGCCGACTTTCTGAAAAGGCGATCCAAACTCAACGGGCCCGGCCCAGCAGTACAAAGGTAGAGAAACACGAAGCAATAGAGCACCGCAAGCTCACCACCGTTCTGAATCGGCCATAGCCCGCGCGGCAGATGCATTCGGAAGTATGCGAACGCCATCTCGCCGGCCAACACAAAAGCTACAGGACGGGTACAGAGTCCGACGATCAGCAGCAACCCGCCGAACGTTTCCAGCACCCCGGCTGTCCATAAGAGCGAGAAGACGGGAGCCGTCGCGCCATGCCCGCCCATTCCGCCGAAGAAGCCCAGTAATTTCTGGAATCCATGCAACGAAAACGTAAACCCTGCGACAATTCGCAGCGCCGATCGCGTAAATGGCTCCCACGCAGCAAGCTTCATTTCAATCCCCCTAACCTCCCGGAAACATCGCACAGCTGCCGCCGGTTGTAATAAGATGGTCCGCTACACCCACGTATGGATCATATCCTTTCTATCGTTCTTTTCACGCCTTTAGCAGGGCTGATCGTTCTGCTTTTTATTCCAGCGACGAATCCGCGCGCGGTGAAATTGTGGGCCAACGCCGCATCGTTCATCGGATTTCTGGTTTCGCTGCCGTTGGTCTTTCAATTTGAGCATGGCAAGGATTTCCAGTTTGTGGAGCATGCCAACTGGATTCCGTCGATTGGGGCGTCATATCACCTGGGCATCGATGGCCTCTCGCTGCTGCTCGTGATGCTGACCACGCTGCTCGGGTTCCTTTCCATTTTGTCGAGCTGGAATGCGATTCAGGACCGGCTGAAAGAATACTACGCCTTTTTCCTGCTGTTGCAGGTGGGCATGCTGGGCGTGTTCATGGCGCTCGATTTCCTGCTGTTTTTCGTGTTCTGGGAAACGGTGCTGGTGCCGATGTACTTCATCATCGCGATCTATGGCGGCGCGCGACGGCTCTACGCGGCGATCAAGTTCATGATTTACACACTGATCGGCTCGGTCCTGATGCTGCTCGGAATCCTGATGCTGTATTTCCAATATTTCAGCCAGTATCAGGCGTACTCGTTCGACATCGCAGATCTGATGAAAGTCAGCCTGCCGGCGGGCGTGGCATGGTGGGTATTCTGGGCCTTCTTCCTGGGCTTTGCGGTGAAGGTCCCGATGTTCCCGTTCCACACGTGGCTGCCGGACGCCCACACGGAAGCACCAACAGCGGGCTCGGTGATTCTGGCGAGCGTTCTGCTGAAGATGGGGACGTACGGTTTTCTGCGCTTCTCGCTGCCGCTGCTGCCGGAAACTTCGAAGAACCCGACTGTCGTGAACGTGATGGCGATTCTTTCCATTATCGGCATCGTGTACGGTGCGCTGGCCAGCCTGATGCAAAAGGACTGGAAGAAGCTGGTGGCGTATTCGTCGGTGAGCCACCTGGGGTTTTGCACGCTGGGAATTTTTGCGCTGAACCCGGAAGGCATCTCGGGATCGATCATCCAGCAGATCAATCACGGGATTTCGACCGGCATGCTCTTCCTGATTGTGGGGATCGTGTACGAGCGGCGGCACACCCGCGAGATTGCGGAGTACGGCGGGCTGCTGCGTGTGATGCCGGTGTTTACGATCGTGTTTCTGATCGCGGCGCTCAGCTCGATGGGGATGCCGCCGCTCAACGGCTTCATCGGCGAGATCGCGATTCTGCAGGGCGCGTACCAGATGTCGCTGAACTGGGCGTTCTGGGGCGTGCTAGGGATTGCGCTGGGCGCAGCGTACCTGATCTGGCTGTTTCAACGAACGACGCTTGGCGAGCTATCGGAGAAAAATAAGACGCTGCCCGATCTCACATGGCGCGAGATCGCGGTGTTTGCTCCGCTAATCGCGTGGGCCTTTTGGATCGGCCTCTACCCGACGCCGTTTTTCCGCGTGCTCGAGCGGCCGACGGCGCAGATCGTGGAAAGAGTGCGGCCGGGGTACTACGCGGAGCATCATCTGGTGAATCCGCTTGGGGAGAAGGTAGCGGTGAGGTAGAAGTGCTGCCGAGGTCTTAGACGGCGAAGGCCCTGAGGATCTCCACCAGGCCCGTTTCGCTCGCGATGATGACCGCGGGGCGCACCTTCGTCTCGATTGCGCCTGGCCTCCATTTTTGCGGTGTGCACATTTGTGCATATAATAAAACGTGGAGTCCGAATGGGATCCGGCGAAAGCTCGGGGCCAACTTCACGAAGCAGCACGTCCGGTTCGCCGACGCGGTGACCGCGCTGGAGGATGATTCGACGCTGACGATACGTGATCCGTCGCTAGAAGGTGAGGAGCGATGGGTAACTATAGGGCTGGATGCGCCTGGACGACTGCTGGTCGTGGTGTATACGTGGCGTGGTGAGCGGGTGCGCTTGATTTCGGCAAGGCGATTCTCGCACCAGGAACAACGGCAGTACGAGGAAGGTACATGAAAAAGCAATACAATTTTTCGGAAGCCAAGCGGGGAGCGGTGATCAAGGTTCCGCGCGGCAAGTCGCGGATCACGATCCGTCTGGATGATGAAGTGTTGGACTGGTTCCGCAAGCGGGTCGACGATGCGGGAGG
>Ga0070681_10003176_pt1 | contig 15296 bp, 25 predicted proteins | sample KBSC83BmetaG_FD_65650 | JGI IMG/M metagenome (GOLD analysis project Ga0070681, IMG submission 65650) | Corn rhizosphere microbial communities from Kellogg Biological Station, Michigan, USA - KBS C8-3B metaG | ecosystem: Host-associated > Plants > Roots > Rhizosphere | place: USA: Michigan...
CCGCTTTCGCCTATGGCGCGGCGGCGGTGCGCATCCTGTTGCGCGCAAAGCCGCGCCATGATGTGGCGGGGCTGGTCAACACGCTGATGCTGGGCGAGACCATCCTCGCCGGGCTCGGATTCGCAGGTGCGCCCATTGCCAGCATCGAGAGTGACGATCCCTTCGCGCTCGGCGAGGCGCTGGCCGCCATCGCGGACGTCAAGCCGGTGGCCAAGCCGGCGAGCTTCCTACCCATGGGCGACAAGCGCGGCGTGCTGCGCCTGGCGCTGGCCGAGCTGCAGCGCGTGGCGCCGGCGCCGGTCGCGACGATTGCGCTGCCGGCAGGCGCGCCCTTCGGCGCCGTCGAGATCGACGCGGCGGGCTGCACGCTCTGCCTGTCTTGCGTCGCGGCCTGCCCCACCGGCGCCTTGTCGGACGATCCCGAACGGCCCGTCCTGTGCTTCTCGGAAGAGGCCTGCGTGCAATGCGGCTTGTGCAAGGCGACCTGCCCCGAGAAGGTGGTGAGCCTCGTGCCGCGCCTCGCCTTCAGCCAGCAGGAGCCGCGCTTCCTCAAGCAGGAGGAGCCCTTCCATTGCATCCGCTGCAGCAAGCCGTTCGGCGTGAAGAGCACGATCGAGCGCGTGCTCGCCAAGCTCGAAGGCAAGCATTGGATGTATCAGGGCCAGGCCAACCGGCTCGACCTCATCAAGATGTGCGAGGACTGCCGCATCGTCACCGCGACCGAGGTGGGGTTCGATCCCTACGGCGCGCCGGCGCGCCCTGCGCCGCGGACCACCGACGACTATCTGCGCAAGCGCGAGAAGAAAACGGACAGCTGACGCTGTGCCCCCCACCGAAAGACGTTCATAGCCGGGCTTGACCCGGCCATCCACGTCTTCGAAGGCGATAAGCATCAGACAGGCGGAAAGGCTGCTTTACCACCGAGGACACGGAGAAGAACAACACAGAAACAATTATACTTGATGCACCAGCCCCAAGGCCTTGATCGGCAGGGTTGCTGGCCTGCCCACAAGCGGTAATTCACAAATCTGAATACAGCCGCGTGGCAGTATGTAAGTATTCTCCTCCGCAAACGGGAGGGGAGTCCCATGCCGGACCAAGCCTCACCGGCAACCTGCCGGATGTGCCGTTACTGGCTTCGGCTCCGCGGTGCGGCGATCATAGGCCTCTGTAAGAATGCCAACAGCGCCAAGCAATACCCGCGCAGCTCCGATCGGTGTTCCCATTGGGACAGGCACCCCGGCGGCGGCGACAAGGTCGACGAATTGGCTCTGAGCTTCATGCTGGACAGGCCTCCAGGACGCCCGCGCAAGCGTCCACGCTAGTCGGCCTTCTTTGGCGGTTCTTCCTTCGGCTTGATGATCTTCCGCAGGAGGATTCGCCCTGGTCGGCGGCTTCGTCGGTATCGCCGGCCCAGCTCGCGTGCCTTCTTTATGAAGCGGCGGAAGCGCTCTTCCTCGGAGATCGGGTTCTTGGCGCAGGGGATCCTTCCCTCGCTATAGGTCGCAACCGATGGTCTTCAGGAACGCCAGGCGGTTCATACATCCGACGGTCCGCTGCTGGCAAACATACGGGATTTTTGACTGATAGCGCGGCCCTGCCGTGGCCTCGTCCGTGACCACAATCGCCTTGAATTCCTTCCCTACGGCGATGAGCAAGGGATCGGCCGAGGTATTGGCGCCGAGCGGATCGTATAGCTTCGGATGGTCGCGCCAATCGTGCGGCATCTCCGTGCTTCTCCGTGTTCCTCCGTGTCTCGATGGTGAATCATTCGAGGGGCGGAAACACGTGGATGGCCGGATCAAGTCCGGCCATGAAGACTTTGTGCTTGTACACTCACTTCGTCACCCGCTCGAGGAATTTCACCAGCGCGTCGCGATCTTCGGCGCGGCCGATCTTCTGGTCCGGCATCTTGGTGCCGGGCGTGTAGACCGACGGGCCGATCTCGAACAGCTTGGCGACGGTGTCCGGCGTCCAGACGATGTCAAGCTGCATCAGGGCCGGCGAGAAATTATAGCCGGGCAGGCTGGCGATGCGGCGGCCGAACAGATGGTGCAAGGTCGGGCCGGCGCGGTTGTCGGCGTCCTGCTTCAGCGTGTGACAGGCGACGCAGGCGCGGAACACTTCGGCGCCGTGATCGCCGGCGTAGGCGGCGAGCGGATCGTCCGGCCCGCCGGCCTCGCCGCCGATGAGCTCGCCGGTATCGGTGTCCCAGATACGGATCATGTGATCGGCGCCGCCGGTGAGCAGCCGGCGCCCGTCGGGCAGGAAGGCGGCCGACCAGGTCGGCAGGCCGGGACCGACCAGGCTGCGCAGGAGCGCTCGCTTCTTGCGGTCGATGATGATGGTCGGCCCGCCGATGCTGGAGGCCGCGATGCGCGCGCCGTCGGGCGACAGCGCCAGGGACAGGATCGGCGTCGGCGCCACCTCGATCTCGACGAGCATCTCGCCCGTGCGCGACAGCAGCGTGATCTTGCCGCCAGCACCGGCCACGACGATCTCGCCGTCGCCGGCCACGGCAACCGCATTGAGCGGCGCCGACAGCGTCGCGACGGCGGACGCGCCGCTTCCGGCGAGCGGCCAGATGCGCACCGTCGCATCGTAGCCGGCGCTGACCAGCGCCGTGCCGTCGCGCGTGAAGGCGACGCCGTTCACATTCTGCTGATGGCCTTCGAGGATCGTTGGCGCGCCGCCGGCGAGCGGCCAGATGCGGACCGTGCGGTCCCAGGAGGCCGAGGCGAGCAGCCTGCCATCGGGCGACAAGGCGAGGCCGACGATTGGCCCCTGATGGCCTTCGAGCAGCCGGTCGGGCACGGGCTTGCCCGGCGACCACAGGCCGATGCGGCCATCCTCGCCGGCCGTGGCGACACGTCCGTCAGCCAGCATGGCGACGGCATTGACCGCGCCGTCATGCAGCCGCAGCACCTGCTCGGCGGCCTGGCGGGCGAGCGACCAGCGGATGGCGGAGCCGTCGAAGCTGCCCGACAGCGCCGCGCCGCCGTCGGCGGAGACGGCGAGCGCGCGCACCGGCCCGCCATGGCCGCGCAGCTGCGCGATCGATGGCGCCGGCGCAGCAGCCAGCACCAGCAGCGCGAGGCCGAGCAGGAAGGGCCGCGTCCCGGACATCGCGGCAAGAATAAGCCTGCCGGCTATGCGCCGGCAAACCGCGGTGCTGTGGCGCCAGCCTTGTTTCGGACGGGGTGCCGCCCTACCTTGAACATGGCCCTGCGGGGGCCGAAGACGGAGGCAGGACATGCGCAGCTTCTTTGCCGCTTGCGTCGTGGCGATCGTGATCGCCGCCCTCGGCGCGGTGGCGCTCAACCAGGTGCAGGAAAGCGCTTCGGTCGCCTTCACCTCATCAACCGGCGCCAGGCTCTGATCGAACGGCAGCCGGGCTCAAGAGCCCGGCGCGAAATGGCGGGCACCGCGCGGCCGGGCGCGCTCGTTGCTTTGGCATGACCATTTCTCGCCGGGAGGATCCGATGCGATTCTGTCTCTGCGGCGCCTTCGCCGCGCTCGCGCTCGTGTCCGCACCCATCTGCGCCTCGGCCGCCGCGGACGATGCCATGACCGGCCGCATCAATCAGGGCAGCGCCGAGGTCGCCAAGTCGCCGTCTTCGACCAGCGGCAGCATGCCGAATTCCATCCACGATCCGGCGCGCAACTCCGCCGCACCCGGCACCAGCAGCGCCGTCAATAGCGGTGCCGCCACGGCCGGGCCGCAGAAGTCGGGCATCGCGCGGCTCCGGCCGCTGCGCCACGGGGCGCGTCGCCGCAGACCCGCGCCCTCCTCTGTCGCCGCAAAATGCCGCCGACGACCATCGCTCCTGGATTGAGCGCATGCTGCCGCTCACGGATGAGGAGAAGCAGGCGCTGCGGACCGGCATCCTGCGCGAGCAGGAGGCGGCAGGGTCAACCGGCGATGCGCGGCTCGCGCAGGCGAAGATCGGTAACATCCTGCCGGGCTCGGTCACGATGAGCGACCTCCCAGGTGCCCTCACTGAGCGGATGCCGTAGGCGCGGCTTCAAATATGTGCGGGCCCGCGACGCGTGTTGATCGTGCAGCCCGAGAACTGTAGCAGGCACCGCGATGGCGACCGTCAGCGCGGCCCACCGCCCATAGTCGGCAGCGGCATCTAGTACAAGCTGGCGAATCTTATTAACCTGGGCGCCTTGGTTGCGGTACCATTTGCAGTGACCTAAGAATGATATTGGCCCCCGCAGCGACCACGACATTGATCGCGAGTGCCAGCAATCCAACATAGACCGAGAAATTCGTTCCGCCGATTACGATGCCATGCACAGGCTTCAATCCGTCGAACCATGCGAGCCACGTTCCACCAGTGAGCCCGGCCGCCCAGCCCGCCAACAACGCAGGCGCCGTAAACCAGTCGACGAACAATCCGAAGACCACCGACGGGAAGGTCTGAAGGATCCATAAGCCGCCGAGCAGCTGCAAATCGATCGCAAACTGCGTCGGCAGGTAAAGCGTGGCGAGCAGGGCGCCGAACTTCACCACCAGCGACGTGATCTTCGCGACCTGCGCCTCGCCTGCCATCGTGACGTCGGGATTGACGTACACCTTCCAGAAATTGCGAGTGAACAGATTCGCGGCGCCGATGCTCATGACGGCCGCGGGCACGAGGGCTCCGATAGCGATGGCGGCGAATGCAAAGCCCGTGAACCAGCTCGGGAACAGGAACTTCAACAGCGCCGGCACGACGTCGTTGTTGTTCGACAGTTTCAGCCCCACCGCATGCCCCATGTAGCCGAGGAAGGCCAGCAGCAGCGTGTAGGCCGGCAGCAGGATCGCGTTCTTGCGGATCGTGTTGGCGCTGGCGCTGGCAAACACTCCGCTCAAGGTATGCGGATACATGAAGGCCGCCATAGCGGATCCGAGGGCCAGCGTGGCAAAGGGCAGCATCTGGCCGGACGTCAGGAGGATCCCGCCCGATCCTTGGGCCTGGAACGCGGCATCGGCCTTCTCGAAAAGCGCCGCATAACCGCCGAGGTGAGCCGGGATGACTACCACCGCCGCGAACACGGCGATGTAGATCATGGTGTCCTTGACGAAGGCGATCAGCGCCGGCGCGCGCAGCCCTGAGGAGTAGGTGTAAACGGCCAAGACGACAAAGGCGACGACGAGCGGAAGCTCGGCCTTAAGGCCAAGTGCCTTGAAGACCGCCGCCATGCCCACGAGCTGTAGCGCAATGTAGGGCATGGTCGCTATGACGCCGGTTATCGCGACCGCGAGATCCGTAGCGGCCGCGCACGACATCGCCCGCGGTCACATAGCCGTTCCTTTTGGCGACGCCCCACAGGAGCGGCATTACCGCGAACACGAAGGGATAGACGATGATCGTGTACGGCAAGGCGAAGAATCCGTAGGCGCCGACGGCATAGACGAGCGCCGGCACGGCGATCACGGTGTAAGCCGTGTAGAAGTCCCCTCCCACGAGAAACCACGTGATCCAAGTTCCGAACTGCCGCCCGCCCAGACCCCACTCGTCGAGATGGGCCAGGGTTTTCGGCCGCCGCCAACGTGCGGCGACGAAGCCCATCACGGTGACGAGCAGGAAGAAGGCGACGAAGACCGCCAGCGCCGTGACGTCGACATCAGTCGTCATGACGCACGCTCCTGTACACCAGCCAAGTCAAGAATGCGGTAATCGGCACCCAGATCAGCTGGTACCAGTAGAAGAACGGAAAACCCCAGAGCGCTGGCGCAGATTGGTTATAGAACGGAACCCAGAGCAGGCCGATGAACGGCAGCAAGAGAAGCAGCCACACCAAACGCGACGGTGATCAATCGCCCATTTTTCTCCCAAGGGAAACCAAGATGTCGCCCGCCAAGCGCGCATTTATGAGTGCATCGTTGCCTTCAGCGCCGAAAGCTCCTTGCGCAACGTCTTCATCTCTTCGAAGCGCTGTGTCACGTCGCGTAAGATGGCGGCGATACCCATCATGCCCCCGGCTTCGTCATGGAATGGCAAGATCGTAAATTCGACGGAGATGCGTGAGCCGTGCTTCCGCAGAGCGGGGACGGCGAGAAGATCTCCCGCCCCGTAACGCGTCTCGCCGGTTCGCATCGTCATGTCGTAGCCCGCCCAGTGACGCGTGCGTAGATTTTCCGGTATGATGATATCGAGAGACTTCCCCAGCGCTTCCGCCGCTGAGAAGCCGAAGATGCGCTCGGCCCCCTTGTTCCAGAAAGCGATCAGGCCCTTCGCGTCAGCGTAGATGACTGCATCGGTCGCCTCGCGCACCAGTGTCCGGCAAAAGCGATCAACATCGAGCATCATTGATCCCGCCTCCCGATAGCATGCCACAATCGCTCGATCACGGCCCATGGTGTGCTGGATGACTACCTCTCTCCGGAATTGGAAGTTGTCCCAGCGCATTCCATATGCGGGGCTCTGTCATGCGGCTCAGACAATCGCGAGCAGGCCCTGCCGATGGCTCTTTAAGAATCACCCTGTTGTCCCACGACGGCTTTCGGAGGGCCAGGTTCGGACCACGGCCCCGGCCGCTCGCCTTCCGCGCCACGGTTTGCGCGTTCTTGACCCAAACCCAAAGTGAGTGCAGTTAGCCCCGCCAGGCCGCCGAGTTGCATCGTTTCCACGGCCGAGCTTGGCACAATGACAATTGTGGAATTCTGCTTCAAACCCTCATAAAGCATGTTCATCGCCCTGAGATGTAACGCAACGGGATCGTTGATGTAGGTCTTCGCCGCTTGCCCAAATTTCTCCGCCACCTGCCTCTCCGAATCCCCTAGAATGATGCGGGCCTGACGTTCTCTCTCCGCCTGGGCTTGCATCGACATCGCATCCTCGAGAGCCGAGGGTATGAGGACGTCCTTGACCTCGACAGAAATGACATTGATTCCCCATGGCTCGGTGCGTACATCGATGATTTTCTGAAGCTCGGTGCTGATTTTTTCCCTTCCCTCGAGCATGTCCGAAAGCATGGTCTTTCCGATCACGTCACGTAGAGCGGTTTGGGAGGCCCAGCTAATGGCGCTGCCATAGTCGGCCACGTCGAGCGCCGCCTTTTTGGGGTCCACGACTTTCCAAAACAACACGGCATCGACATCCACTGGCACCGTATCTTTTGTAAGGGTCTTCTCTGCCTTGAAAGAGCTCGTAATCACTCGAGTGTCGATCCAATAGGGCACGGTCTCGATGATCGGGATGATGAAGAACAATCCCGGTCCCTTGAGAGAGTGGAAGCGCCCAAGTCTCAGGACCACCGTCCTGTCCCACTGATCCGCAATCTTGATAGAATACGAAGCGATGACGGCAATGACAAAAGCGCCGGCCGCGCTCGAAAGGCTTTCGCGGTAGGCCTCATTGGTATATTCCGAATATGCGAACGCCATGCCAATGCCGAGAATCACAACAAAGATCAACGTCGGTAGTGCGCTCGTTTTCCTCATTGTCAATCTCCTGCGTGCACCGCAATTTGCATTTGGCGGCGTGAAACCGGACGCGATCGCGCCCGCTCGGCTAATGATCGGCCGGACCGTCGTTGCCGCGCATAGAAATGCGCAGAAGGTCCGTCAGACTTTCAACGTGAGGCACTACCGCGGCTCCTGTGCCGAGCACGGCTACCCTATCCGAGCAAGCTTGGCGTAAGTAGACTCGGAAACTACGGAGATCCACCGATCAGACATATCCCGCGTCGTTAAACGGATCGGCTCCGCAGCTCGTCGACCGGGCTGAGAACGCCGAGCCGCGCTGCATGTTCAAATCTGTGCCGCAAAATTCGACGTGGTGCGGCATTTCACTGGACCTGCCAGCTTGCCGTTCAAGCGCCTGGATGTCCTAAGCCGTGCTTCGGGAAGATTAAGGCCGCGATGCTGCTGCGCAAAAAGCTCCCGCGCGCTCGCCGGCTGGCGATAGGCGCTTTTCCTCAACGCGCCAGCAACGCCGTGCCGGCGCAAAGAGGTCACTGGATCGAGCGAAGAGCTGGGCTTTCCGTCATGGACCGAAAGCACGACGAACGCTGCGGCGGGGCGGGCACCGGCGCCTGCATGGCAGCGCCAGGACTGGCTGGCCGGCCGGCCTTGAACACGGCGCAGGCGATCGAATCGCAGCGGGCAGGATGGGTATGGCCGGGCAGCGCCAAGATCACGAGGTCGGAAAGCAGGGCTTCGGCCGCAAGGACTTCCTCGCCGCCGGCCCTTGGCGAAATGCCGGCTGGTGTCGGGGGATTGGGCCGCGGCAAACCTGGCTTCATCGCGCCAAGCAAAAAAGCGACGTTAGAGCCGAGACGTGCGCGCGGGTGCGCTGCGCCAGCGGTCCTCGCCGCCTTGAGGCAGCGGTGGCTTCGGGCTGACCCACCAGCGGCACGAGAATGCTCCAAATGCCGACGGGATTCATGTTCGCTTGCTGTGCGGGGTGGGTATCAATCATGGCCATGATTTAGCTCCCCATTCGCGGATGCGCCAGCGCGGGCGCGGGCACGGCAGAGACGATCCGGTGGGCGTGATCGCGGCCGTGCTCCTCGAGCACGGAGATGTAGTCGCCGGTACGCAGCCGGTATGGCCGAAGGGGGAAGATGCTCTTGGAAAGCATGGGGACCGGCTTAGCCGACTCTGTCCTCACGGAAACGATGCACCATGCACAGCTCGGGCCGCTCGTGGAATATCTCGATCGCGATGAGGGCATCGGTCGCGAGGGGCAGCGTCAGCAGAGCCGATTCGGTGGCTGCCTTCTGGATGGTCAGCGCCACGCGCGAGCTCGAGGCGAAGATGGATCCAACTCATCGCGCGATCTCAATGCACCAGAAACAGCGGCAGGAGGCTTTCGCCGATCATCTCCTGCGTGGCGCCCCCGAACAGGAACTCCCGCCAAGGTGCATGGCCGTAGCCGCCCATGACCAGGAGATCGGCCCCTTCCTCGCACGCGCTCGATAGCAGCTGTTTGCCCAGCCCGATGCCGGCGGCCGGCGCGACGGAGCGGTGCGTCGCTGTGATGTCGTGGCGGGCGAGATAGGCGACGAGGGCGGCCGGGTCGCTGTGGGTGGTGTCGCCGATGGTAATGACGAAGACGCGCTGCGCCTGCCTGAGCAAGGGCATGGCCGCAGTGATGGCGCGCGCCGCTTGGGGCGAACCGTCCCAGCCGATCGCGATCACCTCGCCGAATGCTTTCGGCATCTTGGCCGGCGCCAGCAGTACAGGACGACCGGAATGCAGCAGCGTCTGTTCGATCACATCGGAATGGGTGCGATCGACGACGCGCTCCGAGCGGCCGAGCACGACCAGGTCGAAGAAGCGGGCGCGCTCCGGAACACTGATCGAAGACAGGCCGGTGATGTCCTTGAACGAGACAGACGGTCCCGGCCCCCCCACCTTGTTCAGCGGCAGATCGTGACGCAAGGCAGCGGCGGCGAAGGCCTGCTTCACCTTGGCGGCGTTGGTCCCGATCTCCTGCTCCATTTGGTCGATCCACTCCCCGGTGGCGGAGGCGCCCATGAAGTCGCCGCCGGCGGCGACCGTCAGGATCTCTCGCATGTCGGTGCGCACATGCATGGCTTCGAGATGGGCGGAGAACCGGCGGGCAAGGGTGAGGGCTAGATCGCTGGTGCCCTCGCTGGCGGTCCCGCCGCTTGCTCCGGCGAGGATAGTCCTGATGGTCATTGCTTCCTCTCCCTGAAAGGACGGTGCGAAGATGTCTCAGAAGCCGGCACCGATGTCCTGCAGCGCTTCGCGCTCGCCGAGCACCACCGTCTGGGCATTGGACTGCGACAGCAGCCCACGGCGGGCAAGCGCGGTGAAGGCGCAGATCATAGTCTCAGTGGACAGGCCGATGCCGTCGCCAAGGAGGGGTGGGCGGCAACAGCGTCGGCATCCCCGTAGATCGCGAGCTTCGGATCCAAGCTGGCGGGCCTACTGGACTGCGGCTGCTCGACGACGAAGGGCGCGTGCTTCGCGCATGTCCGGCGCGATTTCGCTCCGCTTTCCACCAGCCGGTCAGGGGATCGCCCGCCGCCTGCGGTCATGGTGATTTCTCTGCGCGCTCGTCGTGCGCGATACGCGATGGTGAATGACCGCGGAGAATGCTGCGAATCAACCGCAGAAGAGCCTGCTCGCACGGGTCGATTCGACAATCCGCGCCGGCCACTTCCTCGCCGAGCTCGAGCAGAACATCCCCGAGCGGCTGCCCCGCATTGTCTTTGAATACCTCCATCGCTGCGGCGATGCCCCCCGGGCTCCTTCAGCGCGCGGACGCGCCGATCAAAAGCGTCGTGTATCTTGGTGGGCGAGAAAACCGACAGGAAATCGTGCCGGTCAAGGAAATCCGCCAGTTGGCCGCACTCAGCGGGCTCAACCCGACCGTCTGCGCGTGCAACCACAGCCGCTGTGGTGGCGAGAACATCCAGCAGCTCCTGCCTCCGATCGTCTAAATAGGCGGCCAGGATCGCTCCCGGCCTAGCGTGCGGGCGCGTGCGGCGCGTTGGCTTCGACATCGATGCTCCCCTTCTGCGGCCTCAGCCAGTGGCGAGCTGCCGGCGCGCTTCGGCCAACGCGCGCTCGAGCTCGGCGCGCAGCTCCGGCTCAGTGACCGCAATACCCTTTTCCGTGAGATCCCCGCGCACCTTGCGAATGACATCCTCGTCGCCCGGTTCGGCGAAATCCGCCGCCACGACCGCCGCGGCATAGGCGTCTGCCACCGCGCCGGCGGGCAGGCCGAGACGCTCGGCTGCCCATGATCCGAACAGCCGGTTGCGGCGTGCGGTGATCCGGAAGGCTAACTCCTGATTGCGCACGAACGCAGTTTCGAATCCCTTTTCGCGGTCTGAGAAGCTGCTCATGGAGCCTCCTTACCAAAACGAGTGGGAGCGTCAGCGCTACGCCGGAGAGGGACTCGGTCTGTCGGGAAGGGTGCGAGAGTCGCTGGGTCCCCGACATCGACTGGCTCGCGCCGGGAGTCATCGGTGATCCGACATCGCGAGGTTGTCCGACTTCCGTCGGAGGCCGCGCCAGAGGGGCCCGGATCGCTCGTTGAAACAAATGTAGGGCTTGCCGCCGGGGATGCAAGAGGGCGGCACACGGCTGCCGCATCCGGGGCTCAGTCGAAAGCGCTGGCGCGCACAGCCTTGCGCAGCGCGGGGATGACGCGCTGCTCGAACCAGGGATGCTTGCGCATCCAGACGGTGCTGCGCCAACTCGGATGCGGCAAGGGGAAGAACCGGGGCCCGTACTCCCGGAAAGCGTCCACGGTTTCCGTCATCGACCTCTTGCGCTGCGCGCCGAGATAATGCCGCTGGGCGTACCGACCGATCAGCAAGGTGAGGCGCAGATCCGGCAGATGAGCGAGCAGCCGCTCGTGCCACAGCGGCGCACATTCCGGTCGCGGAGGATTGTCGGCGCCCGACGCTGCCGCACCCGGGTAGCACAATCCGATCGGCAGGATGGCGACCCGATCCTGGTCGTAGAAGGCCGAGGACGGAATTCCCGTCCACTCGCGCAGGCGTTTGCCGCTCGGGTCGTCCCACGGAATCCCCGTCTGGTGCACCGTGCGGCCGGGCGCTTGGCCGATGATCAACAGGCGGGCGGTCCGCGCCAGGTGCAAGACCGGTCGCGGCCCCGCCGGCAGCTGGCCCTCGCAGAGGCGACAGGCACGCACGTCGCGCAAGAGGCGCGTCAAGGACATTCGTTCGAACCCTATCCATTAGTCGATGCGCGGTCGAGAGGCGCCGCGGCGCTGATCAGCGATGTTCGCGGTCGGACTCGACGATCGGCACGTCATTAATGCTGGCAAACCGCCGGCGCATCAAGCCGTCGCGGTCGAACTCCCACATCTCGTTGCCATAGCTGCGAAACCACTGTCCGGCTGCATCGTGCCATTCATACGCGAAGCGCACGGCGATGCGGTCGTCGCCGAACGCCCAGAGCTCTTTCTTGAGCCGGTAGTCGAGCTCTTTGGCCCATTTGCGGCGCAGGAACTCGGTGATCTCCGCGCGGCCGCGCAAGAATTCGCTGCGGTTGCGCCATTCCGAATCCGGCGTATAGGCGAGCGCGACCCGCTCCGGATCACGGCTGTTCCAGGCATCTTCCGCGGCCTGGACCTTGGCGCGGGCGGTCTCCTCGGTGAAGGGCGGCTTGATCGGCGACGAGACGATGGCAACCTCCTTGTTCAAAACGCCTTGGGCGCCGGCCTCACGCCGCGCGACGCGTGTCTCCCGCGCCGTCGGCTAGACCGCCGGACCGGGCACGCGTGTCCGGCGCATGATCTCAGCCAATGCCGGAAAGGCCGAGCGGGCCGCGGCCGGAACCGGCACCCAGTCGCGCGCTTCCGGCCGGCCGGCAAAATAGTCGAAGGGCAGGCTGCCGGGGCCGGTCGGCTGGCCGACGATGATGCGGCCGACCATCCCCGCATGCTCGTGCGGCCGGCAGTAATAGTCGTAGACGCCCTCGACCTCGAAGCTGACCTCGAAAGACTGGCCGGGCAGCAGAAAATCGGAATCCCAGGGCGTGGCCGCTTGTGGGATGCGCAGCGAATGATGGTCGTTCGCCGGGTGATAGGCGGTGGCGGTGTGGACATTGCCGCCTTCGTCGCAGATCCAGCGCACCGTCTGGCCGCGAGAGACGAGCAGGCCGATTGGATCGAAGCCGACATGCGCGCCCGCGCCCTCCCGGTCGCTCCTCATCCGGATCTCGACGATGCCCAGATCGGCGGCGCGCACCGGCCTGGCCAGGCCGCCGGCGAGGATCGCCCCGCCGGCGGCAAGCAGGGTTCTTCGCGTCAGCATGACCTACTTGGCGACCAGGGATTCCTGCGCCTTCGGCACATGCCACAGGACGATGTGATAGTGCGGCTGCTCGACCCCGGGGTGGCCCGCATTGTAGTACAGATCGACATGATCGACGTTGCCGCCCGGCGCCGTCAGCTCGAACTTCTTCTTATCGTTCATGTCTTTCAGCGGCACCATGTAGATCGTGCTGACCAGCTTGCCCGTATGGTCGTAGGCAAGGAAGGGCCCGGCCGGCAAGGTCTTGGGATCGACGTAGAGCGTGCCCATCCCCGGCAGGAAATCCGGTAGCTTCACCAGCTCGCTCACCTTCTTGAAGGGCGCTGGTGGCGGCGCTTTTTCGACGCCCGCGGCGAATGCGGGAAGCGAGACGAGCGACAGGATGGCGGCGGCGGCGAGCGTTTGGCGAAGCATGATGTCCTCCTTTGTGAAGCGAAAGCGACCCGAGGGTGGTCAAGCGGCCGGTGGATCGGATGCCGGATCCGGGAAATGCATGCGGGCGAGGACCGAGCGGGTCATCCGGTCGCAGCGTGCGCCGGCAAAAGGAAAGCTGCCGTCGAAGATTGAGGCGAACTCGGCGCCCAGCGACGCGCGCAGGCGCCGGGTCGCGCGGTGCAGCCGCGTCTTCACGGTTTCTGGCGGGATACCGAGGCCGGTCGCCGTCTCCTCCACGCTCATCTGCTCGACGGCTCGCATGATGAAGACGACGCGAAAGCTGGAGGGCAGCTTGTCGATGGCGTGCTCGATCAACTGGCGGATCTCGGCCCGCGCCGCGGCGTGCTCGGGATTCGAGCTGTGCGCCGGGGCGAGGCCGCCCGGCCCGTCGGCGGACAGCTCGTCGTCGAACTGGGCGAGATCGAGGGTCTCCCGCGCCCGGCCCTGGCGCTTCATTGCCTCGTTGATCGCGATGCGCGCGAGCCAGGTGCCCAGCTCCGCCTCCCCGCGGAACCCGTCGAGATGGGCAAAGGCCTGGGCATAGGTCTCCTGCACGACCTCTTCCGCCTCGGCCTCGTCCCTGAGGATGCCGCGGGCGATGCGGAACAAGCGGCGATTATTGGCCTGGATCAGCGCCTCGAAGGCGTCTCGTCGTCCCGCTCGCATAACGTCGACGAGCGCAATCTCGGCTGACGGGGTCTCGGTCGCGATGCTCATTGTCCCTCCGACCATTGGATCGCCGAGGCGCAAAAGGGTTCCCGAAAAAAGCGGGGACGGACGTTCTGCCGACGACCGCGCCGCCGCCGCCCCGCCCGGGCTCATTCGAGGACCACGACGACCATCCAGCTCGCGGGGTCGACGAGCAGCAGCTGGGTCTCGGTGCGCACATATTTGAAGCCTCTGGCCACCGGGACCTGTTCCGTCGCGTCGCGCGGCAGATCGTGCATAACGACGGAGCTGGCCAGCACCGTGCCGACCTTGGCCGGCATGGCCGACGCGCCCGGAAGGTTGGTGCCGATCGCCGTCTGTGCTCCCGCACCGCCTTCACCCGCGGCGGCCGCGCTCGTGCCACTGGAGATGCTGCTGCGAATGGTCTGCTTCTGCGCATCTGTCAGCTCCAGCTGCCGCTCTTCCCAGGACCGGCGGTCGGCCGCGGCATTTTCGGGAGACAGGGTGGAGGGCATCGTTTGCGGGCCGGCGCCGGGCGGCGCGCCGGCTGGCGCGACATATTGCGCCTCGGCGGCAGCGCCACCCATCGCGGCCGTGGCGATGCCGGCGAGAAAGGCCAATGCCAAAGCCGCGCTGCCTGAACAGAATCTCATTTTCGGCTCCTTCGCGGGTTGTTTGACTTGCGGCGCTTCCTCAAACTGCCGTCCGGCGCCGCGATTACCGACCAGACGCGGTCGCGGTAGCGCACCGTCAGGCGTTTGCGTCCCGCGTCGGCGCCCTCGCCTCGCTCGGTGACCCCGTAGACGATGCCGCGCCGCATCTCGGTTCGGAGCTGCTCGACGGTAAGACCGAGTCGGGCGGCAAGGTACGACGCCTCGATCGTTGCACCGCCGTCCTCGAGGGCAATGGCCGAGGACAGTTCTGATGCGCTGCCATGGACATCGTTCGACATGAAAGCGATCTCCTCATGAACCAAGCCGATCCATACATCAAGAGCGGGCCACGTCGTCGTGACGCTTAATGCAGTTGCTGCCCGAGCCGGATGTTGCGCTCGTGAATCGCGAGCATCTCTTTGAGATCGCGGTACAGCGTGTAGTCGCCGATCCGCGGCAAGACCGCCGCGAGCCTGCGGATCACCGAGGCTTGGCCGCGATTGAGCAGAGCGACGCGTTCAGGGCGACTCCCCAGGGCGAGCAGCTTGCCGTAGAAGGCTCCGGTCACCGGGCTAGACGTCCCGCCGAGTAGCGCGATGTGGCGGGTCAGCATCGCGCAGAAGCGCGCCTCGTCGAGGCCGATGGCGCGCAAAACTCGGGAATCGGTCGAGTCCCCTCCCGGGCCGCTCATCTCCAACACGCCGCGGGGCGCCTGCCAAGTCCGATTGCATCATGAAGTGGCATCGCAAAAACCTTACGTTGAATCTGGAGTAGATCAGCCTC
>Ga0070681_10003179_pt1 | contig 15292 bp, 12 predicted proteins | sample KBSC83BmetaG_FD_65650 | JGI IMG/M metagenome (GOLD analysis project Ga0070681, IMG submission 65650) | Corn rhizosphere microbial communities from Kellogg Biological Station, Michigan, USA - KBS C8-3B metaG | ecosystem: Host-associated > Plants > Roots > Rhizosphere | place: USA: Michigan...
GCCGATCAGGAAAATAATGCCGGGTCGGCTGCGTCCAGAGCCCGACGGAACGGAAGATGTTGCCGAGCATGACCCGCGGGCTCTGAGCGCACTGGCTCGCACAACAGGTACGGTGCTTCCGCATCTATTGTCACCGTTCACGAATACTCGGTTGCGCCTCGAGAGCATTTGGCGTAGCTTCCCATTCACGTTAGGGGTCCGGCCGCTGGGCCGGTGAGACACACCCTTTGAACCTGATGCGGGTCATGCCGCCGTAGGGAAGCGTCGCGAGTCAATCGCTTTCCGCTCCCTGCGCCCGAGTTGCCAAGGAGCAAGCATGGTTGCCAATCCCAAGTTTCTCGCCGCCACCGCGCACGTCGATGACGCCGCGGTCCAGCCTCTGCCACGCTCTCGCAAAGTCTATGTGGAGGGCTCGCGCGCCGATATTCGTGTGCCGATGCGCGAGATCACGCAGACCGAAACGCCGGCGTCTTTCGGCGCGGAGAAGAATCCGCCGATATTCGTCTACGATACGTCCGGTCCGTACACCGACCCGAGCTCCCGGATCGATATCCGCAACGGCCTGCCGCCGCTGCGCGCGAAATGGATCGACGCGCGTGCCGACACCGAGCTCCTCGACGGCCCCAGCTCGCGTTACGGAATCGAGCGCCTCAACGATCCGCGGGTGGCGGAGATGCGCTTCAACCTGAAGCGGCAGCCCCGGCGCGCCAGGCCCGGCGCCAACGTCACGCAGATGCATTACGCCCGCAAGGGGCTGGTGACGCCGGAGATGGAGTTCATCGCGATTCGCGAAAATCAGCGGCGTGACGCGCTATCGGACCTGCTGACTCGCCAGCACCCTGGGGAATCCTTTGGCGCCTCGCTGCCGCGCTCGATCACGCCCGAGTTCGTGCGCGAAGAAGTTGCCCGCGGACGCGCCATCATTCCGGCCAACATCAACCACCCGGAAAGCGAGCCGATGATCATCGGCCGCAACTTTCTCGTGAAGATCAACGCCAACATCGGCAACTCGGCGCTGTCATCGGGCATCGCCGAAGAGGTCGAGAAGATGACCTGGTCGATCCGCTGGGGGGGCGACACGGTCATGGACCTCTCCACAGGCAAGCACATCCATGAGACCCGTGAATGGATCGTGCGCAACGCACCGGTGCCGATCGGCACGGTGCCGATCTATCAGGCGCTCGAGAAGGTCGATGGCAAGGCCGAGGAGCTGACGTGGGAAATCTTCCGCGACACGCTCGTCGAACAGGCCGAACAAGGCGTCGACTACTTCACGATTCACGCCGGCGTCCGGCTGCCGTTCATCCCGATGACAGCGAAGCGCATGACCGGCATCGTGTCGCGTGGCGGCTCGATCATGGCCAAATGGTGCCTGGCGCATCACCGTGAGAGCTTTCTCTACACGCATTTCGAAGACATTTGCGAGATCATGAAGGCCTACGACGTGTCGTACTCGCTCGGCGACGGCTTGCGGCCGGGCTCGATCTACGACGCGAACGACGAGGCACAGATCGCCGAGTTGAAGACGCTCGGCGAGCTCACGCAGATCGCATGGAAGCACGATTGCCAGGTCATGATCGAAGGACCGGGCCACGTGCCGATGCATCTGATCAAAGAGAACATGGATCTGCAGTTGAAGTACTGCGCTGAGGCACCCTTCTATACGCTCGGGCCGCTCACAACCGACATCGCACCCGGCTACGATCACATCACTAGCGCGATCGGCGCGGCGATGATCGGCTGGTACGGTACCGCGATGCTCTGTTACGTCACGCCCAAGGAGCATCTGGGCCTGCCCGACAAGGACGACGTGAAGGACGGCATCATCGCGTACAAGATCGCGGCGCACGCGGCCGACCTGGCAAAGGGACACCCTGGCGCGCAGATCCGCGACAACGCATTGTCGAAAGCGCGCTTCGAGTTCCGCTGGGACGACCAATTCAATCTCGGTCTCGATCCGGACAAGGCGAAGCAGTTCCACGACGAGACCTTGCCGCAGGAGGGCGCGAAGCTCGCGCACTTCTGCTCGATGTGCGGGCCGCATTTCTGCTCCATGAAGATCACGCAGGACGTGCGTGAGTTTGCGGCTGCTCAGGGTGTCTCCGAACAGGAAGCGCTTGCCAAGGGCATGGAACAGAAGTCGGCCGAGTTCGTCGAGAAAGGCGCCGAGATCTACAGTAAGGCTTAAGACAGCCATCAGGATTGACTTGGCAAGGCGGCGGGTGCAATCTCGCCGCCTTTTGTTTGCATACTCGATGCTCTCATCCAAAGCATGGACTGGATTCTATTGGGCAAGGCCTTGATCCTCGGCATCGTCGAGGGTCTCACCGAGTTTCTTCCGATCTCGAGCACCGGTCACCTGATCCTGGTCGGCGATCTGCTCGACTTCAACGACGAGAAGGGCAAGATCTTCGAAATCGTCATTCAGTGCGGCGCGATCCTCGCGGTGTGCTGGGAATATCGCGCGAAGATCGGCTCGGTGCTCGCGAACTTGCCACGCGAGCGGAGCGCTCAGCGTTTCGCGGCCAACCTGCTTGTCGCATTCGTGCCGGTAGCCGTTCTGGGCCTGCTGTTCGGCAAAGCGATCAAGGCAGCGCTGTTCAAGCCTGTGCCGGTTGCGATCGCATTCATCGTCGGTGGCTTTATCATTCTGTGGGCCGAACGGCGCAAGCACAGCATCAGCGTCGATTCGATAGACGACATGACGTGGAGGGACGCGCTCAAAGTCGGCCTTGCGCAGTGCTTCGCGCTCATTCCCGGCACTTCGCGCGCGGGCTCGACGATTATCGGCGGCCTGTTCTTCGGCCTGTCGCGCCGGGCGGCGACGGAATTCTCCTTCTTTCTCGCGATCCCGGTGCTCTTTGCGGCCTCAGCATACGAGCTGTTCAAGAACCGCGCGCTGCTCTCGAGCGAGGATTTGAACCTGTTCGGCGTGGGATTCGTTGCCGCATTCGTGTCTGCCTTCTTCAGCGTGCGCTGGCTGCTGCGCTACATCAGCCGGCACGACTTTACCGTATTCGCCTGGTACCGGATCGCGTTCGGCGTGGCCGTGCTTGTGACCGCGTACACCGGCCTGGTCGACTGGACCGCTTCATAGGCTTGCAGCCTGCTGACCATGGGATGGACAAGGCGCTCGCGATTCAGCCTTGGTACCAGGGCAGGCCGCTGAAACGCCAGCCCTCCACGGTGTTCCGGTGGTTGTTCGCGTCTTTGCGGCCCTCGAAGCCGTCTATCACGTTGTAGCTTTGCGTGTAACCTGCCGCCGCCGCTGCCGTTGCTGCATTGTGGGATCGTGCGCCGCTGCGGCAAATGAATAAGACGAGCGCCTCGGGATCGACCTGTTGCTTCAGTTGCTGAACGAACTGCGGATTCGGTTTGCCCTCTGGATAGAGTTGCCACTCGATCTCGATCGCGCCCGGAATTCGTCCGACATAGTCCCACTCGGCGCGCGTACGCACATCGACGAGCTTCGCACCCGGCGCTTTCTGCAACAGTTCATACGCTTCGATCGACGATACCTCTCCCTCATAAGCCAACTTCTTCTGGCTCCCGCGCACCTGAGCCGCGGTTAGCACTTCGCTGATCGTGGACACGGATATCTCCTCGAGATCAAGCCTTCAAAAACTCTACGTCTTAGGTCGCTGCAAAGGTAGCAGATGACCGGTGCGAATCGCCTCTGTTATGATGCACCGTATCGGTGCGTTCGCGTTAAAAGCCGCACCGTCCCGGAGCGTACGCACCCCTGCCAGATAGACCAACAGATTGATTTAAAAATAAAAAGAGCTGGGCATGTTTTCTGCTAAATCCGGTTCCGCTTCCTCGGTGAGGACTCAATAACTATTTCTATTGCTCAGGAGATACACGATGGCGACGGCAGCCGACGTACTACAAATGGTCAAGGACAACGAGGTCAAATTCATCGACTTCCGGTTCACTGATACCCGCGGAAAAGAACAGCACGTCTCGGTCCCCGTCAAAGTGTTCGACATGAGCAAGTTCGACGACGGTCACGCCTTCGATGGCTCGTCGATCGCCGGCTGGAAGGGCATTCAAGCTTCCGACATGCTGCTGATGCCGGATCCGAACTCGGTCCGCATGGATCCGTTCACCGACGAGCCGACGCTGATTCTCACGTGCGACGTGGTCGAACCCTCCGACGGCAAAGGTTACGATCGCGATCCGCGCTCCATCGCGAAGCGCGCCGAGGCTTACCTGAAGTCGACCGGCCTGGGGGACGTCTCCTACTTCGGGCCCGAGCCCGAGTTCTTCGTTTTCGACTCCGTGACCTGGAAGGTGGACATGTCCGGCTCGTCGGTGAGCGTAGTGTCGGAAGAAGCTCCATGGTCGACGAACGAACAGCTGGAAGGCGGAAACAAGGGGCATCGCCCGCCGATCAAGGGAGGCTACTTCCCGGTCCCGCCGGTCGATTCGCTGCAGGACATCCGTTCCGCCATGTGTCTGGCGCTCGAAGAGCAGGGCGTCGAAGTCGAAGTGCATCACCATGAAGTTGCCGCGCCCGGACAGTGCGAAATCGGCACCAAGTACGCGCCATTGGTTCAACGCGCGGACTGGCTGCAGATCCTCAAGTACACGGTACACAACGTCGCACACTCGTACGGCAAGACGGCCACTTTCATGCCGAAGCCCATAGTCGGCGATAACGGCTCGGGCATGCACGTTCACCAGTCGGTTTGGAAGAGTGGCGAGAACCTGTTCGCGGGCAACGGCTACGCCGGCCTGTCCGAGTTCGCCCTGTACTACATCGGCGGCATCATCAAGCACGCGAAGGCGCTGAACGCAATCACCAACCCCGGCACCAACTCGTACAAGCGCCTGGTTCCTGGCTTCGAAGCACCGATCAACCTGGCCTACTCGGCGCGCAACCGCTCGGCCTCGATTCGCATTCCCTACGTATCCAGCCCGAAGGCTCGCCGCATCGAAGTGCGCTTCCCCGATCCGACCGCCAACCCATATTTGGCGTTCGCCGCGATGCTGATGGCGGGTCTCGACGGCGTGCAGAACAAGATCCATCCGGGCGACCCGATCGACAAGAACCTGTACGACCTGCCGCCCGAAGAAGCCAAGAAGGTCCCGAACGTTTGCTCGTCGCTCGACATGGCGCTCGAGCACCTCGACAAAGACCGCGACTTCCTCACGCGCGGCGGGGTGTTCTCGAACGACATGCTGGACGCCTACATCGATCTGAAGATGGAAGAGGTCACCAATTTCCGCATGACCACCCATCCGATCGAGTTCGCGATGTACTACAGCGCCTGAGGCTTGATCGAGCAAGCTGCGGCAAAGGGCGGGCGAGATACCCGCCCTTTTGTTTTCTTCCAGGCTACTGCCTCGGCCCAGCCACCGGAGGGCGGATTGATTACGCGGTATGGCTGTCATAGACTGCGGCACGGCGCATTTTCGGGCGCCGAGGTCGATCTCAACCCTCATGCGCTATCGGTTCTTACCGCTCGCCCTGTTATTTGCTACCGCGCCGGCTCTGGCCGAGACGTGCAAGTACGTCGACAAGGACGGCCGCACGATCTACTCCAATGTGCCGGTGAAGAATGCGCGCAAGGTGGCCTGCTTCCAGCCGCCTCCGACGCCGTCACCCGAACCGAGCACTGCGCCGGCGAATGCCCGTTCGCCGGGGCCAACCGATACCAGCCGGGCGCGCGTGGAGCCCAACACGCAGCGGCAGCGCGACAGCGATCGCCGTCAAATACTCGAGAGCGAGCTCGCGCGCGAGCAGGACGCGCTGAACGAGGCCAAGAAGGCGTTGGCGGAGCAGGAGTCGGTGCGCGAGGGCAACGAACGGAATTACGCGCGAATGCAGGAGCGACTCAAGCCTTATCAGGATGCAGTGGCGCTCCACGAGAAGAACGTCGCGTCCATCAAGCAGGAAATCGCCAACCTCAAATAGCTTCCGCGGCCGGCCGGCGACTCGTTTACGAACGCCGCCCTTCCCGCGCGTCTGTCGTTGGCGCCTATGGCGCATTGCGCAACGATCGCGTCACATCTCTCGCGCATCCGTCTGGCGACAGTTTCCCTTGGCGACGTTGCGGTGCAAAATAACGACATGCGGATTGGACGAGCGCAGGTTGCATCCTTCGTGAGAGAGGACGGCCGTCCGGACCGGCAATTCACGTCGTCCGGCCTCGATGCCTTGGCCACGGCTGTCCTCTATCTGGACCTTGATCTTGGGTTGCGGTACGCCAATCCGGCAGCGGAGAACCTGTTCAAGGTGAGCAGCCGGAACATCGTCGGCCATGCCCTTTCGGAAGTCTTCCCGAATACGGCGCCGCTGACGAACGCGATCCATCTGGCGGTCGAGCGCAACTCGACCTACGTGCAGCATGAGCTACAGCTAACCACCGCCGCACAGGAAAAGCTCGAAGTGAGCTGCACAGTGACCCCGTCTGAAATCGACGGCTTCGAGGGCTATCTGCTCGAGTTCACGGAGCTGCATCAGCAGCTGCGCATTGCGCGCGAAGAACGCCTGCTCGATCAGACGGAAGCAGGCCGCTGGCTGATCCGCAATCTCGCGCACGAGATCAAGAATCCGCTCGGCGGACTGCGAGGCGCGGCGCAGCTGTTGGAGCGGGAGCTCGAGCGCCCCGAGCTGACGGAGTACACGCAGGTGATCATGAAGGAGGCGGATCGCCTGCAAACCTTGATGGACCGGCTGCTCACCCCTCAACGCCTGCCGCAGCTCGTACCGATGAACATCCATGAAGCGCTCGAACGCGTGCGCAGTCTGGTGCTCGCCGAGTTCCCGAACGGCATTCGGATTCGCCGCGAATATGACGTAAGCCTGCCGCCGGTAGACGCCGACAAGGAGCAGATCATCCAGGCCTTGCTCAACATCGGGCGCAACGCCGCGCAAGCGTTGAAAGGCAGTGGCGAGATCGTCCTGCGCACGCGGGTGGCGCGCCAGATTACGCTCGCTCGCAAGCTGCATCGGCTTGGCGTCATGATTCAAGTGATCGATAACGGGCCAGGCGTGCACCAAGACATCCGCGACAAGATTTTCTTTCCGCTCGTGTCCGGCCGCGAGGGCGGCACTGGCCTCGGCCTGACCCTGGCGCAGAACTTCGTCAACCAGCACCAGGGCCAGATCGAGCTCGACAGCGAGCCGGGAAGAACCTGCTTCACGATTCTGCTGCCGCTGAGCCCGGGCCGTCCCTGATCAGCATGTACGGACCGAAACAAAACTGCCGGAACCAACCATGAAACCTGTCTGGATCATCGACGATGACCGGTCCATCCGCTGGGTGTTCGAAAAGACGCTCACCCGCGAGGACATAACCTTCAAGATGTTTTCTTCGGCGCAGGATGCGCTGAGCGCACTTGGTGCATCGGTACCGCAGGTGGTCGTGAGCGACATCCGCATGCCGGGCGGCTCGGGACTCGAGTTACTGCAGAAAATCAAGGAGCGGCATCCGACGCTTCCGGTCATCATCATGACGGCCTACTCGGACCTCGAGAGCGCTGTCGCGGCATTTCAGGGCGGCGCTTTCGAATATCTGCCGAAGCCGTTCGACGTCGATCATGCGGTCGATCTGATCCGCCGCGCCATGGACGAAAGCCTGCGGCAGGACGATGTCTCTGAAGACGCCGAGGCCGGCCCCGAGATCCTCGGGCAGGCTGCATCGATGCAGGAAGTCTTCCGGGCCATCGGGCGCCTCACGCAATCGCATGCGACAGTCCTCATCAACGGCGAGTCGGGGACCGGCAAGGAGCTGGTGGCGAGAGCGCTGCATCGTCACAGCCCGCGTGCGCCGAAGCCGTTCATTGCCATCAATACGGCCGCGATCCCCAAGGATCTGCTGGAGTCGGAGCTCTTCGGGCACGAGCGCGGCGCCTTTACCGGCGCTCAAAGCATGCGGCGCGGCCGTTTCGAGCAAGCCGAGGGGGGGACACTGTTCCTGGATGAGATCGGCGACATGCCGCCGGATCTGCAGACGCGCCTGCTGCGTGTTCTATCGGACTCGCACTTCTACCGTGTCGGTGGCCATCAACCGATCAAGGCCAACGTACGCATCATCGCCGCCACGCACCAGGACCTCGAGCAACGGGTGAAGAACGGGCTGTTCCGCGAGGACTTGTTCCATCGGCTAAACGTGATTCGCATCCGGCTGCCGGCATTGCGCGAGCGGCGCGAGGACATTCCATTGCTGGCGAAATACTTCCTCACCAAGAGCGCAAAAGATCTCAATGTAGAGACCAAGCGCATGACCGACGCGGCGGTCAAATATCTCATCAGCCACGACTTCCCGGGCAACGTGCGCCAACTCGAGAATCTTTGCCATTGGCTGACGGTGATGGCACCCGGCGTCAACATCGACATTCCGGACTTGCCGCCAGAGTTCCGCGAAGAGCAACGGGCGCTCACGACCGAGAGCTGGATCTCCGCGCTCGAGAAGGAAGCCGAGACCGTGCTCAACCGCGGGGAGCAGAACATCATGCATGAGATGACGCGTCAGTTCGAGCGCGCGCTCATCATGAAGGCGCTCGCGCACACGGGCGGCCGGCGCATCGAAGCCTCACACTTGCTCGGGATGGGTCGCAATACGCTGACGCGCAAGATCCAGGAGCTCGAGATCGAAGGTAAGGAGGCCGCTGGCGAGCACTAAAGCCGGTGTGGCAGCGCCGCCACGCTCAACAGCTACTGGACCTCTGTTATCACCGGTGCGTGATCGGACGGGCGTTCGAGCGCCCGCATGCTCTTGTCGATGCGGCTGGCTTTCACGCTACGTGCCAATTCTTCGGTTACCAGAATGTGGTCGATGCGCAGCCCAAGGTTGCGCTTGAATGCATTCATCCGGTAATCCCACCAACTGAAGGATTTTTCCGGCTGCTCCAACAGGCGGAAGCTGTCCTTCAACCCCAGGTAGAGCAAAGCGCGAAATGCGGCGCGCTCCGGCTCGCTAAACAGCACCTTGCCCTGCCACAACTGGGGATCGTGCACGTCACGGTCTTCCGGCGCGATGTTGTAATCGCCCAGCACGGCGAGCCGCGGATGCACTTTCACTTCCTGCGCAAGCCAAGTACGCAGTCCGTTCAGCCATGAGAGCTTGTACTGATACTTCTCCGACTCGACGCTCTCCCCGTTCGGAACGTATACGCAGATCACTCTGATCCCATCCACATTCGCGGCCAGTACGCGCTTCTGGAGATCGACAAAGTCCGGTATCGCGTGGAGCGGATTTGAACCTGCGGTGCGAGAGAGAATCGCGACGCCGTTGTAGGTCTTCTGGCCGGCGAACAGCGCCTCGTAGCCGGCTTTGTGTAACTCGTCGGCGGGGAAATTCGTGTCCTCAAGCTTGGTTTCCTGCAGGCAGACGACATCCGGCTGCTCACGCGCCAGCCAACCGAGCAAATGCGGGAGACGAATTTTCAGCGAGTTGACGTTCCACGTGGCCAGCTTCAATTTCTTATCGCTGTGCAGCGACCGTCTCTCATTCGTTGCGCCGACGTTGCTTCCGGGAGCAATCCATATAGAGTCAGCTCGGTTGAGGTGCCCACATAGACGCGCCCGTTAGCGATGGTCGGGAGGGTGAATTTTACGGCGGGGCCGGCACGGTCGCGCACTCCCGACTCGCTGCTGTTGTAGAGCTCTCTCGACAGATCGTTTGCATCGTAGGCGCGCAGCACCGCAGGCCCACGCTGCCTGAACGCCTCGGCGTCGACGATCCAGACGATCCCGTCTGTGCCTCTGTTCGAAGAAATGCTCGGTGTCGCGCCCGGGTAACCAGCGCGCTTCGACGTTTCAGATACCGGCGTCTCGGAGATTCGGCCGTCGGACACGGCCAACGCCTTCAGCGTATCCCCTCCCGCATGCATGTAGATTTTCCCCGCGAACACGGCGGGCATGCTGAAACAGGCGCGCGTGGTCCCATTAAGCGTCTGTACGACCTGACTATCATCGGCCGGATTGAACTGTCCCAGACGGTCGCGATCGAGCACGTACAGCTTGCCGCCCTTGCCGCAGCCGACCATTAGATGTGGATGAGCTCTGCTGCCCATGGCGTCAGGTAGGAGAACCACTCCGCCGCCACCGACATCAAGGTCATGTTCGTTCAGCGCTGCGTAATCGTGGGGGGTGAAGTAATCCGCCAAGGTCAACGCACCGTCGCGTGGGAACAGCTTGAGAAAACTATTGCCGAAATTCGAGAACGGTTTACGCGCCTCGAAGCTGCCATCGCCGGTGCTGAAGTACAGGGAGCCGTCACGATCGATCGCAGGGGCAGCCCCGCTCATCCAGATGCCGCCGTCCTCACCATTTGGCGTGGTATTGAAGACTTGCACCGGACGCAGGCTTCGAGCAGCGTGACCGAGCACCCAGCCATGGTACTTGCCGCGATCGCCATGCGATCCGTACAAGCTGTACACGACGCCGTTCGCGAGCGCGAGGCCGGGACGGTTGAGCTGCGTGCGCGGCGCAAATCCAATTCGTCCGAACAGGCCGCTGCCCGAGCCGGATCCATCAACCGTGGCGTTGATCTCGACCGGACCGCCGAACTTCTCGACACCAGTCGCAATGTCGAGCGCGTGCAACCGTTGCGCGTACGTTAGCCAACCTTCCTTGGTCTTCGACACGACATAGATTGTGCCGCTCGTGGCGTCGATCACAGGGGTCGCGGTGATACCGATCTCCGGACTGATGTCAGCGCTTTTGACGTCGGCTTCCGGCACCGGGCGTGCACGCCCCGCCGCGTCCAGTAAGCGCACGTGCCACAGCGGTTGTGCCTGGTCGCCCGGGCAGGCATCCGCATCGAACGCGTAGACGCTGTTGTGCTGAGTCGCTACGTAGACCACATTGTGCGGTCCCTTGCCGCCGACGTCGACGTTTTGCACGTAGAGCGGCTGCGCATAGATCTCGCCGTCCACCGGATACGATAGGAGCTTGCCGAAGCTGGCGGCTTTGACGTTGTTGATCTTCAGGATCGTTTCGTTTGGATAGAGTCCGCTTCGGCCATCGTCATTGTGATACGTGAGCACATTCATGTCGGACCCGGCATGGGCCTGCGCACAATGCGCGAGAGCCGCTAGGATCGCGAGCCATCGCATGACACCCGCCATCGATTTCGAACGGGACGTAAGGATGCGTCGATATGTGCCGGCGCGCTTCAGCGCGCGCCGTCGTAAGTTGCGCCCCGATGAGCGTTGTGCTGGTTGCGGACCTTTGCAGCCGGCTCTAGCGGTAATCGCCAAGCGGTCCGACACGTGGGAGTCCGGACCCAGGAGCTTCACGATCAGCGCAGCGCTTCGAGCACAACCATCTGCGCCTGCGCAGGCTGCGCCTCAGGCTTGGGCTTCTGAGCGGTCCCCGCAGGCTTGGACGTCGCCACGGGCACCAGCGCCGATGTCGGATAGCCGGCCACATCCAACGCGTTCTTCCAGCCTTCCTCTTCGTAGCCGCGCAAGACCTGACTGCCCACCTTCATCACCGGAATCTCGATCTTGCCGCCTGTGAGCGCCTTGAGCTCTTCAGCGGCTGCCGGATCGCGCGGATTCTTTTCGGTGAACGGCACGCCACGCTTGGTCAGTGCAGCGGACGCCTTGGTGCAGGGATCGCCGCAATCCGACGTGTAAAGCGTCACCGGAAAGTCTTTCACAGCCTTCTGCAGCGAATAGGGCAGAGTCGCTTCGGGCACCCGGTCGCCGAACTTCTTCCGCTCGGAAGCTTTGGCCTCGGGCGGCGGCGGCTGGTCGGTGTAGTGGACGTTCCCGTCTTTATCGGTCCACTTGTAGAGCTTGTCGGCGGCCGCCGGCCCAGCCGCGAGCGCTAGAGCAAGAACCATCGCCAGAGTCTTCATGTTTGACCTCCTACCGTCTCGACGGACGCTGGACATCAAGCAACCGCCATGCCGCTGTGGCGCAACAGCGCGTCGATTTTGGGCTCGCGCCCACGGAAAGCTATGAAGGACTCGAGCGCCGGGCGCGAACCGCCTACCCCAAGAATCTCGCGCCGGAAGCGCTCGCCAGCCTCGGAGCTCAGCACCCCCATTTCCTCGAACAGGCTATAGGCATCCGCGGATAACACTTCCGCCCACTTGTAGCTGTAGTACCCCGCCGCGTAACCGCCGGCGAAGATGTGGGAGAAGTTGTTCGGGAACCGGTTGTACTCCGGCGGTAGCACGACCGCGACCTCTTTGCGTACGCGCTCGAGAAGCTGCAGCGGCGTGAGCACACCGTCCGGATCGAAGTCGTAGTGCAGGTGCATGTCGAACAGCGCGAACTCGAGCTGCCGCACGGCGTGCAGCCCACTCTGGAAATTCTTCGCAGCGAGCATCTTGTCGAAGAGCTCTCGAGGCAGCGCTGCTCCGGTTTCCACGTGCGAGCTCATGCCGCGTACCACGTCCCACTCCCAGCAAAAGTTCTCCATGAACTGGCTGGGCAGCTCGACCGCGTCCCATTCCACACCGTTGATGCCGGATACGCCGCGTTGCTCGACTCGGGTCAACAGATGGTGCAGACCATGGCCCAGCTCGTGGAACAGTGTGATCACCTCGTCGTGCGTGAACAGTGCCGGCCTGCCGCCGACGGGCGCCGAGAAATTGCAGTTGAGATACGCCACCGGGATTTGAATGCCGTTGCGCTTGCGCTTGCGTGTGATGGCATCGTCCATCCAGGCACCTCCGCGCTTGGAGGGCCGCGCGAACAGATCGGCGTAGAACTGGCCGATGAATTCGCCCGACGCATCGTGGATGTCGAAAAAGCGGACATCGGGATGCCACGCGGCAGCCTGTCCGGGCGTGATGCGCAGGCCATACAGCGTTTCGACCAGGCGGAAGACGCCGGTCAGCACTTTGGGCTCGGGGAAGAACTGCTTCACTTCCTGCTCGGAAAACGCGTAGCGCTCGACGCGCAGCTTCTCCGAGGCCCAACCGATATCCCAGGCCTGCAAGGTCTCCAGCCCGAGACGTTCGCGTGCGAAGGCCGCGAGCTCATCGTAGTCGCGCAGCGCGAACGGCTTTACCTGCGCCGCAAGATCGGTGAGGAAGCTCAGCACTTGAGCAGGGGACTCGGCCATCTTCGGCTCGAGCGAAACTTGCGCGAAGCTCTCATAGCCCAACAGGTGCGCAAGACGCCGCCGCAGCTTCAGGATCTGCTCGATGATCGGTGTGTTGTTCCACTCGGGGTTGCCGAACTCCGCGGCCCTGGTCACGTAGGCTCGATACATGAGCTCACGCAGCGTGCGGTTGTCCGCATATTGCATGACAGGAAGATAAGACGGCATCTGCAGCGTGAACTTCCAACCCTCCTTGCCGTCTTGTCTCGCGGCTTCCTGCGCCGCCTCCAGCACGTCTTCGGGAATCCCAGTCAGCTCCTCCGGAGCAGCCACGTAATGCGCAAAAGCGTTTGTGGCGTCCAGCAGATTGTCGCTGAAGCGCGAGGACAGCTTGTCGAGCTGCTCGCGCACCTGCTTGAACTCGGCTTTCTGCTCCGGCGAGAGCTCGGCGCCGCCGAGGCGAAAGTCGCGCAGTTCGTTCTCGACGATCTTTCTCTGCGCGCGATCGAGCCCGCCGAACTCGGGCGCGGCCCGCAAGGCCTTGAACTTGGCGTAGAGACGCTCATCCTGCGACAGCTCGGCGTGGTATTGGCTGATCCTGGGCAAGTTGGCGTTGTAGGTCTCGCGCAACGCGGGGCTGTTCATGACCGCGTTCAGATGCGCGACCTGGCCCCACGCACGCGAAAGCCGCTCGTTCGCGTCGTCCAGCGGGGCAACGAAATTGTCCCAGGTCGGCTTGTCGTCGGCGGTGGCCACGCGTTCGACGAGGGCACGATTCTCTTGCAGTAACTGATCGACCGCTGGCGTGACATGCTCGGGCTGAATCGCGGCGAAACAAGGCAGTCCGGAGAAATCGAGTAGAGGATTCATTCAGTGAGTCATCGGTTTACCCCGAAGCAACCGCGACACAGTCACGTCGCGTCCTGCGCTCAGGGAAGTTGAGGGTGAAAAAGCGCTGCGCGTCGTACATATGGGCTAACTCGACGATTCAAAGACGATCTCGCCGCCCACCAGAGTGAAGCGCGCGCGCCCTTGCAGCTCCAACCCGAGAAGCGGCGTGTTCTTCCCCTGACTGTGCAGAGCGCCTGGCTCCACTCGCCACCAGGCCTCAGGGTCGAACACGCACAGATCGGCTGGCTGCCCGGGCTGCATGGCCGGCACCGAATGGCCGAGGATGCTCGACGGCACGGTAGTCACGCGCACCAGGGCCGCCGCCAGCGATAGCCGCTCCTCGCGTGCCCATTTGAGCGTGAGCGGCAACAACAGCTCCAGCCCGGTCGCACCAGGCTCCGCTTCGGCAAACGGCACCTGCTTGGCATCCTCATCCAATGGCGCGTGGTCGGAACAAATTGCGTCGACGGTGCCATCCGCCAATCCCGCGCGCAGAGCATCCCGGTCACGCAGCCCACGCAGCGGTGGCACCAGATTGCAATTGGAATCGAAGTAGCCGAGGTCCATCTCGCTCAGATGAACGTGATGGGCCGCCACATCACAAGTGACCGCGGTGCCCCTGCGCTTGGCCTGGCGCACCATCTCGACCCCTTCCGCGGTGGACAGCCGGCATAAGTGCAATCGTGCTCCCGTCTCTCGCGCCAGGATCAGTATCGCTGCGAGCGCGACCGTCTCGGCGCAAGCCGGAATGCCCGCCAAGCCCAATCGCGTGGCAACCTCCCCGTCATGCGCCACGCCTCCGCGTGACAGCGCCGGATCCTGTGGGCGCAACCAGACCGCGAACCCGAACGTGCTCGCGTATTCTAGGGCGCGCATCAGAACTTGCTTGTCGTTCATGGGGGCATCACCCTGACTGAACGCGACACATCCCGCGTCCTGCAACTCCGCCATCTCGGTGAGGCGCTCGCCCTGCAATCCTTGCGTCAAGGCACCGAGCGGAAACACTCGCGCCTGGTTGAGGCTGCGCGCGCGGAACTTGAGCATCTCGACCAGGCCCGGCTCGTCCAGAGGAGGATCTGTATCCGGCGGACACACCAGGCTGGTTACGCCACCGGCCACCGCAGCCTGCATCTCACTCTCGAGCGTGGCTTTGTATTCGAACCCGGGCTCGCGCAACCGCGCGGAGAGATCCACCAAGCCCGGACACACGGCCAGGCCGGACGCATCGATCACGCGATCCGCTTTGAAGCCGGCTGGCGCCCTGCCGACTGCGCCGATCCGGCCGTCGGCCACGAACAGATCCTGTGCTGTCTCGGTCCCGGCGGCGGGGTCGATCAGTCTTCCGTTCTTGATGTGGATGTTCATGCGCGAAGATGCTCTGCCAGG
>Ga0070681_10003180_pt1 | contig 15292 bp, 11 predicted proteins | sample KBSC83BmetaG_FD_65650 | JGI IMG/M metagenome (GOLD analysis project Ga0070681, IMG submission 65650) | Corn rhizosphere microbial communities from Kellogg Biological Station, Michigan, USA - KBS C8-3B metaG | ecosystem: Host-associated > Plants > Roots > Rhizosphere | place: USA: Michigan...
GGCGGGTCAGTGCGATGCATTTCCCTACGCATGTCCGGCGTTCTCTGAAAGGCTCGCGTAGTTGACGCCCAACAGTTCCATTGCCGCCGCGAGCCGTTCCTCGGACGGCAACTCGAAGATAACGTCATTGCGCGCTGCAACGGTAAGCCACGCATTTTGCGCCAGTTCGTGCTCCAGCTGGCCAGGCGCCCAGCCGGCATAACCGAGCGTAACCAATATCTGGTGCGGGCCGTCTCCGCACGCTACCGCCTGCAGGATGTCTTTGGAGGTAGTCAGGCCGATCTCGGAGCTGACCGCAAGCGTCGACTGCCACTGGCCGACTGGCTCATGCAGCACGAAACCCCGGTCGGTCTGTACGGGCCCGCCAAAGTGTACCGGGATCGAAATGCATTCTTTGGCCTTAGCCGGTATGCCGACCTGCTCGAGCAGCTTGGATAGCACCATATCGATCGGGCGGTTGACGACCAGCCCGAGCGCGCCCTGCTCGTTATGTTCGCAGATGTAGGTCAGGGTCTTGGAAAAATGCGGATCGGCCATATTGGGCATGGCGATCAGGAAATGGTCCTTGAGATTCACCGATTGCATTTTTGGGGTACCTATTCGCGCCGCCTCGCGCGGACCATCAGATCGGCGCTATTGTAAACGGGTGGCCGGCCCTTCACAATTAATTTGCGGCCCCAGATTGGCGCAGGCAGCGCTCGTTACTCGCTGATAAATCGTGCGAAATCCGAAATGTCGCGGGTCGGGTCGAGACGCGACGCGTGCCTGGCCAAAAATAATCCCTGGGCGCGGTTACCTGCGCCAGAACGCAGGCGTAAAGATGATCAGCAGGGTGAAAAGTTCGAGCCGGCCGAGGAGCATCGCAACCGTGCATACCCAGGTCTGGTAGTCGGTCAGCGCCCGGTAGGTCGTCGCCGGGCCGACCTGGTTAAGTCCTGGGCCCGTGTTATTGATGCACGCGATCACCGCCGTGAAGGCCGTAGTGGGATCCAGTCCGCTTGCCAGCAGCAGGAACGTCATCGCGATCACGCAGGCGCCATAGACCGACATGAAAGCGAGAACGGCATACACGATCTGGTTCGGTACCACGTGGCCGCCGAACTTGACCGGCACCTGCGCGCTGGGGTGGATCAGTTTGAGCATTTCGCGCAAGCCCTGCTTCGCGAGCAGTTTGGCCCGGATCATTTTTATGCCGCCGCCGGTCGAGCCCGAACTCGATACGAAACAGCACAAAAACAACATCCACATCGGCGCGAATGCCGGCCATAGATTGAAATCGGTATTGGCGAAGCCGGTGGTGGTTGCGATCGAAACAGTATTGAAGCTGGCGTAGCGCAGCGCCGTCATGAAGTCCGTATAAAAGCCGTGCGACCACAGATATACGGCGATCATCACGCAGCTCGCCAATGTAATAAGCACGAACGTGCCGGCTTCGGGGTCGGCGCGATAGGGGCGCGGACTGCGTTCGCGCCACGCCAGAAAATGGGTCGCAAAATTGATGCCGGCGATCAGCATGAAAATGATGGCGATTGCCTCGATCAGCGGTGAGTCGAAATAGCCAAAGCTCGCGTCATGCGTTGAAAATCCGCCCAGCCCCATCGTCGAAAACGCGTGACATACCGCGTCAAACCAGGTCATACCGGCGATGCGGAAGGCAAAGATGCAGGCGATTGTGATAGCGGCGTAGATCAGCCACAACCCCTTTGCGGTCTCGGTGATGCGCGGCGTGAGCTTCGTTTCCTTCATCGGGCCCGGCGTTTCGGCCTTGTAGAGCTGCATGCCGCCCACGCCCAGGAGCGGCAGGATTGCCACCGCCAGCACGATCAATCCCATGCCGCCCAGCCAGACCAGTTGACAGCGCCAGAAATTGATCGAAGGCGGCAGCTTGTCGAGATCTGCAAGCACGCTGGCGCCGGTGGTGGTGATGCCGGACACGGTTTCGAAGTATGCGTCGGTAAAGCTAAGTCCGTCGAGGTAGAACATCAGCGGCAGCGTCGCAAATGCGGGCAACACCGTCCATACCAGAGATACCAGCAGAAATCCGTCGCGCAACTGCAGTTCGCGCCGGAAGCGCCAAGTCGCGAGGCGCATGAGCAGTCCGGCGGCTAAGGTGATCGCAATTGCCTTGTCATAGGAATTCTGGGCGTCATCCTCATAGAAATGAGCGAGCGCGAATGGAGCCAGCATGGTGAGACTAAAGATCATTACCACCGCGCTGAAAACGTTGACGACGGGCGCGACACGTTCTACGACCGGTGGGAGCATGAGCGTGACCTAAGCTAGATGCAGTGGCTACAAAAAGCCGGCGCTGACCTGGAACAGCTTCTCGACTTTCGGCACCGTGCTTTTATTGACTGCGAACACGATCACGTGATCGTCGGACTCGATTACGGTGTCGTGATGCGCCATGATCACATGCACATCAGTGGCGGCCCTCTTGTCGGGGCGTTCGAGTGCCGGGCGTTCGAGCTTGCGCACAATGGTGCCGATCGTCGCGCCTTTCGGCAGGTTGATTTCCTCGACGCGGCGGCCGACCACTTGTGAGGACTTGTAATCGCCGTGCGCGATCAATTCGAGCGCTTCTGCCGCGCCACGCCGCAGGCTATGCACGGCGACGCAATCACCGCGGCGCACGCGTGCAAGCAGTTTGCCGATTGTTGCCTGCGCCGGCGAGATCGCGATGTCGATGTCGCCGGCCTGCAGCAGGTTGACATAGGCGCTGCGGTTGATCAGCGCAACCACCTTGCCTGCGCCCATGCGCTTGGCGAGCAGCGCCGACATGATGTTGCTCTCATCGTCGTTCGTCACTGCGCAATACAAGTCCATCTCGCCGATATTCTCTTCTTCGAGCAGTTCCTCGTCGGTCACATCGCCCGCCAGTACCAGCGCGTTACTCAGCTCTCCCGCGATACGCTCTGCATTCACCTTGTTGAATTCGATCAGCTTTACTTTGTAGTTCTTTTCGAGCGCCTTGGCCAGACGCTGACCAATGTTACCGCCGCCGCCGATCATAATGCGGCGTATGGGTTTGTCCATGCGACGCAATTCGCGCATCACCCCGCGGATATTTTCGGTGGCGGCGATGAAAAAAACTTCGTCGCCGGCCTCGATCACGGTGCGGCCTTCGGGGACGATTGGCGCATCCTGGCGGAAAATCGCCGCCACGCGCGTCTCGACGTTGGGCATATGGCGCCGGATTTCCTGTAATTCGTGGCCTACCAAAGGCCCGCCATGGAAGGCGCGGACCGCGACCAGGCTTACTTTGCCGTCGGCGAACTCGAGCACCTGCAGCGACTCCGGAAATTCGATCAGCTTGACGATGTAATCGGTGAGAATTTGCTCAGGGCAGATTGCGAAATCGACCGCGAAGCTCTCGTCCGCGAAGATCTCCTGATGGGCAAGATAATCGGTGGCGCGGATGCGCGCGATCCGGGTCGGCGTGTTGAAAAGCGTCGCTGCCAACTTGCATGCGACGAGATTGGTCTCATCGCTGCGCGTGACGGCAAAAATCAGGTCGGCATCGGCGGCGCCGGCTGCGGCGAGCACCGACGGATGCGCGGCGTTGCCAACGATCGTGCGCAGATCAAGGCGGTCCTGCAACTGTTTCAGGCGCGCCGCATCGATGTCGATAATCGTGATGTCATTGGCTTCGGAACACAGGCTTTCGGCCACCGACGATCCAACTTGGCCTGCGCCGAGAATAATGATCTTCAATCGAGCGGCCTTCTCAGTGTGAACGCGAAAGTCCGCGATTTTAGTCTTGTTTAACGTGCGGGTAAAACGACATCGGTGCGCCGGTCTCGCGTTCGAGCGCTGTGGCATAATCAGCACATGCGGCGCGTCCACGGCAACCTTACGCGCATCCACGTGCCGAGCGCGCTCGCCCCTGGCGCCGAGATTCCGCTGCACAGCGCAGCCGCGCATCATCTGTTGCGCGTGCTGCGCGCCCATGTCGGCGATGAGATTGTCGTTTTCAACGGCGGCACCGAGTTTGCAGCCGCGATTACCCATATCGATAAACACGGTGTCAGCGTCAAGCTTGGCCCAGGCAACGCGGTCGACCGTGAATCGCCGCTTGAGTGCACGCTCGCACAGGCGATATCGGGTGGCGAGCGCATGGATTTCACGCTGCAGAAGGCAGTTGAGCTTGGCGTCGCGCGCGTGCAGCCGCTCTACAGCGAGCGCAGTATCGTGCGCTTGGACCCCGCGCGTGCGGCCAAGCGCAGCGCGCACTGGCGTCAAGTAATGATTTCGGCGTGCGAGCAGTGCGCGCGCAATATCGTCCCCGAATTAGGAGCGCCTGTGCCCATCATCGACTGGCTGAATGGGCTGGGGTTGGCGCAGCCGGAAGAGCTGCGCTGGTTGCTCACGCCGCATGCGCGCGCACGCTTGGCCGGGCGGCCGCAACCGCGCGTGGTCGTGCTGCTCGCGGGACCCGAAGGCGGCTTGTCGACGGCAGAAACCGAGTTCGCCCAGCTGCGGGGATTTATTGCGATGCGGCTGGGGCCGCGTGTGCTTCGCACCGAAACCGCTGCGCTGGCGGCGCTCGCTGCCGTGCAGACGCTGTGGGGTGATTTTTAGGCCGCTAAAACGAAAAGCCGGACACACGGCGTTGCAAGCATACCGCACGCCGCCGCTTCAAGCCCGCAATCGGTGTTTTCGCGGCTTTCCCTCGCGCGCGTTCTCGCATAATATCCGTTTGAATATTAAGGTTGCTCGCGTATCGCATGGCATTCTCCGTCCCCGCTGAGTTCGTCAAATCGTTCCGCTCCGCGGCGCCTTATATCCACGCCTTCGGCGGCCGCACTTTTGTGGTGGCGTTTGGCGGGGAAGTGGTCGCCGACAGCAGATTTATCGCTCTCATACACGACTTGAATCTGCTGGCGAGTCTCGGTGTACGGCTGGTTCTGGTTCACGGCGCGCGGCCGCAGATCGAGTCGCGCCTGGCACACCTCAAACATCGCACGCATTACATTAACGGTCTGCGCGTCACCGACGATATCGCGCTGTCGTGCGCCAAGGAAGCGAGCGGCAGAATACGCGTCGAAATCGAGGCTTTGTTGTCGATGGGTCTGCCGAATTCGCCGATGGCGGGGGCCGACATCCGTGTTGCGAGCGGTAATTTCGTGACGGCCAAGCCGATTGGCGTGCTCGATGGGGTGGATCTCGAGCATACGGGTGAAGTGCGCAAGATAGACGCGGTTGGCATCCGGGATCGGCTCGAGCACAACGAACTGGTATTGTTGTCGCCGCTCGGGTACTCGCCGACCGGCGAAATCTTTAACGTTGCACTTGAGGACGTCGCCGTGTGTACCGCAGTCGCGCTCAAAGCGGAGAAGCTGATATTTTTGGTTGATTCGGCGGGTGTGGTCACGGGCAAGCGCGCAGAGTTAAAGCACGAGCTGACCTGCAGCGAAGCCGAGCGTCTGCTGGCCCGCGGCGGTGCGGTGACGGAAGACGTCAGGCTCTATCTGCCGCGCGCGGTGAGCGCATGCCGCGCCGGGGTCAAGCGTGCGCATCTGATTTCGCGCCACGCAGACGGCGCGCTGCTGCTCGAATTGTTTACCCATCGCGGCGTGGGCACCATGGTAACGCAGGATCCGCTCGAGAAACTGCGCCCGGCGCGCATCGATGACATCGGCGGCATTCTGCGCCTGATCGAGCCGCTCGAGGTCGACGGCACGCTGGTCAAACGCAACCGCGATCTGCTCGAAATGGAAATCGAGCGTTTCTTCGTGCTCGAACACGATCGGGTGATCATCGGCTGCGCAGCGCTGTATCAGTTCGACCACGGCATGGCCGAGCTCGCGGGTCTTGCCGTGCATCCGGATCACCGCCGCGCCGGTGCCGGCGAGCGTTTGTTGCAAGCGGTCGAAGTGCGCGCCAAACAGCGCAAGGTGAGGCGATTGTTCGTTCTTACGACGCGCACCGCGCACTGGTTCATCGAGCGCGGTTTCAACGCAGCAAGCGTGTCGGAGCTGCCGCGGCGCAAGCAGGATTTATACAACTACCAGCGCCGCTCGCAAGTGTTCATCAAGAACTTGTAGCGCAGCCAAGCTCGCTTCTGGTCTAGTGGGGAGGGCGATGCCGCAACAACCCGTCGACGCCGCAGTTTGGCATGCAGGCTCATTTCGCGAGGGCATGTGAGACTTTTGCCGCAACTTTCTTCGCTGCGCGTCAAGCTCATCATCGCCGCCATCGCGGTGCAGGCGTTGATGCTCGCCGCTATCATCGCCAAAGGCATCGACGTCATGAGCGCGAAACTGGAGGATCGCGCGCAATTGCAGCTCGTCGAAGACAAGAAGCTGCTCGTCACCTCGCTCGCAGTGCCGCTCAAGCGTCGCGACATAGCTGCAATCGACGCAATACTGGCTCAGGCGCGCAGCGACGACAATATTGCGTACCTGGTGGTGTTCGACGTTGCGGGCAATGTGGTTGCGCGCAGCGGCTGGGATGCGGCCGCGCCGCTGCCGCCGCTAACCACTCAATTGCGCGACGCCGCGAGCCTTGATCGCGGGCGCTTCGACTCCGAAGTCAAGGTCCAACTGAACGACGAAGTCGTCGGAAACGTGCGCTTTGGGTTAGCGACGGCATTCCTGCAGACCGCGCGTGCCGATCTGCTGAGGCAAGCGCTCGCCACTGGCGGTACTGCAATGGCGGTATCGGCGCTGTTGATCGCGATGGTTGGCATCTGGCTGACCCGTAATCTGAATCAGTTGACGCGCGCCAGCGAACGCGTCGCCGAGGGTGATTTTACTGTCCGCTTGCCGGTCGAGAGCAACGACGAGATCGGCAGGCTCACGGCAGGGTTCAATGTGATGTCCGAGGCATTGCGCAACCGCATCGAAGCGCTTGCCGCAAGCGAAGCGAAATTTCACGCGATTGCGGACCATTCGTACGACGTTGAACTGTGGATCGGCACCGAAGGCAGGCTGATCTGGATCAATCCACGCGTCTACGACATGTTCGGCTATACCCCGGAAGAATGCCTCGCGATGGAGAGCTTTCCGGCCGCGCTCGTCGATCCCGAGGACGTCTCACGCACGATCCGGCAAATTCGTCAGGCGCTGCGCGGCAATGCAGGGCAGGATTTCGAATTCCGCGCGCGGCGCAAGGACGGCAGCCTGCTGTGGGGTGCAGCCGACTGGCGCCCGATTTACGGCGGCAACAAGGATTACCTCGGTATCCGGATCAGCATACGCGACGTGAGCCAACGGCGCGAAGCCGAGCACCGGCTCGCCGCGACTGTCGTCGAGTTGCGCCACTCGCAGTCGGTACAGGAGGAGTATTTGAAGCGGGCGCAGGACGAGCATGCGCGGCTGTCGGCGCTCTTGTCGGCGATGGAGTTCGGTATTTTGTTTGTGAACAGGGGCAACGAGGTGGTTTACTTCAATCCCGCATTCAGCCGGCTGTGGCAGATCCCGCGCACGGCGCACTTGATTGGCGGTCATCCACTGCAGGCGCTCGAGCATTCGGCCTCGGCGCTGGCGCGGCCCGAAGATCAAATGCCGCATCTTTTCGCGCTGCGCGACGGTGGCGAAACACCCGGAAACTACGAGATTCAGTTGGCCGACGGCCGGCTGATTACCCAGCAGTGTTATACGGTCGAAGACATCAATGGCGATCGGGTTGGCCACATCTGGATGTTCGAGGACGTCACGCTCGAGCGGCAGACGGCTGAGCAGCTGGTTAATCTCGCCGAGCGCGACGCACTTACAGGCCTCTACAACCGGCATCGCTTCAACGAGGAATCGTCACGCATGATCGCCGAGGCGCAACGCAGCAACTCGCGGCTCGCGCTGCTCTACTTCGACCTTGATGAGTTCAAGTTTATCAATGACACATTCGGTCACCGCGCGGGCGACGCCATGCTGATCCGCGTAGCCGGAGATGTCGCAAGCCAGGTGCGGCGCAATGAAATCTTCAGCCGTATGGGCGGCGACGAATTTGCGATTCTGGTGCCGGATGCTGCCGACAACATGCTGCGTGTTCTCGCCGAGCGCGTCGTGCGTTCGATTTCGATGCTGAAATTCGAGTTCGAAGGGCAGAGTCTGCGGCTGACTACGAGTCTCGGCATCGCTATCTTTCCCGACCATGCCGCGACCGTTGATGAGCTGGTCGCGCATGCCGACACCGCAATGTACCAGGCCAAGGAAGCAGGCAAGAATGCATGGCGCCACTACCGCCGCGAACTCGATTCGTCGCGCGAAATGGTGACGCGGCTGTCATGGAACGATCGCATTGCCCATGCACTTGAGCATAATTTAATGCGGCTTAATTTCCAGGGCATCTTCGACGCTGGAGATAATTCGCTCGCGCATTACGAAGTGCTGGTACGCATGGTCGATCAGGACGATTCGACGAAGATCCTGATGCCGGGGCAGTTCATTCCCTATGCCGAGAAAAGCGGCAAGATTCTCGACATCGACCGCTGGGTGATCAAAACCAGCATCGAGCTGCTTTCCGATGTCAGTGTGCCGTCGCTCGCGATCAATATTTCCGGCCGTTCGTTTGACGAACCGACGCTGCCGCAGTATATCGCCGAGCAGCTAAGGCGTTGCGGCGTCGCGCCGCGCCGGTTGCTGGTCGAGCTCACCGAAACGTCCGCGGTATCCGATCTGCACGATGCACGGCGCTTTATCGATGCGCTGCGCCATACCGGCTGCCGTATCTGCCTTGACGACTTCGGCACCGGCTTCTCCTCGTTCGCGTATCTCAAGCATCTGCAGGCGGACGCGGTCAAAATCGACGGACTGTTCATCCGCAACCTGCCCGATGATTTCGATAACCAGATTTTCGTCAAGGCGATTGTGGCGGTTGCGCGCGGCATGGGCAAGGTCACCATCGCCGAATGCGTCGAGGATGCGCAGACTCTCGACATGCTCAGGGGATTCGGCGTGGACGAGGTGCAGGGTTTTTTCCTCGAACGCCCGCATCCCGATTACAAGCGTCGCGGCCACGCCGCTGTCTCCAGCGGGGAATTCAGGCTTTCCTGATAGAATTCCAAACTGCGCGCAGTAATAATTCCGTAACATCTGGTCGTTAATCTGGAGCGTGGCATGGCAAGAACGGTCAAATGCGTTAAGCTCGGACGCGAAGCCGAAGGGCTCGATTTTCCGCCGTATCCGGGTGAGCTCGGCAAGCGGATATTTGAGAACGTATCGAAACAGGCGTGGAAACAGTGGCTCGAACTGCAGAAGATGCTGGTCAACGAGAACCGGCTCAATCTTGCCGACAAGAAAGCGCGCGACTATCTGGCCCAGCAAATGGACAAGCATTTTTTTGGCGAGGGTGCCGACGCCGCGCAGGGCTACGTACCTCCCGCGCCTAAGTAAAGCAGGCCTGGAACTCCCGCGACTGGCAAACTGAAAGCCGCGCCTCAGCGCTCAACCATAGGTTGGGCTGACGCCGTGATCTCACATTAGTCCGCAATGCCTAAACGATACGTCGCGCCCGAGCTCTATCTTAATCGCGAGCTCGGTCAGCTCGAATTCAACCGCCGCGTGCTCGCGCTGGCCGAAGACCGCCGCATTCCTGCGCTCGAGCGCCTGCGTTTTCTATGTATCGTCGACAGCAATATCGATGAGTTCTTCGAGATCCGCATTGCGGGGCTCAAAGAGGAAATCGCCGCCAATGCGCCGGCCGGCCCGGATGGCATGGCGCTCAGCCAGGTGTTCAGCCAGGTCGCATCCAAAGCGCAGGATCTTGTCGCGCGTCAGTACCAGGTGCTCAATGACAGCGTGCTGCCGCAGTTGGCTTCCGAAGGCATACGCTTTCTGCGGCGCGGCGATTGGAATACGGCACAAAAGGAATGGGTCAAAAGCTATTTTTTCCGGGAGCTGATTCCCGTACTGACGCCGATCGGGCTTGATCCCGCGCATCCTTTCCCGCGGCTGCTCAATAAAAGCCTCAATTTTGTCGTCGAACTCGAGGGCAAGGATGCGTTTGGGCGCAAGTCGAGCATGGCGATTGTGCAGGCGCCGCGCGTGTTGCCGCGTGTCATTGCCTTGCCCCACTCGATTTCGCGTTGCGAGTATGGTTTTGTATTTTTGTCGTCGATCCTGCACGCTCATGTTGCAGAGCTCTTTCCGGGTATGACGGTCGCGGGCTGTTATCAGTTTCAGCTCACGCGTAACAGCGATCTTTACATCGACGAAGAAGAGTTGCGCGAGTTGAAAAGTCTGCGCAAGGTGCTCCAGGGTGAATTGACGCAGCGGCAATACGGCGATAGCGTGCGCCTCGAAGTCGCAGATTCGTGCTCGCCGCGCATGGCCAACGCGCTGCTGCAGCAGTTCGGGTTGACCAATCAGGATTTCTATCAGGTCAATGGCCCGGTCAACCTGGTACGGCTGCTGCAGATTCCCGAACGCGTCGATCGACCCGATCTCAAATTTCCGGCCTTTATACCGGGTATCCCGCGCGAACTGACGCGTTTTCCCGGCATATTCGATTGCATCCGCAAGAGCGATATCCTGTTACATCACCCGTATCAATCGTTCCTTCCGGTACTCAAGTTTATCGAACAGGCAGCGCACGATCCGCAGGTAGTCGCGATCAAACAGACCGTATACCGCACTGGGGCGCAATCGGAGATGATGGAATTGCTGATGCAGGCGGCGCGTAATGGCAAGGCGGTAACCGTGATCCTCGAGCTGATGGCGCGCTTCGACGAGGAAGCCAACATCAACTGGGCACAGCGGCTGGAAGAAGTGGGCGCGCACGTGATCCATGGCGTGGTCGGGCACAAAACGCACGCCAAGATGGCGCTGGTAGTGCGGCGCGAGAACAGTCACTTGCAGCGCTACGTTCATTTGTCAACCGGCAACTATCACTCGCGCACCGCAATGCTCTACACAGACTTCGGACTGCTTACCTGCAACGCAGAAATCTGTTCCGACGTCAACGATGTGTTCATGCAGCTGACGGGGTTGGGCAAGGCAATGAAACTGAAACATCTGTGGGAATCGCCATTCACGCTGCATCAGCGCAGCATAAAGGCGATCCAGACCGAGACCAAGAACGCTGCCGCCGGCCGCAAAGGGCGCATCATCGCCAAGATGAACGCGCTGCTCGAACCTGAGATCATTGCGGCGCTCTACGAGGCATCGCAAGCGGGGGTCGAAATCGATCTGATCGTGCGCGGAGTGTGCGCGTTGCGGCCCGGGATGCCGGGAGTTTCTGAGAACATCCGCGTACGCTCGATTCTGGGCCGCTTTCTTGAGCACACCCGTGTGTTTTATTTCCATAACGACGGCGCCAAAGACGTCTATCTGGCCAGCGCCGACTGGATGGACCGCAACTTCTTTCGCCGTATCGAGATATGTTTTCCGCTGCTTGACCCGCGGCTCAAGAAGCGTGTGATCCGGGAAGGGCTCATGCCTTATCTTGCGCGCGATATCGAGGCGTGGGAAATGGAGGCGAGCGGTCAGTACAAACGCCGCAGGGGCAAGCACGGCAAAAAAGGCAATGTGCAAACCCTATCGCTGGAAATGCTCGCCGCAAAAATGTGATGGAGATAAAGATGGCGCAGGGATTTCGCGCCGCGCGGCCGGTCTAAGAGTGAGCGCGATTCGCAATCACCGGAGTGACAACGATGGATCTGATTTTATGGCGTCACGCCGACGCCGAGAATGGCAGTCACGACAGCGAGCGCAAGCTTACTGCGAAGGGCATCAAGCAGGCGGCACGCGTGGCAAAATGGCTGCGCGCGCGTCTGCCCGAGGATGCGGTGGTTCTGGCGAGCCCCGCCAAGCGCGCACAGCAGACAGCGCGTGCGTTTACCGCGGATTACAAGACGGTGACGGAGATCGGCACGTCCGCATCGGCGAAGGATGTAGTGATTGCGTGCGGCTGGCCCGGGAATGAGCGCACCGTGGTGGTTGTGGTCGGACATCAGCCGACCCTCGGCGAAACCGCGGCATTGTTGCTGACCGGCGCTGCGCAGCAATGGAGCCTCAAGAAGGGCGCTGTGGTGTGGATCGCCAGCCGTGCCGAAACCGGCGATGCGAGCGCCGTTCTGCGCGCTGCGATTTCACCCGATCTGCTGTGAGTGAGAATTGAAAAGCAGGCTTGATTTGATCTTTCATGCTGCGCGCCATCGACCTTCTTCTGCATTCCCAATTTCCCGCTCATGCTGCTTGCGCTTCGACGCCTGCTTCGAGTTCGCGCAACGATTTGATGTCGAGCTTGAAGCCGGCGGCGTTCCATTCCTCGATTTCTTCCTGCAGCGCTGTAACGGTCAGAGGATTGTTGGCGAGCCAGGCGCGGTCGATGCCCAGCCGCAAGGTGCGGTCATGCACCACGGCGCCAATTTCCGGTAGTGCAATGTCGGCACGGCTGCGGTAAATCAGCGCCGCCAGCCTTAACGCCATCACCATGCGCCAGTCGGCCGAGTCGGCGTCGCGTGTGAAGATTTTCTTGAGCGATCGGCGGTGCGCAAGTACCAGCGTCGAGAGCCGCCACTGTTCCATCTTCGAGAAGCCGGGCATGTCTGCGTTTTGCACGATGTAGGCCGAGTGTTTGTGATATCCACTGTAGGCGATCGAAATACCGATCTCATGAAGTTTCGCCGCCCACGATATGCAATGCGGCGCGCTATCATCGATTGCGTCGGCGCCGGCGGTGAAGCGCCGGTAGAGTGTGAGCGCGAGGCTCGCGACGCGCCGCGCCTGCCGTGAATCGACGTGATGCCGCTGCATGAATTGCGACACCGTGACATCGCGCATGTCATGGTGCTGAACGCGGCCCAGCAGATCATAGAGTATGCCCTGGCGCATTGAACCATCCGCCACGACCAAAGATTCGATCGCGAGTTCCGACAGTGCCGCGTTCATGATCGCAAGACCTCCCGGCAGCACCGGCAGACGGTCGCTCCTCAGGCCCTTGAGGTCGAGCCGCTCGAGCTCGCCTGCTTTGATCATGGCGGAGCGCAGACGATCGAGACCGTCGGGCGTGATCCCGGACTCCGAATAGCCGTTCAATTGCAAGATCTCGGCGAGTGCGCGCGCGGTCCCCGAGGAGCCCACCGCCTGCTGCCAGTTGCCGCTGGCGAAACCGGCGACGATGGTCTGCAGCTCGTTGCGTGCCGCAAGCTCGGCGCGCTTCATCGCATTCTTGGTCAGCTTTCCATCGGGAAAGTATTTGAGGCTGTAGCTCACGCAGCCCATGTAGATGCTTTCGAGGCGCAGCGACTTCAATCCGCGACCTATGATGAACTCGGTCGAGCCGCCACCGATATCGACCACCAGCCGCTTGTCCTTGGATACCGGCAGGCTGTGGGATACGCCAAGATAAATCAGGCGTGCTTCCTCGCGTCCCGCCACGACTCCGATCGGAAAGCCCAGCGCGGCCTCGGCTTGTTTGAGGAAGCTTGCGGCATTCTTGGCAACGCGCAGCGTGTTGGTGCCGACCGCCCGCACCGCGTGCGGATCGAAACCGCGCAGCCGCTCGCCGAAGCGCTTCAGGCAGTCTAGCGCTCGGCTCTGGGAGGCTTCATCGAGACGTTTGTCGCGCGTAAGTCCGGCACCGAGTCGTATCGGCTCGCGCAACGAGTCGAGCGGGTAGAGCTGGTCGCCGACGACGCGCGCAACCTGCAGGTGAAACGAGTTGGAACCGAGATCGACTGCGGCAAGCGTGGAATAAACCGCCATGTTCTTCAGGATTTGCCGCTAGTCAGCGTATCAACGGGTTGGATGGTTTCGAATGGGTGAAGTATAGGTAAAATGTAAGGATCGCGCCACGCAATTTTCTCGTGCCGCGCCATTCAGCGCTGGGTTTCGAGCGCCTCGCGCTCAATGGCTTCGACTCCGGTGTGCCGCACGTCCTTGCCCTTGACCATGTAGACCACGTATTCCGACATATTCTTCGCATGGTCGCCGATGCGCTCGACGGCTTTGGCGATGAACAAGACTTCGATCGCGTGCGAGATGGTGCGCGGATCTTCCATCATGAAGGTGATCAATTGGCGAATGATCAGGCGGAACTCGTCGTCGACTTGCTCATCCTGCCGAACGACTTTTGCGGCGACCGCGAGGTCAAGGCGCGCGAACGCATCGAGTGCATTTCGCAGCATGCCGAGCGCGATGTCGGCGACATGCTTGACCTCGGTTGAGCGCGGGATGTAGCCGCGGTCGGTTTCGTAGAGTTTCTGCGTCATGCGCGCGATCTTGGCGGCTTCATCTCCGATGCGTTCGAGATCGGTGATGGTCTTCACTATCATCAAAAGCATGCGCAGGTCCCCCGCCGCCGGCTGTCGGCGCGCAATGATGGTGCTGCAATCCTCGTCGATCGCCACTTCCAGCGCATTGACGCGATGGTCGTCCTCGACTACCCCTGCCGCGAGCGCAGTATCACCCTTGGCGAGCGCACCGAGCGCGCGCACGATCTGGTCTTCGACGATGCCGCCCATTTGCAGCACGCGCGCGCGCACTGCTTCGAGCTCGGCATCGAACTGCTTGGAGGTGTGTTCTGAACTGATCACCATGTTGCGATCCTCCGGATTGTGACGGGAAAGGCAGACTAGCAGCGCAATGTGACAATTATATGGCGGCCGCCGGTCAGCGGGTGAGAGTCTGCACGCCGTCATCGGTGCCGAGCAGCAGAATATCAGCGCCGCGACGCGCAAACAGACCGCTGGCGACCACGCCCGTGATCTGGTTGAGCGTGCTTTCGAGCTCGAGCGGCTTCAGTATCCTCAGATTATGCACGTCGAGTATTACGTTGCCGCTGTCGGTGGCAAAGCCCTGCCGCAGCGCGGGTTGGCCGCCGAGCTTCACGAGCTCGCGTGCAACGTAAGAGCGCGCCATCGCAATTACCTCGACCGGCAGCGGGAACTTTCCGAGGACATCGACGAGCTTCGAGCGGTCGGCAATGCAGACAAACTTGCGCGCGACCGCGGCAACGATTTTCTCGCGCGTCAGCGCGCCGCCTCCGCCTTTGATCATGGTGAGATGGCGCGTTATTTCGTCGGCGCCGTCGACATAAATCGGCAGGTCGTTGACGGTGTTGAGGTCCAACACTTCGACGCCGTGTTTTCTCAGGCGTTGCGCCGAGATTTCCGAGCTTGCGACCGCGCCGTCGATCTTATGCTTGATCTTCGCCAGCTCGTCGATGAAATAATTCGCGGTCGAACCGGTGCCGACGCCGACGATCGCGCCAATGGGCACGTGGCTTATTGCTGCTCTTGCGACCGCCTGCTTGAGCTCGTCTTGAGTCATATGAGGTGAAATCATAAATGGTAATCGGTGAATGGTAAATGCCGCCACGCGGACGCCAAACAGGCAACGGCGCGTCG